>Ga0116180_1001352_pt1 | contig 20900 bp, 20 predicted proteins | sample AD_UKC073_MetaG_FD_89804 | JGI IMG/M metagenome (GOLD analysis project Ga0116180, IMG submission 89804) | Active sludge microbial communities of municipal wastewater-treating anaerobic digesters from USA - AD_UKC073_MetaG | ecosystem: Engineered > Bioreactor > Anaerobic > Digestate | place: USA...
ATATGAATCTCACCTATTGCAGCGCATTACACTGAATTGACCGCTCTATCCTTTATGTCCCATATTGGACGATTTCAGCGCTATTCGGTGCAGCCCCAACTGGGCCACGAAGGTCAGCGCCGCCATCGCGGCCCAGCCCGTCAGAGCCCCTCGCGGCTCGCTCGCTGCCCACAGCATCGGGATGGCACACAGGACCGCCCGAGCCACGCTCCACCACGCCTGGGTGTCGACCCGGCCGAGGAGCACCAGCGTCTGCGAGACCGGGACACACCAGAACATCGAGCCGAAGTACAGCAGCGCGGCCACGAGGACCGACCCAGCGGCCGACCACTGGGGACCCAACAGCGGGACCAGGACGAGCACGGCATACGTGGCCCCTCCCAAGAGCAACACCATCCCGGCTGCGAGCAGCAGAGTCCACCGGGCGTGGTAGCGACGCAATTGCGGCAGCTCGCGGCGGCGGATCATCCCGGCGGCATGTCCGAGGTAGATCGGGCCGAACGTGCTGTTGAGCGTGGACACCACGGGCATGAGGAAGCGGGCGACCAACGCCCAGGCACCTGCCACCTCGACAGCGCCAACGGCGGGGAGGACCAGCATGGGCAGGGCACCAGCCAGCGAGACCAGCACGTTGCTGCCCGGCTGCCAGCGGGTCTCGGACCGCAGAACCCGCCACTCGGCCCACGAACTTCGTCCCCACCACAGCGAGCGGTCGCCGGTCGCGCGCAGAAGGACCACCAGTCCCAGCACGAGCGAGATGAGCCAGGGGATCGTGATGATGACGAAGCCCGGCAACCCGATGGCCAGGAAGAGCAGGATGAGGGCGGCGTTCGACAGTCCCTGAGTTGCTCGGCTGTGGGCTAACAAGTGCTGTTGCTGACGACGCAAGACCACGCCCTGGACGAGTTGCAGGCCGCCGGTCACCGCCGCGCCGACCCCTCCCAACCCCAGCAGCAGACCCAAACGGTGCTGGCCCATCACGGCAGCGAGGGCTGCAGCGAGGGTGATCAGCGCCAGCACCATCCAGAGGACGGCCAGGCCGGCCCGGGAGATCTCGTGGGCTCGGTCTTCCTCGACCACCGTGGTCCGTGACTCGGCGGCCCACGTGTTGAACGTGGCGACCACGGCCGTGACGCTCGTGACGACGCCGTAGTCGGCGAAGTCCCTGGCCGTGGTGGCCCGGGCGGCTGCTGCGATGGCCCCCAGCACGGCGACCTGGGCGAGAACCGTGGAGCCGAGCAGTTGCCCGACCAGACGCAGCTGCCGACTCACCTGAGGTGCTCGGGCAGCGTCCAGAGCGACCCGAGGTACTCGTCGAACGCATACGGAACGAACCGTGAGGTGCCGGCGCCCGGATAAGGGCTGAACTCACCGAACCACACTGCGCCATCGACGTCGTAGAGGTCGATCCGGATGAAATCCCACCCGGCGGATAGACGTCGGGCAATCTCCAGCATCAGGTCGAGCCGCTCCGGTCGAGGCACCGGGTCATTGCGCCACTTGGCGCTGCGGCCGGGCAGCAGCTCCCACTCGGGGGTGTAGTGGCAGAGGCTGTGCGCGTCACTGAACCGTTCGGTGTGCACCTGGATGACCCGCGGTTCACCGTCGAAGCACAGGAGTTTGTAGTCGGCCGGCGTGCCACCACCGGGCAGACGCCCCTCCAGCAGATATCGCGTCGGGATCTGGGTGTAGGCCCATTCGCCCAACAGCTCACCGGGAGCGCTCGATCGCCAGGCCTGAGCCCGGCGGATGATCTCTTCCCGGGAGCGTCCGTCCGGGCCGAAGACGACGGTGCCGGTGCCGTTGTTGGGTTTGAGCACCCACGGTCCCACGGCCTGAAGGTCGGGCAGATCCTCGAGGCTGTCGCCCTGCCACAACAGCTCGGGAAGCCGCATCATCGCAGGGTCGGGCACGCGCTCTCTGGCCAGCCGTCGCATCTCGAGCTTGTCGGAGAAGTCGACGAGCATCTGGCGGCGATCATGCAGGATCCGCCAGTTGATCTTCTCGCTGAACCCGTGCGGGTCACGCAGATCCGGCCACCGGCGATGCCTGGCCAGGAAGAGAAACCTCCTCCGGGCAGGCACCGGGAGCAACGAGGCCACCCGCCAGTAGAGCGGACGAAACGTCTTGCGCGCCTTCGCCACGATCGTCATCGCCGCCCCCAGCCCAGCACCGCGCACCAATCGACCCTCACGTACGTCCCCCTCTTCGACTCCGACACACAATCTCCCCACAACAGCACCGCCGGCGGGCCGCTCACCCGTTCGACGGCGACGACGGCGACGACGGCGACGACCTCGATGGCCGCTGCGTCGCTGACGACGGAAGTCGCCACAGCTGCCCCACCGCACGATCGACGGCTTGGCTCGCGAACGGAGACCCGCCGGAGGGGTAGGGCGTGAACTCCCCGAACCACAGCTCGCCGTCGATGTCGTAGAGATCGACCCGAATGAAATCCCACCCGGCGGACAGCCGCCGCGCCAGGCTCAGGACGCGATCGAGATTCGCCGGGCGCGCGTGCGGGGCCGGGGAGCCGAGCACGTAATGCCCGGCGACCGGCTGCCACTGAGGGTCATAGGTCGCGATCGAGTAGTCGCGAGTGAAGCGGTCTCGGTGCACCTGGATGAAACGCGGTATGCCGTCGAAACAGAAGACCTTGAACTCCGGGGGCGGCTGGTCTCCGGGCAACCTTTGCTCGAGGACGAACCGCAGGGGCACCTGCGTGTAGCCCCACTCGCCCAGGTAATAGCCGGGTTCGCTGGTGGCCCAGCCTCTGGTCGCGGCCACCAACTCAGCGACCGACCGACCGTCCGGGCCGAGGATGACCTTGCCCGTGCTGTTGCTCGGTTTGAGCGCCCACGGCGAGGGTCCCTCGAGGTGAGGACACTCGCGGAGGTCGTTGCCCGACCACAGCAGCGGGACGATGTGCAGCTCGTGTTCGTCGGGCACCCGCTCCCGGGCGATCTCGCGCATTCGCAATTTGTCGCACACCTCGACGATCTCGGGGCGGCGGTCATTGAGGATGCGCCAATTCAGCTTCTCGGTGAAGGTCGCCGGGTCGGTGAGGTGCGGCAAGCGGCGGTGGCGCAGCGCGTAGACCACCACGCGTCGGGTCCGCGGCGGCAGGATCCGCATGAGACGCAGGTATGCCGGCCGCAACCGTTTGCTGAGGCCGTCCCGGGGGGAGTGTGGGGGAGAGCTGTCCTGAGATTTCACGGTCGGCGCCTGTGCGCTGGCCAGCGTCGGGCGGCCAGGGCGGCCGCGACCACCGTCTGGGCTCCCAGCACCGGGGCCCACCGAACACCGTGCGGGCGACGCATCACCTGGACCGCGGTGCGCAGCACCGCAGCGGGGCGCCCGGCACGGGTGAGCTCGCGGGCTACCGACCCCACGAGGTAGCCGCTGCCGAGCTTCGGGTCCAGCCGGTCGACCCGGTGGACCCACGTCTGGGTCTTGTACTCGGCCCGGGCGCGGTCCCGGCCTGGGGCGGCAACGACATCGACCCCCACGTGCGAACTCTGGTGCACCACCGCACCCTGTCGCTCCGCGGTGAGCAGCCACCAGGTGTCCTCGCTGGCCATCAGCTCGGTGTCCATCGGCACCTGCGCGACCTTCCGCCGGAACACCAGGGTCGGGGTCATGATCCGACGGCACCGGCTGGCCCACACGCTCGGTCCGTAGAAATACTCGGCGACGGTGCGACCGGACAGCAGCTCGACCGGCTCCACCCGGGATCGACCGTCGGGATAGTGCACCAGGCCCCGGCTCGCATAGATCGAGACATCGGGCCGCTGCTCGAAGACGGCCAGGGCGTCCAGCAGGTGCCCCGGCCGCCAGGTGTCGTCGTCGTCCAAGAAGGCGATGACCTCGCCGGTGGCCGTCTGCATGCCGAGGTTTCGGGCAGCAGCCGCACCTTCCCGTCCTCCGGTGTGGACGAGGACGACGCCCGCGGGCATCGACTCAGCGGTGATCATCTCGCCGGAGTCATCGACGACGATCACCTCGACGGGTACGCCTTGGGCCTGCGCAGACGCGACGGCGGCAGGCAACGAGGCCCGGCCTAGGGTCGGGATGATGACGCTGACCTGCGCTGCAGATCCGGTATGCCGGGTGGTCGCCACCCCGGCGGCCCGGTCCCACACCTGGGCCAACCGCTCGGCCATGACCGTGTTGCTGTAGCCCTGGGCCCAGCGGTCGCGGGCGGCCATTCCTTTTCGGGTCCGCAGCACCGGGTCGTCCATGAGCTCCGCCAAAGCCCGGGCGACGGGCGCTGGGTCGCCGGGGGGTAGGAGTGATCCGACGCTGTCGTCGACGGCGTCGGCGATTGATCCGACCGCGGTCGAGACGCAGGGGAGTCCGGCCGACATGGCCTCCAGCAGGACCATGGGCAAGCCCTCGGCCCGGCTGGGCAGGCACAGAATGTGCGACGAACGGTATGCCTCGTCACGGTCGGCCGGCGTCAGATTGCCAGGGGCCTGGACTCGGCCGCCGAGTTCTGCGCCCAGCCGGGCGATGTCCTTGACCAGGTCACCCTCCGGCGTGGGGCCACACAACAAGGCCTGCCAGTCGGGACGGCCTGGCAGCACGTCGGCCAGGGCTTCCAGGAGCACGTCAACGCCCTTGCGGCGGGTCACCTCACCCACGAACAGGATGGTCAGTGGCCTTGATGCCTCGCGCGCGACGTCGTCGTAACCGACATCGGGCACGCCGTTGGCGACCACGGTCACCGACTCCGCGGGAACCGCGAGCTTCTGCGACACCACGTCCCGCCAGTAGTCGCCGAGCACGATGATGCCGCTCGCGCCGCGATAGGCACGGGCCAGCCTCGCCCGCAAGATCGGAGTCAACGAGTCGACGAAGGCGTCGAAGGTGGCTCCATGCAGGTGGATGACATACGGCAGGCCACGCCACCGCGCGGTCTCGCACAGCACGATCTTGCGCAACACGCTTCCCCCGGACGCCATGTGCACGTGCAGGACGTCCGCGTCGGTCCGCAGCACCGTCGTGACAGCGGGAGGGAAGGCTCGGTAGCCCAGGGGTCCCTGGCCGCCACCGCTGTCGAGAACGGTGACCTCCCAGTCACCGCATGCCCCGGCAGCAGCCGCCTCCTGCAGCACCCGCGTGACCGTGGCCATGCCCCCGCTGATGTGCGGAGGTGGTCCGACGACCAATACCCGACGGGTCATGACCGGCTCGCTTCTTGACGGCGCCGACGCACGTCATGCCGGGCTCGACGGTGAGCAATGAGCACCCATCCGGCCAGTCCGGCTGCCGCACCCGCCACTGCACGGACCACGGCGGGCAGGGCGGGGGTGTGCGTCTCGATCCCCGGCACCACGGCATACTCGACGCCGCTGCCGGAGATCCGCGCGGCGGTGGCCGCCGTGGTGGCGAGCTGAGTCGCTGTGGCCGCTGCCACCCCAGGCTCGGCCGCTGTCACCGTGACCGATACGGTGACGTCGTCGCGCCGGGTCACCACACTGCGCACCGAGGGTGGAACAACCGTGTCGCGAGACTGCCCGACCTCCTCGTCGAGCAGCGACTTGGCGGAAACCGCCGCGTCCAGAGCCACCCGTTCGGCATAGTCAGCGGCGCCGCCGAGAGCCTGGGGCACGACGACAATGTTGGCCGAGGCGGTCACGAGCCGGGCCGCAGGCACCCCCGCCAGCAGTCCCGCCGTGACCCCCAACGCCACGAGGCCGGCCGCCAGAACTCCACTCCGACGCAACGCTCGACCGGTGGCTGCCGTGAGCTCCTGGGCAGCCTGTCGTTGCCGGCGGGTGCGGGTGTCGAGATCGGTGGGCTCCGGCAGGGTGCCGGTCCAGGTGCCGCGTTCCGTGGCAGGAAGCGCCCCGGCCACGGCCAGCAAGGGGACCAACGGCCAGCCGTAGCCGTAGCCGAAGGTGAGCACGGCTTCCGTCGCGAAGAAGAAGGACGAGCCCACGAAAACCAGAGCGATGACGGCGCCGGCCCAGGACACCGTGCGGTACCACAACATCCCCACGGCCAAGGCATAGAGGAACAACCCGATCAGACCGGTCCGGGTCAACACATAGGGGATCTGGCCATGTTCGGTGCCCATGAGGAAGGGTGCGTGGCCTTGGTAGAACAGCTGCTGGAGGGCTTGCAACCCCGGCCCCAGCAAAGGGGTGTCCATGAAGATCTCGCGCAGCCCGGCATACACGCTGCCGCGTTCGGTGAGCCCTGTCGGCGGAAGCGCGACGAGCACGAACAGCGAGGCCAACGATCCGACGATAGGAGCGAGAGCCATGATCCGCACGATGTGGCGCAGCGTCGCGAAGACTCCGCCAGGAGTGCTCCACGCGATCTGCGAGCGCTCGTCCGACGAGAGCACAAGCATGCGACGCAACAGGACGTAGGCAAGCAGGGCCCCGAGGAAGGCGAGGTAGCCCGCCCGACTTCCGGTGAGGTAGAGCAGCGTGGTGAGGGACAGCAGCCCGTAGATCCGCGCGGCTCCCGAACGCAAGAACGCCACAGTGGGGGTCAAGGCCACGACATACATGGCCAGGCCGTTCTCGGCCCAGAAGACCCCGGTCAGCAGACCGCCGGCGATCGTGCACTTGTCGGCTCGGCACGGCAACCAGGTGTCGGGCAGCGGCGTGATGAAGGAGTAGGCCAGTATGACGGTGGCCACGGCGATGGTGAATTGTCCGTAGATTCGCAAGACCTCACGGGACCACGGGATGAACCCTGCGCCGATCAGCACGACCGCGCCGACCAGGGCATCGAGGACGAGCCGATCCTGGTCGCGACCGAGCGCCGCGAGGAAGCCCACGACCCCGAGCGCCGCCGCCCAGGTAAGGCTGCCGCGCCCGGCATACAAGCCTCTCGCGATGACCGCGATCGCCAGCGACACGGTGATCACGCTGAAGGTGACGATGGTCAACTGCGACGCACTGCCACCGCCGACCGACACGGACACACCATTGGCGTCGTAGGTCTGATACGCCCGGTTGATCACGCGGCTGGCGACCACCGCGAGGAAGGGTCCTGCGGCAGCCGACAACAACAGGAGCTTGGACAGCAGGATGTCGGTGCCGAGGTCGCGAGCGCGCCGGGGCGCCGCACCCACCGTGGCGGCCGTGGCGGCCATGGTCATCGCTGCGGTGCGGAGTGGGACCCCTCTCGCACCACCCAGCGCAGCAGCCCCACCAGGAAGGCGAGCACGAGGCCGGCGAGGAGGCCACCCGCGACGGCCGTCACCAGGCCACGCGCCACCGCCTGGACCGGCGCATCGGAGGGGGTGACGACGGTGAGCGTCACGGGAGCCGTGCTCTTGCCCCGCGTCTCAAGCGCCTCGACCTCGGTCTTGGTCTTGGTGGCCAGCGCATCGGCAAGACTCCGAGCACCCTCGGGGGTGGAGTCGGTGACGTTGATGACGAGCCACATCGAGTCACTCGGGACATCGACGGTGACCCGAGCGGCCAGGGCGGCCGGATCGATGCCCTTGGCCTTGGCCACTTCGCCCAGCACGCGCTCAGAGGTGACGAGGGCTGGATAGGACCGGACCTGCAGCTTCATATAGCTGGAACCGGCTGCCAGCTCACCAGCAGAGCCGGTCGCCGTGACCGCGGCGAAGACCTGCGCGCGCGCGACGTATTGCGACCCCCCACGCATGGCGTAGCCCAATCCCGCGGCAGCCCCGAGCAGCGCACCCACCAGCAGCAGCACCCACGCACCCCTCAGGACGCGCATCAGGGTGTAGACATTCATATTCCCCCTACTTTTCCGTCCGCCAGCAGCGTTTGGCGACCCGATGGCAGTCCCTGTTGCCGATCGAGCGAACGCACCTACGCCTGTGCCCCTGGTCGAACCCCTCAATGTGTTCAGGGTACATGCTGGCGTATTGATCGCTTCGCCGGGAAGTGATTCGGGTCAATCTGCCCGTATCAACCACGAATCACTGAACGAGCGCTGACGCCGTCAACGGCTGCCGGGGGCCGGTCAGTCAGACCAGCGCCGCCTCGATGTCGGGCGCGATGCTGCTCGGCGACACGGTGGGGGCATAACGCTTGATGACCTGACCGTCGCGGCCGATGAGGAACTTGGTGAAGTTCCACTTGATCGCGCTGCCGAGCAGGCCACCCTTCTGCGAGCGCAACCATTGCCACAGCGGGTGGGCGCCGTCGCCGTTGACCTCGACCTTGGCAAACATCGGGAAGGTCACGCCGTAGTTGACGTGGCACACCTCGCTGATCGCGTCGGCATCGCCCGGCTCCTGCCCGGCGAACTGGTTGCACGGGAAGCCGAGCACCACCAGCCCCTGCTCGCCGAAGCGCTGGTTGAGCTCCTCCAACTCGGTGAACTGCGGCGTGAACCCGCACTTGGAGGCGGTGTTGACGACGAGCACCACCTGGCCCGCATAGTCGGCCAGCGCCTTCTCCTCGCCGGCGAGGGTGGTGGCGGTGAAGTCGTGAAGGCTGCTCATCGGGCGCTCCTGCGAAGGTGACTGGGGATGCCAGCGGCAACCACGGCATACCAAAGGCTTGTTCCCGTATGCCGTCCGCTCACCTTCCCGGCAAACGTGACCGGCCCGTCCCCCTGGCTGGGGACGGGCCGGCGGCAGGCAACCGGTCAGTCGCGATCGGCGTGCAACGGGTTCTCCGGATGCTTGAGCGACGTCACCCCCGTCGTGGACGGGTTCTGGTCGTAGCTCGCGATGACCAGACGGGCGTGCTGGGCTCCGTGGTCGGCGAGGTCGGCTGAAGCAGCGAACTGAGTCGCCTTCCGCGCCTCGAGCTCGTCGAGCCACATGCGGGCCCGCGCCCGCTCGTCGTGCAGGTGGGTCAGCAGACCGTCGAGCTGGGCAAGACGGGTGCGCGTGGACTGGAGCGCCCCGACCGTGATGAGCCGGGCGTCGAAGACGTCCGACCGGTCTTCCTTGGCATCGGTCATGGTGAGCAGGCCGATGGCCAGGTAGATGACGAAGAACAGGACCGCCTGCAGGCCGCTCTGCAGGGTCACGGGGGAGGTGCTTGCGGTCATGGCGCTGGACGTGACCTCGGTCGCCGTGGACGTGCCGACCGCGCGCAACGCCGCGATGAACAGTCCACCGGACAGCCAGGTCAACACCAACAGCGACCCGACCAGACTCAGTCTGCGACCGCGCCCCTGGGCGCCGGCATTGAGGCGACCCGCGTAGAACATCATCACGCAGGCCGCGGTCGCGAGGCCGAAGGCGGCGATGTAGGACCCGAGTTCCGCCTCGTCGAGCACGAGCATAAGGACGGGGCGCATGAGGAAGGCATCCAGCAGGCCCAGCACGACGATGACCAGGTAGGTGGCAGCACGCGAGAGGTGCGACCGGCCACGGGACGCGACCAACGGCGGGTCGACGAAGCCGCGAAGGGTCGGTCGCGAGGTCGGTTGCGGCGTCGATCCAGCGCTCTGGACCGGCGTGGTGTTGACGGGCGTGGTGTTGACGGGGGTGGTGTTGACGGGGCTGGTGTTGACGGGGTCGGCGTGAGGCGGCTCGGCCCGAGGGATGAGGGTCGTGGTCTGGTCCATGCTGAGCGATTCCTTCGGTCGCAGGAGGTGGACGGACGTCCAGCGATGACCGCTTCCCCCAATCCGGCCGCAGACCGCATGACCTCCCGCAGGCCGCCCCCGACGAAGTTTGGGGGAAGCGCTCAGCGGGCGAGGCGCCCCGCCTCGCCCGACACCCGGAAAGGCTGCACCGCAGATGAGCATCTTCACCCGCAAACCCGACCAGGTGGTGGTCGGCACAGCCCGCCGCCGCACCATGATCTCGACCGACTCCCCGTCAGATCGCGTGATCTACCACCGGTCCGGCATCCCGGCCCGCAGCGGTCATCCCACCGATCGGGCTCACCGCGGGGTCGACCAGCCGATGAGCTACGGCTTCTGGCTTCGAGTGGCCGACACCTGGGACGGCTGGCGCGACGGCCAGCACGCCGCCGATCGCCCGGTGGCTGAACTGGAGTGGACCCAGCGACTGCAAGATCTGCATGACGAGAACGCCCATCGACTTTTCGCTGCGACCGCCGACGTCAACTACGCCCACGTCGCCGACCTGCAAGCGCTCATCGCGCGCAAGACCCAGCTCGATGCCGAGATCTCCGACGTGACCACCGAACTCGAGACCGTCCCTGAGCCACGCACTGGCACCGGCGCTGCCGAGGGCCATGTCGACGCGCGCATCGTCGCGCAGCGCCGCCAGGCTGAACACCGCCGCGCCCAAGAGCCGGTGCGGCAACGCCTTCGCGCCCTCGTCGAGGAGCGGCACGAGGTGGTGACCAGGGCCCTGGACCTGCGTGCCCAGCTCGAAGAGGAGTTCGCTGTGCTGCTACGCATCGAGGAGCGACACCGCAGCTTCTATCAGCGTCGGCTGCGCACCTATACCCGTCGGCTCGCCCGTGGCCGCAAGGACCACTCTGGGCTGCGCCACGAATTGCGCACCCCGGCCTGGACGGGTGCGCCGTGCCCGTGGATCCCGGTAGGCGCCGACACCCTGGTGCGGGTGCCGTCCAGCGATCCGGTCACGGTGGCAGGCGAGTCGGACGAGGCCTCCGCGGCCTAGCACACAGCGCCGGTATGCCGTTGCGCCGGCTTCCCGCTCGCCACGGCCAGCCGATCCGGTCGGCCGTGGCGAGCACGGCATACCTGCACGGCATACCCCACCGGATACCTGGACGGCATACCGGCTCGTCCCGTCCCCAGCCCGGCACGTCCCCAGCCCCCGTCCCCCTCGCTTCCTTTGGGGGAAGCGCTCCTGGATACCGGGCCGGTCAGCGGCCCCCCCGAGAAAGAGGCTCGACCAGATGAGTGCCATGTCAGTCGGCGCACGGATCACGGCCGCGGCGGCCGCGGTCACGTTCGTCGTGTCCGCATGTTCCTCCAGCCCGACCGCTCCCAGCGCGTTGACGACCGGTTCGGAGGCTCCGTCCACGGTGATCGCGACCGGTGGCGGCAAGATCTGTCTCACCGGGGACGCGGTCGTCTACCTCACGGCCGTCCACCTCAATGCTGTCGCGGGGATCCCAGTGGGCCCCCTGTGCGCAGCCGACCAGGCTGTCGAGTCCGGCAAACCGGTCGGGGTCATCTCCGTGGAGGGGACACCGCGGGTGCTCATGCCGGTCGTGAGCCGCAAGCCCCAAGGCAACAACGACATGTCCCGCAAGGCCGACAAGGTGCGGATCGTCACCGAGCTGGCCCGCGCCGCGCAGGGTGCGGTCCCGTCGAGCGACGGCAACGACCTCACCGCTGCCCTGGCGCTGGCCGTCGACTCGGCCCGCTCGGCTGCGGGGGCCAATGCCACGATCCAGCTCATCGTCACCGATCCGGGGTTGTCCGACCGCGGTGCCGTCGACCTCACCGCCAAGGGGGCCTTCGTGGCCGAGCCGGAGGACGTGGCCGCCCATGTCAAGAACGCGGGGCAATGCCCCAAGCTCAGCAACACCTCGGTGGCCTTCATCGGGCTGGGCTATCCCCTCGCACCTCAACCGGAGCTGACCATCGCCGACCGCGATCGGGTCTCCCGACTCTGGAGTCTGGTGGTGGCGCAATGCCAGGGGCAGGCGACGCTCATCCCCGGAAAGATCTCGGGCGCTGCGCCGACGACAGCTCACCCGGTCACGCCCGTGGTGCCCAGTGGGTACCCGCCCTTCCAGGAGGCTGGGTCGTTCTCGCTCGTCGGAGACTCCGCGCTGGCCTTCCAAGCGGACGCGACGGCATACCTGCATCCCGACCAGGCCAGCGCGTTCCTGGACACCTACGCCCGATACCTCACCAGCCACCCTCGGACGGCCGTGCTCATCTCGGGGCAGACCGCCAACTACTCCACCCGTTGGCCGTCGCTCGAGGCGCTGGCCAAGGCTCGCGCCGAGCAGGTCAAGGCCGATCTGGTGGTCCGGGGGGTCTCCGCTACTCGGCTGACCACGAAAGGCCTGGGCTACCAGGCGAACCCGCCTCAGGTCGACGCGGCGACCGCGGCCCTCAACCGGTCGGTCACCTTCTCGGCATCTCCGCTCCCGTAACCGCTCTCACGAGCGGCAGTCCAGGGGTATGCCGTGCCGGCAGGTATGCCGTGCCGGCACGGCATACCTGCCGGCTAAGACACCGCACCCACGCTCCCAACCCGACCCATCGATCAAAGGCACGAGCATGTCCCGACTCGGATATCTCCGCGGAGACCGCATCCCCTCCCATGACACCCCCGACACCCGGTCCGTGCGGTGGGGGCGCATCGTCGCCGTCCTCGGCGCCCTCGCCCTGCTGGGACTGGTCATCTGGCATCGGCTGGCCCCGCCGACGACCCTGTCCGGATACGCGCTGAGCGGCGACCGCGGTCCCACCTGCCAGCGCATCGTCGTCGCCAACGATGTGTCCGGCTCGATGAGCGAGTTCGCGGAGCCCCGAAGCAATGCCCTGACCCAGCTGTTGACCTGGTCCCCCTCGAATCTGCGGCCCACCGACGAGATCGGCGTGCTGGATTTCGCCGGGTCGGCCGCATGGGTGCGTACGCCTGCGAGTGTCACCAACGCCGCAACCGGGACCCCGGTCGACCCCAGGTCCCTCGGTGGTGGGACGAGTCTGGAACCGGTCATCGCGGCCGTGGCCGCACTGCCTGCCTCCCGTTGTGCGACGAGCCTGTGGTTGCTCTCCGACGCCCAGTATCCGGACTATGCGCCGAGTGTCGACGCTGCCCGGGAGACGTTGGCTGCCGCCGACATCCACCGAATTCCGCTCCTTGTCCCGTCAGCGGATATCACCGTGGACCCGGCCTGGGAGACCACCTACCCGTATTCGACTCCCATCACCTTCGACGGGCGCAGCCCCGACCAGACCGCCCTCGCGTACGGCGGCCTCCTCGCCGACCTCACCGGGCAGCGACTGGCGGCTGTGAGCCGATGACGAGGCTGCGGGCGGTGCGGGCGGTGCAGGCGCGGGTGGGGTCCCGGCCGGCGTCGCTCGCACGTCACCTGGATTGGGGGAAACGCACCTGAGCAGAGCCGGAAAACGCCGGCTCGGCTCCCCGGAAACACCGAGGAGAAACCGTCGAGAAGGAGCACTGCCGTGAGAACCCACCGCAACCACCAATGGCCCATCTGCCTGGCCACCGGGAAGCGCCGCTACGGCGAGCGCAAGGACGCCAAGCTGGCCCTCAAGTCGGCCGCCTTTCAGCGGTCTTCCGCAGCGGCCCTTGGCGGCACGTGCGTCAACCTCGTCACGCGCGCCTACCGCTGCACCCACTGCGGCGGCTACCACCTCACCTCGCAGCCCCGGCGCAACCCCAGCGCGGCGTGACACTGCTCGGGTCCGGGGGCCGCTCGCTCCCGGACCCAACCGCGGGGTGCCACCGACCCCGGGGATGGCACACACCCGACCGCACCTCCCTCGCCTGGATATGGGGGAAATCCCCCCGCACCGTTCGACCGGCTCCAGCCGGCCCATCCTCATCCGGAAGGACTGCACGCACCATGGCAACCAGCCTCAAGCACACCGTCAAGACCTTCTTCCGTCGTCCGGCCGCCCCCGCTCCGACGGCGTCCACGATCGTGCCGACCCTCGTCGGACAGCCCGCCTTCGGACTCACTGCGCCCGACCTCGGCTTCACGGTTGTCGACGCCGAGGCGGAGATGGCCTGGGTCGAGCAGACCCTGCTCGCCGCCCCCGGGATGTTCGACGAGGGCACGCCTGATGTCCTCGACGGCAAGCTCGTCGAACGGCACCGCGAGCGGGTTCACCGCATCACCGAGGAGAGCCGGGTCATCACCCGGCGGATCACGGCATACCTGCGGGACCTGGACCAAGCCGAGACCGAGCTGCGACCGCATCTGCTCGCCGCCCGCGCGGAATACGCCCAACTGGACGCCGCCCGCCACGCCTGGGACGCCGTGCTCGCAGGCACTGCCGAGTCCTACGAGCACCCTCAGGCGACCGACGGCACAGCGGCGCTCCCGATGCCGCAGGTCGGTGAGCGGCAGGCCCTCCCCCTGCTGCCCAGCTTCGCCGACGCGCGCGAGTCGACCGTCAGCGGGGACACCGCGGGCGCTGCGGGCACCGGGTTCGAGCCCGCTGCGGGGGTGGCCGCGGCTGACGTCCCGATGCCCCGGATTGCCCGGATCGCTCCGCCCACGCCTAGCAAGCCGAGCGAGCTGCACACCGTGACCGCGCCGCGCACCACCGAGCAGCACCAGCGCGCAAGCTGACCGGTATGTCGTCCGTCCACCGCCAGCCTGGTGAGGTGGGCGGGCGGCGTGCGGTCGAGCCTGTGGACGACACTGGCCCGGCCGGGTGAAGGGTGCCAGGCTGGGGGCATGGACGAGTCGACGATCGTCGTCCCCAGCCGGGACGGCATACAGCTGCAGGTGTATCGGTGGGCGCCCAAGGGTGAGCCGCTCGCGGTCGTCCAGGTGCAGCACGGCTTGGGCGAGCACGCTGGGCGATATCGGCGGTTCGGGGAGGCGCTCACCGCGTCGGGCTACCTCGTGTATGCCGCCGACGGTCGCGGTTCCGGGCGCACTGCGGCGGGCGATTACGGCAACTGGGGCCCCGACTCGTGGCCCGGCTGGGTCGATGACGTGGCCCAGCTCAACGCGCGGATCCGGGCCGACCACCCGGACCTGCGTCGCGCGCTGTTCGGCCACTCGATGGGTTCCTTTGCGACGCAACAGTTCCTGGTCGACCACGCCGATGACGTCGACGCGGTGCAGGCCGTGGTGCTGTCCGGCACGACCGATGTGGCGGGCTTGGTGCCGTTGCTCGACAGCCCGGTGCCGGCCGACCTCAGCTCGTTCAACGCCGGCTTCGAGCACCGCACGGGGTTCGAGTGGCTCAGCCGTGATCCGGAGGAGGTCGACGCCTATGTCGAGGACCCCGGGTGTGGGTTCGAGTCCGAGCCGTTCCGCGGCATACCGTCGCTGTTGGCGGCTGTCGATCCGCAGCGGCTCGCGGCGATCCGGTCCGACCTGCCGATCCTGCTGGTCTCGGGTGACGCCGATCCGCTCGCCGGCGGTGGCGCGGCGGTCGAGGTGGTCGGGCAGCGTTACCGCGACGCCGGGCTGAGTGACGTGACGGTGCAGTTGTATGCCGGTGCGCGGCACGAGCTGCTCAACGAGACCAACCGCGGCGAGGTCACCGCCGACATCATCGCCTTCCTCGACCGCACGGTCGGCTGACGGAATCGGGGCTGACTCCACGTGGGCAAGGTCATCCCGTTTCCGGGGTCGTACCCCGGTCCGGATCCCCTCGCGGATTCCCTCGCGGATTCCGGCGCGGACCCCGGCCCCGATCCCGATTACGCCTGGCCGACCCGCCCGAAGTGGGTGTTACCGGCTGACGACGCGCCCGTCGACCCCGACGACGACCGCTACTGGGACTCGAGTCGAGTGGTGCAAGGGCCCGACGACTGGATGCGGCTCTACATCGATCTCGTCGACGCCGCGCCCCGGATCTCCCGCGAAGTCATGGTTCCCAGCGGGATCACCATGGACCTGGTCCACGAGGTCATCGTCGCGGCCATGGGGTGGCAGGACTACCACCTGCATGCCTTCATCCAAGGCGGAGTCGACGACCCATTGGCGCCGCGGCTGCTCACCGAGGCCGATATCGCCGAGGGCGAGGAGGGACTGCTGGAGTCGGAGGTCCGGCTCTTCGAAGTGTTGCGCGCCAACGGTGACGAGGTCGGCCACGAATACGACTTCGGCGACGGGTGGCGCCACGTCGTGCGGCTCATCGCCTGTGGTGACGACGCCGACGCCATCCCGCCAGGCGACCCCGTGTGGGCGGTCGCGGACCGCGACGCCGACCCCGAGGCACGGGTGCGGCTCATCGACGGCCACGGCGCCTGCCCACCCGAGGATGTCGGCGGGATCCACTACTACAACCAGGTCGCGGCCTGGCTGCGCGGGGAGCCTGGCGCGACGATCGACGAACCCGAGCAGCTGCGGGCGTGGCTGCCAGAGGGTTTCGACCCGGACGTCTTCGACATCAATGCTGCCCAGAATCGGCTGGCGGCGACCCGGGCTGGCGGGCGACTCGATCTTGTGGCCCTGTCCGATCGAGTCGCCGAGGCCCTCGTGCGGCTCGGATCGGCGCGTGGCGAGTTGGCGAGCCTGCTCGTCGGGGCGGAGCTGCCACGGCACGGTGAGCGGCACGTCGTCGACACATTGAGCGATGCCGATGTCGCGCGCGCGGCCCGACCGTGGCTCCGGCTTCTCGGCGAAATCCCTTCCACTGGGCTCAAATTGACCGCTGCGGGATATCTGCCGCCGGCTGTCGTCGCGCGGGTCTACGCCGATTTTGGCTTCGCACCGGACGCCGTCTGGGGCAAGGCCAACCGCGAGGACAACGTGCCCACGGTGCGCGATTTGCGCGAGGCCGCTGTGGCCATCGGTCTACTCCGCAAGGCCCGGGGGCACTTGCATGTGACGGCCGAAGGACGTGCCGGGCAGGCCGATCCGCGTCGCCTCGTCGCGCGGGTGGTCAGCCGGATGCCGTTCGGCTCCCAGGATTATGAGCGCGATGCAGGGCTGCTCGCGCTGGCGGCCTTGGCGTCGCTCGCCGACTACCCTCCCCACATCGCCGAGGCGTTCTGGCCGAGCCGACTCCACGATGCTTTAGAGCTGTTCGGGGCGTTCGGGTGGCGGCAGGGCTGGGACCCGGTGCCCGACTGGGTGGTCGGGCGCGGCGCGTACCCCACCCTCGCGGCTCTCACCCGGATGGGCGGATTTACCTGTGGTCGCTACGGAGAGCCCGGTATGCCGTGCCCGCTCGGTCCCGCTCTCGCCCGCGCCGCCCTCTGCACCCCTCGATCCGCGCGCTAGGTGCTGTCACGTACTGCAACATCTATTCAGTAGGTGACAGTGAGAGGCCCGGCTAGTGCCAGGTGAGGCGGATCGACGTCGGGTCGAGATTGGCGATCACCCGCACCTCGCCGAAGTCGGCATCACCGATCCTCGCGGCCTTGACCAGGCGCTCGCAGAAGTGCTCGAAGTCGTCGAACCCGAGCTCGGCCCGAGCCCGCGGTGAAAGACGGTTGAACCGCACCTGCAGGTCTGTGGAACTGGGGCGTGAATCGGTCGGGCTCAGGGCGAGGGTGAGCGGAATGGTCAAGACCCGCTCATGCTGCTCCAGCGTGACCCCGTCGACGTCGATGACCAGCGGCACGACGGCCGGATAGAGCTCGGCGGGCACATCATCGCCCACGACCTGCTGCAGCGCCCCACCGACGATGGCGCCCACCAGCAGCGGGCGTAGCGCAGCGTCGTCGAGGTCGACGCGCCAGCCCTTGGGTCGGATCCGGAAGGACTTCTCGTCGGAGACCACGTCGACGACGACGTTCTCGCAGGCATCCTCCAATGCCGACCCGGGTCGGATCCCGAGTGGCCCGAACACGTCTTCCAGCATCCAGGTGCGGCGCAGCCGCTTGGGGGTGTCGAGGCCGTTGACATAGGTCACGAGGGGCTGGGCTGCGGCCATGAGGATGCCTTCCGATCCGTTCTCTTCTTCGACGCTACCCCTCGGCCCGCGCTGACCCGGGCGTTCACGGCATACCGCGGGATCTGGACGGCGAACCGTCCGCGGCGGGTCACCCGCGCGTCCCCCTGCCGTTACCTGCGCTCGCGCGGCTGCGCTTTCGCCGACAAGACGGGTATGCCGTGCGGCCCGGTAAGCTACTCCGATACCCACTTTCCGGTGGCTTTGGCATACCCCGCCAGCCGCCACACACAACAGAACAGGAGCGGCTGGATCACACCATGACCGGTGGCGAGGTTAGGTCGGTCGGCATTGTCGGAGCGGGAATCGTCGGGCTGTCGACGGCATACTTCCTGCAGTCCGCGGGAGTCCAGGTCACCATCTTCGACCGCAAAGGCGTTGCCGCCGGCGCGAGTTGGGGCAACGCCGGGTGGCTGACCCCGGGCATGGCGGTGCCGCTGCCTGAGCCCGCGGTGTTGCGTTATGGCATGCGGGCGCTGCTGAGCCCGAGTTCCCCGGTCTATGTGCCGCCGACGAGCAACCCGACAACGTTGAGCTTCCTCGCCCAGTTCGCGCGCAACTGCACGGCCTCGCGCTGGCGCAAGGCGATGCAGGGGCTCATCCCGCTCAACAACCGCGCGCTGGAGGGCTTCGACGCCCTCGCCGACGGAGGCGTCGACTCGCCGGTGCGCGACGCGGAGCCGTTCATCGCGGCATACCGGACGGCAAGTGACCGCGAGGCACTGGTCGAGGAGTACCAGCACATTCACGCAGCCGGTCAGCGCATCGACTACGACCTCATCAGTGGCGACCAGGCCCGCGAGATCGAGCCGGCGCTATCCGAAGAGGTGCGCGCGGCGATCCTCATCCATGGTCAGCGGTTCATCGACCCGGCGAATTACGTTGCAGCGCTGGGCGATCTGGTCATCTCGCAAGGTGCGATCTTGCACATCCAGCCAGTGACGAGCGTGACGTCCGGCCCCGACGGCGCGCAGATCAACGGTCAACGCTTTGACGCGGTGGTCATCGCGACGGGCGCTCTGCTCAATGGTCTGGCGCGGGACTTCGGCGTCAAGACGATCGTGCAGGCCGGGCGCGGCTACAGCTTCAGCGTCGAGTGCGAGCACCTGCCGGTCGGGCCGATCTACTTCCCGACCCAGCGCCTGGCCTGCACGCCGCTGCAGAACGGTCGGCTGCGAGTGGCCGGGATGATGGAGTTCCGCCCGGCTGATGCACCGCTGGACCCGCGCCGCATCCAGGCCCTGGTCTCCGCGGGCAACGCCCTGCTGGAGGGCGCAGACCTCAATGACCGGCAAGACGAGTGGGTCGGTGCCCGCCCGGTGACGGCCGACGGACTGCCGGTCATCGGCCGCACCGCTGACCCCCGCGTCTATGTCGGCGGTGGGCATGGGATGTGGGGCGTGTTGCTCGGTCCGATCACGGGTCGCCTTCTCGCGCAACAGATCACGACCGGGCGTATGCCGTCCGAGCTCGCCGCGGTCGACCCGCTGCGGGGTCGCCGCTGAGCTGGCTTCAGGCGGGCGTGTGGTTGGTCGCCCAGGCCCGGGCGACCAACTCGCGCAGCACTGACTCGTCGACGGCAGCGAGGCTCCTGAGGTAGAGGCAGCCCTTGCCGGTCGTGTGCGGTCCGAGCCGGTCGAGCAGGTCGGTGTTACTGCCGTAGAAGGTCAATCCATAGAGGGTGAGCGCGGCCTTGCGAGGCGCCAGGCCGACGACGAACCATTCATGCGCCTTGCCGTCGGCCGTGCGATAGGGCTGCCTGCCGAAGCCGAGCATCGAGGTGCCCCAGGCGACCGGTTCTGCGCCAGTGACCTCGCGGATGATCTCGACGGCGCGAGCGGCGTCATCCCGGCGGGCGGTGGTCGGGGCGGTGGCCAGGACATCGGCCACGCTGAGATGGGGCTGCGGCTGGGTGGTCACCGGCCCATCATCCCCGGCCGGACGGCATACCGGGCAGTGGTTGTGTGTATCCCGAAGGTGCGGCGCCGTCGCGAGGCGAGCCGACGAAGTCAGAGGGCGGCTGCGACGAAAGACCCCAGCACGAGCACGAGAGCTGCGACCGATCGAAGACCCCGAGCCGCGGTCGATCGGGCGGGCCGATCGCTGATCGCCTGAAAGCCGAGCCAGGACGCCGCTCCCACGCAGGCTAGTCCGCGGACCGCCCGGATGAACTCGAGGTCTCCGGTGAGGAACATCCCGGCATAGGCGATCACGAGAAGCACCGCGAGACACTCGACGCCGATGGCGAACACCAGGAGCATGCACCCGGGGCTCCCAGGCTCGCGCGTGATCCGGGGCATGGTCTGACCTGGGCTGGATCTCGCGACCTGGCTCGGCTCATCCCGCCGCGTCACCGGTGGCGTGCCCCGCGTGACCTTCGCGGCGTTCGCGGCATTCCACGCCACATCGCGGGCCGCGCGCGATCCGCGCTTGCGGTGGCTCTTCTTGGACTGACGCGGTGGTCGCGTGGGGGGCGAGTCTTGCGGCCCGAGGGTCTGGTCCTGCGGCGCAGACTTCGTCTCGTGTGGCCGCACCCGTGCGTCGCGGGGAGCGGGTGTGGAGGTCGGCGATGGGTGCGACGGGGGCAGCGGTGCCTCGGCCGGGGCTGGTGCAGGGGGCGAATCCGCCGGCGGGAGGTGGCTCCACGGGCCCTCGGCCAGCGGGTCCTGCCCACTCAGCGGGTCACGGTTGTCCCAGCTCACTCCGGGATTATCGCAACCGTCGGGTGGCCGAGGAGGGACCACGCGGCTTGCCGGCCGGGGTCACCACCCGGCATACCGACCGGGGAGTGGGGCGCTACTTCCAGCCGATGATGGCGAAGGACACCGCGAGCAGGACCGCCGTCCCCAGCAGGTGCAGCGGCAGGCTGATGGTGCGCGGAGGGGCGACCTCGGTGCGGACGACGCGGCCGGACTGCCAGAGCGCGACGCCGCTGACGACCCCCGCCGGCAGTGCGCGCGACAGCGGGAGGGCGTGGGTGAGCCACATCCCGAAGATCGCGATGGTCACGAGGGCCGACACCGCGCACGCGGCGACAAAGACGATCGCGATCAGCTTGTTGACCGCGCCGAGTCTCAGTCGCGCAGATGGATCCGGGTTGGCGGGACGGTCCTGCGGCGTCGGGTGGACGGCGTCCTGGATGTCTTTCCACCAGGGAAACCCGGGGCCCACCGGACGCCGCGAGCCGGGGCGAGGCTTCGGCGGGGCGTCGGCCGGAGTCTCGTAGGGCACCTGTGGGATCGGCGTGAGCGGCGGTTCGGCCGGCCCGTCGAGATCGGCCTGCGCCCACGACCCGTCCAGGAGGGGATCGCGCTGGAAGAGGGGGTCGGTCTGCCCGCCGTCCCCACCATCCCGGTCGTCCCAGCTCACCCTGGGATTATCGCAGTGGCGACCACACGGCATACCGGGTCGTCGCCTGC
>Ga0116180_1001356_pt1 | contig 20846 bp, 17 predicted proteins | sample AD_UKC073_MetaG_FD_89804 | JGI IMG/M metagenome (GOLD analysis project Ga0116180, IMG submission 89804) | Active sludge microbial communities of municipal wastewater-treating anaerobic digesters from USA - AD_UKC073_MetaG | ecosystem: Engineered > Bioreactor > Anaerobic > Digestate | place: USA...
CCGTAGACGCCGCCGGCCTCCTCGTCGGCGAAGAAGACGAAGGTCGTCGTGCGGGCGGGCTTGGCGCCGGTGCGGGCCAGGTCGCGGACCGACGCGAGAATCATCGCGTCCATGTCCTTCATGTCGACGGCGCCGCGACCCCAGATGCACCCGTCGCGCTCCTCGGCGCCGAACGGATCGACCTGCCAGTCGGCCGCGTTGGCGGGGACGACATCGGTGTGACCGTGCACGACGAGGCCGGGCAGGCTCGGGTCGGCGCCCTCGATGCGGACCATGACGCTCGCACGGCCGGGGCTGCTCTCGACGAGGGCGGGCTCCAGGCCCACCTCGTGGAGTTGCTCCATGACCCACTCGGCGGCTGCCCGCTCCCCCGGCCCCTGGTTGTCACCGGCGTTGACCGACGGGATGCGGATGAGCTCGTCACACAGCCGGGCCACCTCGTCCTCGGGACGTATGCCGTTCGCCTGGCTGGTCGTCATGGCCCCAACCTAACCTGGGAGGGCTCTGCAGGCGGGGTGGGCTTGTCGATTCGGCGGGTGTTTGTGGGGCGGGTTTGCGGTGGACGGGTGCAGGGGTGCGTGACAGGCTCTGGGGGCATGGACGAGTCGACGATCGAGGTCACTAGCCGGGACGGCATACAGCTGCAGGTCTATCGCTGGGCGCCCGATGGTGAGCCGCGCGCGGTGGTGCAGATCCAGCACGGTCTGGGTGAGCATGCGTTGCGCTACAAGCGATTTGCGCGGGCGCTGACCGAAGTTGGGTATCTCGTCTATGCGCCGGACGGGCGTGGGTCGGGGCGGACGGCGCAGGGGCGGTTTGGGCATTGGGGCGAGGACTCGTGGCCGGGGTGGGTCGACGATGTGGCGCGGCTCAACGCGCGGATCCGGGCCGATCACTCGGAGCTGCCGCTGGTGCTGTTTGGGCACTCGATGGGGTCGTTCGCGACCCAGCAGTTCTTGGTCGACCACTCGGGTGACGTCGATGCGGTGGTGCTGTCGGGGACGACTGAGGTGTCTGGGTTGGTGCCGATGCTCGACAGCCCTGAGCCGGCCGATTTGAGCGCGTTCAATGCGGGCTTTGAGCACCGGACCGGGTTCGAGTGGCTGAGCCGGGACGCTGCTGAGGTGGACTTGTATGTGGCGGACGAGGGGTGCGGGTTCGCGTCGGAGCCGTTCCGCGGGATCCCGACTTTGCTGGCTGCGGCCGACCCGGAGCGGTTGGCGGGGATCCGCTCGGACCTGCCGATCCTGCTGGTGTCTGGGAGTGCTGACCCGCTGGCCGGTGGTGGTGCTGCAGTTGAGTTGGTGGGTCAGCGCTATCGGGAAGCCGGTGTGCAAGACGTGACCGTGACGATCTATCCCGACGCGCGCCACGAACTCCTTAACGAAACCAACCGCGACGAAGTCACCGCGGACATCCTCACCTTCCTGCGGCGGGCCTTCGTCGGGTAACCCGGTCGAGTTGGCAGGTTGCTGCGTAGCCATAGGGAAGCGACCCGCCGTGACCAGAATGGTGGCCCCCCGGGAAAGTTTGGCAAGCCGAGGGTAGGGGGCCTTCGACCTGGTCGCGAGTGCTAGTCAAGCGCTGCCGGCTCGCCAGCTCGCGGACCCCGAGTATGGTTCTCGATTGGCCGAAAGGCTACGGTCGTGCCCTCCACAAGATCGAACCAATCGTCCTGCTTCGGGAGATCACGGATGTGGAAGAAGTAGTCTTTCCCGCTTGCGGTGATAAACCCAAAGAACTTGTCATCAATCAACCTCTTTACAACCCCAAGGCGCCTGCCCCCACGCAATGGGTCCTGGCGTTCAAGGTAGCCTTCAAGAGTGGTGACGAATGACGCTGCTTTCCTCGCTACGAACTCCTCTGGGGCCACACTGGCGATCTGGCTACACAACTGCCTCAATTGAAGGACTCGATCAAAGGCCAGGTCACTTGCGTATGGCGATGCGGTAGCCACCTCACACAGTGGCAGGGCATCCTCGACAAGTTCTAGCGCCATGCCCTTAGCGCCGGCTTGCGAAACGTTTCGACTACCAAGAACTGCCGCTCTCAAACCAGCGCGTATGACCCTCTCAGCTTCGCGCGGCTGGAGTCGTCCAACGTCACCAGCGTGCCGAGCAGTGGCTATCGCAGCGGCCCAGTCGCCCAAGTTGAGGTGTGTGCGAGCGATCTCGACCAAAACGGTGATCTCTGTGCTTTCTTCAGTGACTGCCCTCTGGAGACGTCGGAGCCCAGCTTCCGGACTTGACCCATGATGCACAAGAAACGTCCCATAGAAGTAGTTTAGCGGGAGCGAATTCGGTGCTAATTCAGTCGCGCGCTCGTATCCCGCGCGGGCGGCCGCGAAGTCACCCCGCAGGTCGTGTATGAACGCCTCAACCCTCCATGCTTCATGATAGGTAGGCGACAGGACCTGAGCTTCTCGACATAGTAACAGTGCGTTGTCAGTCCCTCGAGTCTGCGTGGCGGATCTCACCGCGTCCCGCAGGAGTCTAGCCACGTGAAAATCCCCCGAGCCGCGGACATCAATCGTGTGTGGATCGTAGGGCGACGCTGAATTCTCGGCACGTAGAGTATCCCCAAGATGCGTGAGCGTCTGTCGCCGGTCCAGCAGCCACGTCTGCTCATCAGCTTGCACTGGCTGCGATGCCTGGAGGTATTGCCTTCCGAAATCGCTTAACTGATAGGTGGTCTCCAACAACTGACTAGGCGAGAGGCTTTGCATTTGAACGAAGTTCGTAGTGATGAGCTCTAACAGGGCGGACTGAATTGCTTTAGCGCTGCAGTCATTAATGAAGGCCAGTTCGGCCTGAGTCTTTGCGCCCGCGAGAGCTTGCATAGAGCGCAGAACGGCGCGAGCTTCTTCCGATAGATACTCAAACACGTTAGACATACAAAAATCGAGGAGCAGTGTATTGTCGGAAAGAAGTTCCTCTGGCCTGCGGCCCGACTGGACTCCGGAGACAAACCACTTGATGTACGCCGGGTGTCCATTCATCGCCGCGGCCAAGCTCACGACTTGGTCTTGTGGCAGACTCACAAGAGACGGAACCTGGCGGATACGCGCCACCGCTCTCAGCAAATTGGCCGATTCGTCCTGAGTTAAGGGAGCGAGTTGCACGGGATTCTCTATCCCTAGACCAATACGGCTGGTTATGACGACCTTGCTTCCCAGAGGCAGTTCCAAGAGAAAATCGCGCAGCCTCTGGTCGAGCACAGTTTCCATATTGTCGAGAATCAAAAGGACTTTGAAGGTCTCTAGGTACGAGAGAAGTTCGGCGGTTGGGTCACTCTGCGGATCGCCGCCCAGTTCCCTTGCGGCCAGAGCAAACAGGCCGAGCGAGTCTTGAACGGCATCGTTGATTCGGCGAATCTCATTCACGGTCAGCACCGTGGCTTTGGCCGTCACCCAAACAAAGACATCGAACGCCTGTTTGGGATCGTCAAGCAATTCATAGGCTACCTTGAGCGCGAGAGCAGTTTTCCCAATCCCTCCGTCACCAAGAATGGAAACCACCGGGTAGGCTCCCTTTATGGCCTTCTTGATACGATCAATTTGGAGTCGACGACCGAAGAATCCCGTCTCATCGAAGTCCGGCACCGGTAGATTGTTCTGAGGCGCCGCGTCCGCGTCAGCGACCAGGTCAACCTTCAGTGACAGAACGTGGGACGGATCGTCTTGGAGCCGGCTCACGGTTTCTTTCAACCTCAGCCAATGCTCGCTTCGGGTCGCGATGAGGGGCTGCGCAGCATCGAGCAGGCTGGGCAGGTCGTCTATCTCCATTGGTCTCGAATGCGCAACGCGATTCCGGACTGCCACGAGGCGCGCCTGTCGAGGCTTTAGACTTGCGATTTCGTCGCGAAGAGAGGACGGAAGTTCAGCGTCAAATGTTTGCAGCAACTCAAAAGCGTCAGCGAAGTCTAGGTATGGCAAAAGTGCCGCAACCGAGTCAGTTGAGCTGCCACCCTGTTCCCGCGCTCGTCGGTCCTGAACCCTTGAAGCGCGCTCGGCTCCGAGCAAGGTTGTCACCTGAGCGGCCGAGGCAACTGACTCGATTTCCCCTCGCAGATCCTCTTCAAGAGCAGAGAGAAGCGCGAAGCATGTCAAACGCGTGGCACTGTAACTCACCTCAAATCCTTTCCATCGGCACTTGACGCACTTGATGTTCTGGCCAGATTGCAACCGGCAATATTTCTTTGCCGCAGCACCCAAGAGGGTTGTTCAATTGGCAAGTGAGGGCGGGTTAGGAAACGAACTTATCAGCCTGAACATACCCCACCTCGGGCGCGCTCAACCGCAGCGCCGAAGATGTCCGCATGAGCGTTAGTCACGTGGCCGCGAATGGCTTGCATGCAAGCGACCACCCGCGGCACCTCTTCTGGCGTCGTGTCGCGAAGTTCGCCACCCAACACAAGGGTCACGATGACTGCGTCCTTCATACGCATGCATGACTTCCGTTCTTCTCCTGTGCTGTGCGGACAATGCTTTGTTTCAAGGAGTCAGCGGCGTTGCAAACCGATGCGAGGGACTATAGAACGACTGTCTGAACCAAGATCAGCCGCCACTGGCGGCAACGATCCGGTCCCAGCACGGATTGCTGACACGCTGGCAGAACGTCAGGCAGAGTAGCAGGCCAAGTCAGCGCCAGCCGCTGACCCATCGGCCAAGGCCGCACTCTTGCATCCGACGATTCGTCCCGGCAAGTGCGGAGACTTGGTCTAGCGACAACTCGGCCAGCGGCTGGACTGCTTCCTGGGCGTCGCGGTGGTCCCCGGGCTCGACGGGTGGATGTCGCCGCAGTATGCGTATGGGCGGATGTGGTTGAACCAGTCGATCCGTTCGGCGGTGACGAGCTCGACAGCATCGAGCGTGTGCCAAGGGCCGAGCAGTTTGATCTGAGCCGGCCCGGGTTGAGTGCGCAGAGAGTTTGCTGGCTGCGGCCCGAGGGGGATCTGACCAAAGTACGCCTTCTCATTTTCGACCGGCGGGACGTAGCCGAGGCGGCTTGGCAGCGGTACTTGTTACGTCGCATGCTTGGGTTCGTCGACGGTGTCCGCCTTAGCCCGACTCGGGTGCCGATCCGCACCACCGCTGCTCTCAACGACAGGCCCGAATCCTGCTCCTGGCCGTCCGCACAAGCTGCATTGAACGCGTCCGCAACTCCTGCGAGTCCTCCTCCGTATTGGCTCAACCTTGATCCTGTCGGAGATCAGGCTGCCAGGAGACCCGGCCCTGTTCAGCGCCCTCAAGGCGCCCGGTGAACGGCCTGAACATCACCATCAGCGACGCCACCACCGGCGAAGTCCTGCGCGACCTCACCCTCGACACCACCCACCGCTACCAACCCCAAACAACGAATCAGGGCGAACCCTGAGGGTTCGCCCTGTCCCCGATGTCTTGAGACATCACATCTGTGTCCGGAGGGGGACTTGAACCCCCACGCCCGTTAAGGGCACTAGCACCTCAAGCTAGCGCGTCTGCCATTCCGCCACGCGGACAGGTGTGCTCGGCGGCCCCAAACCTCGGGGTGCCTCGCGACCGGCAACGTTAGCACGGGAGGGCGGCATACCTCGAACCCGACTCAGCCAGGCCGGGACTGGCCCGGAACGAGCACCGTCCCTGGTCACCCACGCGCCCTCGACCCCCATCCCACTAGCCTGTGCCCGTGGCCTCCAGCATCTACCTCGCGGGCACCGGCCGCGACAGCGGCAAGTCGGCGATCGCCCTTGGACTGCTCGACCAGGCCATCCGGCGCCTGCCTAGCGTGGCGGTCTTCCGGCCGCTCGTCCGCTCCGGCGACTCCTCCCTGGGCACGACCCTCGATCTCCTGCTCTCGCGGCTGCCCGCTCCCCCGCCGCGGCAGGATTGCATCGGCGTCACCTACCAGCAGATGCACGACGACCCCGACCGCGCGATGGCGACGATTGTCGAGCGCTACCACCAGTTGGCCGCCGGCCACCAGGCCGTCCTCATCGTCGGCTCGGACTTCACCGATGTCGGCGCGCCCACGGAGTTCTCGGTCAACGCCCGGATCGCCGCCAACCTCGGCGCCCCCATGCTCCTCGTCGCGTCCGGGCTCGGCCTCACCCCCGCCGAAGTCCGCGGCGCCGTGGAGCTCGCCATCGACGACCTCCATGACAACCACGCCACCGTCCTCGGCGTCGTCGCCAACCGCGTCTCCCCCGAGCACCTTGAGGCAACCCGCACCGCCCTCGCCGGGGTGGCCGGCACCCACCCGGTGTATGCCGTGCCCGCCCACCCGCTGCTGTCCGCGCCGAGCGTCCGTGACCAGATGACCGCGGCAGGCGGACGGCTCCTTTATGGCGAGGACTCACTGCTCGACCGCGAGGCCACCGGCCTGTTGATCGGCGCGATGACCCTGCCCAACATCCTCGGTCGCCTCTCCGAAGGCGCCGTCCTCATCACTCCCGGCGACCGCTCCGATGTGCTCCTCGGGGTGCTGCTGGCTCACCACTCGCGCACCTTCCCGTCGTTGGCCGGCATCGTGCTCAACGGCGGCCTGCCGATCGACCCGCAGATCCATACGATCGTCGAGGGCCTCAAACTGTCGCTGCCGGTCATCGAGGTCGGCCTCGGCACCTCCGACACCGCGCGCGTCCTCGGCGCCGTCACCGGCCGGATCACCCGCACGTCCGAGCGCAAGATCCAGACCGCCATTGCCCTGGTCGACGAGGTCATCGACGGCACCAAACTGTTGCGGGAGATCCAGATCGCCCCGACTGAGGTCGTCACCCCCGTGATGTTCGAGCACCGGCTCATCGATCGGGCCCGGCGAGCCGACCGGCACATCGTCCTACCCGAGGGCGAGGAGGACCGGATCCTCATCGCCGCCGACCAACTGCTCCGCCGCAAGGTCGCTCGGCTCACCCTGCTCGGCGACGCTGACCTCATCCGCTCCAAGGCGCAGCGCCTGCAGTTGGACCTCGCCGGCGCCGACATCCTCAACCCGGCCACCGACCCGCTGCGCGAACGGTTCGCCCACGAGATGGTCGAGCTGCGCAAGGCCAAGGGCGTCCCTTACGACCTGGCCTGGGACTCCGCCCGTGACGTGTCCTACTTCGGCACGATGATGGTCCACGACGGCCTCGCCGACGGCATGGTGTCGGGCTCGGTCAACACGACGGCCCACACCATCCGCCCCGCCTTGCAGCTCATCAAGACCCGCCCCGGCGTCTCAGTCGTGTCGTCGGTCTTCCTCATGTGCCTGGCCGACCGCGTCCTCGCCTACGGCGACTGCGCCGTCAACCCCGACCCCACTGCCGAGCAACTCGCCGACATCGCGATCTCCTCTGCCGCGACCGCCGAGCAGTTCGGTATCGAGCCTCGAGTAGCCATGCTCAGCTATTCCACTGGCTCGTCCGGCAGCGGCGCCGATGTCGAAAAGGTCCGGCGGGCCACCGACCTGGTCCGCGAACGCGCCCCCGAGCTGCCCGTCGACGGGCCGATCCAATACGACGCCGCCGTCGACCCGGCCGTCGCGGCCACCAAGGCCACCGGCTCCCCCGTCGCCGGCCGCGCGACCGTGTTGATCTTCCCGGACCTCAACACCGGCAACAACACCTACAAGGCCGTCCAGCGCAGCGCCGGCGCGGTCGCGATCGGCCCGATCCTCCAGGGCCTACGCCAGCCGGTCAACGACCTCTCCCGCGGCGCGCTCGTCCAGGACATCGTCAACACCGTCGCCATCACGGCGATCCAGGCAGTCGGCCGATGAGCGCCCTCGTCCTGGTCCTCAACGCTGGCTCGTCCTCTCTCAAATACCAGCTGCTTGACGCCGACTCTGGGACGGTCTCCGCCTCCGGTGTTGTCGAACGCATCGGTGAGCCGGACGCGAAAGCCGTTGCACGGCATACTGTCTCGGGCGAGGCAACGACACGCGATGTCGACGCCCCCGACCACCACGCGGCAATGCGCGTCGTCCTCGACGCCTTCGCCACCGACGGCCCGCCCCTGCGCCCGCAGGACCTGTATGCCGTGGGCCACCGGGTCGTCCACGGCGGCGACCTCTTCCGCTCCCCCGCGGTCGTCGACGACGCCGTCATCGACGCGATCCAGGACCTCGTGCCCCTCGCGCCGCTGCACAACCCCGGCAACCTCGCGGGGATCCGCGCCGCCCGCGCCGCCTTCCCCACGACCCCGCAGGTCGCGGTCTTCGACACCGCCTTCCACCAGACCCTGCCGCCGCACGCCTTTACGTATGCCGTGCCCCGCGAATGGCGCGAGCGGCACCGAGTCCGTCGCTACGGCTTCCACGGCACGTCGCACGCCTTCGTCTCGCGCCGGCTGGCAACCCTGCTGGGCCGCGACGTGAGCGAGACCAACGTCGTCGTCCTGCACCTGGGCAATGGGGCCAGCGCGGCTGCCGTCGCCGGAGGGGCCTGCATCGACACGTCGATGGGGCTCAGCCCGCTGGAGGGCCTCGTCATGGGGACCCGGCCGGGCGACCTCGACCCCGCCCTGCCGAGCCACCTCGCGCGCGAGGGCGTCCCGATCGAGGACTACGACCGGGCGCTCAACGCGGGCAGCGGGCTGCGCGGCCTCACCGGCACCAACGACTTCCGCGAGGTGGAGCGGCTCATCGAAGCGGGCGACCCTGACGCCGCCCTCGCGCTCGACATCGTCACCTACCGCATCGCGAAATACGTCGGCTCGTATGCCGTCGCGCTGGGTCGGCTCGACGGCATCGCCTTCACGGCTGGCATCGGTGAGCACTCCCCGCGGCTGCGGGCCGAAGTGTTGGCTCGGCTCGGGATGCTGGGGATCCGTGTCGATCCGGACCGGAACTCCGGCGGGCCGGCGGAACGCGTGGTGACGAGCGACGACAGCGCCGTGCCTGCGTGGGTGGTCCCCACCAACGAGGAGTTGGAGATCGCCCGGCAGACTCTCGCCGTCCTGCGCTGACACGCCGTCCCGCGCTGAACGCGACGGTCGCGCGGGCCCCGATGGGCCCGCGCGTTCACGTCCAGATCAGCCCGCGGGTGTGCCCTTGAGGCGCAGCAGCGTGCTCTTGCCGAACATCGAGTCGATGAGGTCTGTCGCCACCTCGGCGGTCCGGTTGGCGTGGTCCTTGGCCGGGTTGAGCTCCATGACGTCGAGCGAGCCGAGCCGGCCGCTGTCCGCGATCATCTCCATGACCAACTGGGCCTCCCGATAGGTCGGGTCGCCCTGCACCGTCGTCCCGACCCCGGGCGCGATCATCGGGTCGAGGAAGTCGACATCGAAGCTCACGTGCAGGTGGGTGCCCTCATCGACGCCCTCCAGGGCCTTGCGCATGACCTTGCGCATCCCGTGCTCGTCGATGTTGCGCATGTCGAAGACCTCCATGCCGTCCTCATGCACGAGCCGCTTCTCGTCGACGTCGACGCTGCGAATCCCGATCTGCCGCACCGTCCCTGCGTCGATCGCCGGCGTCCGACCGCCGATGGAGGTCAGCTCGACCGGGCCCATGCCGCGAAGGATCGCGACCGGCATACCGTGGATGTTTCCGGTCGGGGTGGTGCCCATAGTGTTGAAGTCGGCGTGCGCGTCGAGCCACAGCACGCGCAGCGTGAGGCCCTGGTCGCGGCAGTGGCGCGCGACAGCGCTGATCGAGCCGATCGCCAGGCAGTGGTCGCCGCCCAGGAGGATCGGCAGCCGCCCGCCGGACAGCGACCCGTAGACCGCGTCGTGGACCGCCTGGTTCCACGCCTGCACCTCGGTCAAGTGCCGGTAACCATCCACCGGCGGCAGCCAGGGGTTGGGCGGTCCGGCGAGGTTGCCGAGGTCGTTGACGCTCACCCCGAACTGGGCGAGCGTCTGCTGGATTCCGGCGACGCGCATGGCTTCTGGGCCCATCGACGCTCCGCGGTGTGCCGCGCCGACGTCTGTAGGGGCTCCGATGAGATCGACTGTCTTCGTGGGGGTGCTCACGGCGAGCATCCTCACACAGTCGCGGCCCCGCTGGCACCTATCGCGCTCGGGCGCAGCGCCCAGAGCGCCACCGCGCAGGCCGCCGCGACGTTGAGGGAGTCCACTCCCCCAGCCATCGGGATGCGGACCGCGAGGTCGGCCGCCGCGATGGTATGCCGTGTCAGCCCATCCCCTTCCGTCCCCAGAACCAGCGCGAGCCGCTCCGGCGGGTCGGCCGAGAGCTCGTCGAGGGTCATGGCGGTCTCGGTGAGCGCGAAGGCGGCGACGGTGAAACCGTTCTCTCGCAAGAGTTCCGCACCGCCGAGCGGCCACGGCTCGATCCGCGTCCAGGGCACCTGGAAGACCGTGCCCATCGACACTCGCACGGCGCGGCGATAGAGCGGGTCCGCGCAGCGCGGGGTGACAAGGACGGCATCGACGCCGAGGGCTGCGGCGCTTCGGAAACAAGCCCCGACGTTGGTGTGGTCGACGATGTCTTCGAGCACGAGCACTCGCCGGGCGTTCTTGAGCAGGCCGCCCACCGCGGGGAGAACGGGGCGCTGCATCGCCGCCAGCGCGCCGCGGTGCAGGTGAAAACCCGTCAACGCCTCGATGACGTCGTGCTCACCCACATAGATCGGTATGCCGCCCTCCCGCGCGTCCGCGACCACGTCGGCGAGGTCGGTGAGCCAGCGTTCGGCCATGAGGAACGACCGCGGGCGGTGGCCGACCGCGAGGGCCCGGCGGATGACCTTCTCGGACTCGGCGACATAAAGGCCGCGTTCAGGCTCGGTGCGGCGGCGCAACGCCACGTCCGTGAGCGCCACGTAGTCGGCCAGCCGCGGGTCAGTTGGGTCAGTGATCCACTCGACCCCGTCCGCGCGTTGGGGGTCGGTCGGCACCTCGGCCGCCGGGAGGTCCGCGGCACTCATGCGAACCACACCATCTTGATGATGGCCAGCACGCCGACGACGACGATGACCGACCGCAGGACGACCCCCGGCAGCCGCCGTCCGATGACCGCACCGAGCAGCCCGCCGATGAACGAGCCCACGGCCACGAGACCCACCACAGGCCAACTCACGTGCTCTCGCGCGAACAGCAGGAACGCGATCGCCGCCACCGTGTTGACGATCGTCACGAGCACGTTCTTGAATCCGGTCAGCCGTTGGATCGGCTCGCTGGCCAGCGCCGAGAACAGCCCCATGAGCAGAACCCCTTGCGCTGCACCGAAATACCCGCCGTAGACGCCTCCGACGAAGACCCCGCCGGCAAGCGCGCGGGTGCGCCAGGGCGGCATACCCGCTGCCTGGTCGGTATGCCGTGTCGCCGCCGCCCGCTGCAGTCGCGGGCCGAAGATGACGAGCACGAGGGCTAGGACGATGAGGACCGGAACGATCGTCTTGAAGGCCGTCGCGGGGAGGGTGAGCAGCAGCGTCGCCCCGACGACCGCCCCGAGCAGCGACAACGGCACGAGTTTGCGCAGGGTGCCACCGTGGCCGGTGAGTTCGGTGCGATAGCCCCACGATGCGCTCGCCCCGCCTGCGACCAGGCCCATGTTGTTGCTGACGTTGGCCATGAGGGGCGGGTAGCCGAGGAAGAGCAAGGTCGGGAAGGTGATCAGCGTCCCCGACCCCACGATCGAGTTGATCGTCCCCGCTCCGACGCCGGCCAGCAGGATGAGGAGGGCATCGAGGAGGGACACGCGCTCACCCTAGAGGCGCTCCCGGCTGGGAAGAGTCACAGGGCCAGCGCGTGTGGGCTGGTGGTCCTGGACGAGCAGCCTCTTGAGGGCCGGGATCGTTACCTTTTTGTGATGCGTTTGCCTGTGGAAGCAGCGGTTTGGGGTGGGTGGCCTGTCAGTGGTCGCTGTTAGCGTCCTTTGCATGGAGACCACGGCATCGACAGGCGACTCGGCAACGCGCCGGGCTGAGATTCGTGCTGCGACGAGGACTGTCTCTGAGTTGGTGGCGTCGCTCTGGCAGGTCCAGGGAGCCGAGTTGGGGACCTTGTTGGGCGAGCTAGACGCCCTCGCTGCGGTCGCGTGCGGTGCCCGGGTGGCGGTCGTAGGTGAGGCTGAGTCTCGTGGTGAGATCTCCGCGTCGCAGGCTGGGTCAACGGCTGGGTGGGTGGCTGAGCACGCGCCGACTCTGGCGGCTGGGAGTGGCGCTGGGCAGGTGGCCCGGCTCGTCCGCGAATGCTCGCGCCCGGACCTGACGTCCGTCCGGGCGGCGGCTGTTTCTGGGGTGGTGAGTGTCCCGGTGGCGTTGACGGTGGTCAGCGAATACGCCCGCCTGAAGCCGCGCCTGCGTGAGGAAGCCGCTCCAACTGTCTTGCAGGGTCTGTTGGACATGGGCATCGCGGACGGGCCGAGAGGGGTCCGGGCCTTGCGCCCCGCCCTGCTGGCCGCGCACGGTTCTGATGGTGAGTTCCAAGCCGACGCCGACACCGCCGAACGACTCGTCTCCCTGTCGCGCCCATCCACCGACGAGCTCGGCGCCCTCACGTATCAACTGATCCTGGACCCTGTCGGGGCGGCGGCGCTGGAAGCAGCCATCGGCCCCTTGTCGACGCCGGTCCCCGGACCGGACGGGGAACGTGACCCGCGCAGCCCGCAGTTGCGTCGTGGGCAAGCGTTGATCGAGGTATGCCGCCGCGCCACCAGCGCCGGCGACCGCCCACCGTCGGGGGTGAAGACCACGTTGATGCTGACGATGTCTTACGACGACCTCGCCGCGCGGGTCGGCGCCGCGACCGTGGTCGGCTCGACGCAGGGCGGCTCGCTGATCGCACCGGAGACGGTCCGTCGACTCGCGTGCGACGCCGCGGTCATCCCGACGGTGTTGGGTGGCCGCGGGGAGGTCCTGGACCAAGGCCGATCCACCCGGTTGGCGACGCCCGGGCAGTTGGCGGCGTTGTGGCTGCGCGATGCGGGGTGCAGTTTCCCTGGGTGCACGACTCCGGCGCATTGGTGCGACGCCCACCACCTAATCCACTGGGCCGACGGCGGGACATCCGACCTCAGCAACCTGGCGTTGTTGTGCGGGCGACACCACTCGGTCGTCCACCGAGACCAACTCATCGGCCACCTCACCCACGCGGGTGCCGTCACTGGGGCTGTCACCGGTGCTGTCATTTGGAATCTGATCCCGGGCAACTACCACCGACGCGACGACGGACCCCCACGGATGGAAGACCGACCGCCCGGCGATCCACCATCGAGTGGACAACCACCCGACGATCCACCCGACACTGTCACGTTGACGCAGTCTGCCTCCGGGCCAGATCCCTGGGGAGATCTGTGGGCTGACTCCCGCGACCGGGACGAGCGACCTGCGACGGATCACTCTGCCCGGGACCGGGAGCACACCAACCCCGAAGTAAACCCCTGGGGAGACCTCTGGGCTGACCGCCGCGACCGGGACGAGCGACCTGCGACGGATCACTCTGCCCGGGACCGGGAGCACCCAAACCCAGAAGCAAACCCCTGGGGAGACCTCTGGGCTGACCCCCGAGACCCGGACGAGCGACCCGCAACGGATCACTCTGCCCGGGACCGGGAGCACACCAACCCAGAAGCAAACCCCTGGTTTGACGCCGGCCCGGCGGCCTAGGTGTACTCCCGACTAAAGGCTTGAACGCGGGGGCGAGCCCACGCACCCGCCCCCGACACCGACACCGAGGGCATCCAGGACTGGCTAAGGAAGCAACTCGGGGCGCGACCTACTGAGCCGAATCCGGAGTCCGCGGAGGAGGCGGCGGCGGCGCGACCGGCTGGGTGACGGGGTGGGTCGGGTGAACATCCCCGACGACCTCCGGCTCACCGAACTGCTTGGCGCGCTGGATCGGCGGAGCCGCGGCCGGAGCCGGAGCGGGCTCGACCCACTCCTCCTCGAGCGCCGCACCGGAGGAGTTACCGCCCAGCGCCGACGAGACACCGCGCAGGGCGTCGGTGAGCTCCGAGGGGATGATCCACATCTTGTTGGCGTCGCCGCGGGCCAACTGCGGCAACACCTGCAGGTATTGGTAAGCCAGCAGCCGCTGGGTTGGCTTGCCGCGGTGGATCGCATCGAAGACCTGCTGGATGGCCTGCGCCTGACCCTGAGCCTCAAGAACCCGAGCCTGGGCCGAACCCTCGGCCCGCAGGATCTGGGCTTCCTTCTCACCCTGAGCGGTGAGGATCGCCGACTGCTTGACACCCTCGGCGGTGAGGACCGCTGCACGCTTGTCACGCTCGGCGCGCATCTGCTTCTCCATCGAGTCCTGCACGGAGTGCGGCGGGTCGATGGCCTTGAGCTCAACGCGGTTGACCCGGATGCCCCAGCGGCCAGTCTCCTGGTCCAGGACCCCACGCAACTGCCCGTTGATCTGGTCACGCGAGGTGAGGGTCTCCTCAAGGTCGAGGGAGCCGATGACGTTACGCAGCGTGGTGACGGTCAACTGCTCGATGCCCTGGATGAAGTTGGCGATCTCGTAGACCGCCGACTTGGCGTCGGTCACCGTGTAGTAGATGACCGTGTCGATGGACACGACGAGGTTGTCGCTGGTGATAACCGGCTGCGGAGGGAAGGTGACGACCTGCTCACGTAGGTCGATGGTCGCTCGGGGCTTGTCGATGAACGGCACGAGGACGTGCATGCCGTCGTCGAGGGTGCGGGAGTAGGACCCGAGCCGCTCGATGATCACCGCCGTCTGCTGCGGCACGATCCGAATGGTCCGGACGACGACAGTGATCGCGAACACGAGCAGCAGGAGCAGGACGATCGTTGTTTCGATTCTGGGCATGGTTCCTCCGATGGGGCTTGGCGGCTACTCGCCGGTCGAACGGTCGAACGCGCAGGAGTGGGAGCCCGCCGATCAGGGCAGGGGCTGGGGTGGCAGAGTCACGGGCGCGACCACGGCCGTCGCCCCGTCGATGGCGATGACCTCGACCTTGTCGCCGGGCAGGATCGCGTCCCCGCCCTGGGAGCGGGCCGACCAGGTCTCACCGGAGAGGTTGATCCGGCCACCCGCAAGAGTCACGGTCTCAAGGACGGTTGCCGTGCGCCCGACGTTTCCGGCGATGCCCACCGTGGGGCGCTCGGTCTTGACGTTGAATCGCCGCTTGACCCACGGCCGGACTCCGACGAGGAGCGCGACCGCCGAGACCGAAGCGACGATCGCTTGGCCCGGGAAGTCCGCTCCGAAGGCGGCGGCGACTGCTCCAGCCAATGCACCGCCGGCCAGCATGAGGAAGATGAAGTCGACGGTCGCGGCCTCGATCGCACCGAGCGCCAAAGCCACTCCGACCCAGATGAGCCAACTAGACCCCTGAAACACCGCTTCACCTCTCTGCAAAGCCGGCCGAGACGACCGACTCCTTCACCCTACGACGCCTACCCCACGACAGAGGTTCCTTGGGGTGGGTCAGCCTGCTGAAGGTGTCGAGTCCGGGTCGGCCGCGCGGGCACTCCACCGCTTGCCGTGCCGCTCGACGACCAACGGCAGACCGAAGGTCGCCGACAGGTTGGCCGAGGTCAGCGCCAGCGGCAACGGGCCCGCCGCGACGATCCGCCCCTCGCGCAGCAGGAGCACATCGGTGAAGCCCGGCGGGATCTCCTCGACGTGGTGGGTGACGAGAACGAGGGCCGGGGCCTCGGTGTCTTCCGCCAACACCCCAAGGCGGGCGACCAAATCCTCACGCCCGCCAAGATCCAGCCCCGCGGCCGGCTCATCGAGCAGCATCAACTCAGGGTCCGTCATCAGCGCCCGGGCGATCTGCACCCGCTTGCGCTCGCCCTCGGACAACGTGCCATACAGCCGATCAGCCAGATGGGCGACGCCGAGAGCCTCGAGCAGCCCCATCGCTCGCGCGTAGTCCTGGCGGTCATAGCTTTCACGCCAGCGCCCGATGATCCCGTAGGACGCGGTGACGACGACGTTGCCGACGCTCTCACCGCCGGGGATCCGCTCGGCGATCGAGGCACTGGCCAGACCGACCCGCGGCCGCAACTCGAAGACATCAACGGTGCCCAACACCTCGCCGAGGATCCCGACGACACCGGTGGTGGGGTGCATGCGCGCGGCGGCGATCTGCAACAGAGTGGTCTTGCCGGCCCCGTTGGGGCCGAGGATGACCCAGCGTTCGCCTTCCTCGACCTCCCAGGTGACGTCGTCGAGGAGGCGGTTATGGCCGCGCACCACGCTGACGCCCGCGAAGGCGAGCACATCACTCATGGTCACCCACCCTAGCCCGCGAGGAGTTCACGGCCCCGCGCCAAGGGAGCGTGTCGGCACCCCCATTCAGGTTCAGCCCCAGGTCCAAACCCGCCGGTGGGGGCGGGCGTTCGGCCGAGCCGATGGTTATGGTGTGCCGGTGCTCGCGCTCCCGCTCGTTGTCCGGTGTGCCCTCTGGGGCACCCGATGGCTGGGCGGTCGAGGCGACATCGACGATGTCGTCGGCAACGTTCACTCAGGCGCCGCGACCGACATCGCCGGGCCCTTCAAGGCGACCCTGCGCGACTGGGCCGAACGCGGCGAGACGGCCGTCTTCCTCGCCCTCCCACGCCCAGGGCTTCTCACGGGTATGCCGCGTGCCCCCCTTGCCGTGACCGCGGCGGCGACGGATGCAGGCCAGGCGGCATACGCGCCGACGGTCGGTGGGGCGCTCGTGCCGGCGCTGACCCGCTTCGGCCCGGAAGGCGACACCGGCGTGCTGGCGACGTGGGCGGCATACGAGACCGAGCCGGTCCCCCGCCACATCGCCGAGGCCCCGGATGTGGGAGACCTCAGCCGACGACTCACCGAAGCGGTGTTGGAGGCGACGACCCGGTTGGCGACGGTGGGCGGCATACCGTGGCGCGGTGGTGAGGCGACGCCACCGCCGCGGACGAGCGTCCCTGGCCTGCCGCCCGGTCTCGCCCCGCGGCCGTTGCACCTGCTCGATCGCGCCGGCGACGTGCGTGCGTTGGCCCTCGCCGGGCTCGGCGTCGAAGAGAGCGGCGCCGCCCTCGACGCGAGCACCTCCGCAGAACGGACTGCCGTGCTGCGCCGCCTGCTCACCGAGGCCGAAGCCACCCTCGTGGGAGCGACGAACGTCCTGTCGATGAGCGTGGCCGGCTGGCGACCGGCCTAAGCCCTCGCCGAGGGGCCTCGGCGAGGGGCCTCGGCGGCGCATCACGAGCGGCCGAGGCGCCCCCTTGAGATCACGAGTGAGATCACGAGCGACCGAGGACGTCCTGATAGACGGCCATCGTCTTGTCGCCGATCGACTCCCATGAGAACTGCTCGACCGCACGCTTGCGGCCGGCCAACCCCATCGTCCGAGCCCGCTCGCGGTCGCTCACCGCGTTGGTGAGAGCCTCGGCGAGATCGCCGACGAACTTCTCCGGGTCGACGGGCGTCCCGGTGCCGTCCTGGACCTGCTCGATCGGCACGAGCCAGCCGGTCTCGCCGGGGACGACGACCTCGGGAATGCCGCCGGTTGCGGTCGCGACGACGGGCAACTCGCAGGCCATCGCCTCGAGGTTGACGATGCCGAGGGGCTCGTAGACCGACGGGCAGGCGAAGACCGTCGACGCCGTGAGCAGGGCGATGACCTCACTGCGCGGCAGCATCTCGGGGATCCAGACGACGCCGTCGCGCTGGGCACGCAGGTCGGCCAGCAGACCCTCGACCTCGGCCTTGATCTCGGGCGTGTCGGGGGCGCCCGCGCACAGGACGACCTGGACGTCCTCGGGCAGCCGGGCGGCGGCCCGCATGAGATAGGGCAGGCCCTTCTGCCGGGTGATCCGGCCGACGAAGGTCACCGCGGGCCGGTCCGGGTCCATGCCGTGCTTGCGGCAGACGTCGGCGTCGTGGATCGGCTGCCACATCTGCGAGTCGATCCCGTTGTGCACAACTGGCACCTTGGCCGGGTCGAGCGACGGATAGCTGCGCAAGATGTCGGCGCGCATCCCGGCGCTCACGGCGATGACCGCCGCAGCCCCTTCGTAGGCCGTGCGCTCGGCGAACGAGCTCACGCGGTAGCCCCCGCCGAGCTGCTCGGCCTTCCACGGGCGCATCGGCTCAAGGCTGTGGGCCGTGATGACGTGCGGGGCTCCGGCGAGCAGGCCACCGAGGTGCCCGCCCAGGTTGGCGTACCAGGTGTGCGAGTGAACGATGTCTGCGCCCTGACAGTCCTGGGCAATGGTGACGTCAACCCCGAACGTCTGCAATGCCGCGTTGGCAGAGGCCAATTCGGGCAAATCGGGGTATGCCGTGGTGCCGTCTTCGTCGCGCGGTGCGCCGAAACAGCGGACCTGGACGTCGACGTCGCCACGGTCGCGCAGGGCTCTGACGAGCTCAGCCACATGCACCCCCGCGCCTCCGTAGATGGCGGGCGGATATTCCTTGCTGATGATGTCGACGCGCATGGGTCAACCGTAGTGATCGAGGCCCTCGCCAGACAGTGGCAAGCCCAACGTGGATCACCCGTTTCTTCCGCAGCGGCCTACCCCTAGGGTGGGACCCATGGCACGCAGAGGCGCAAACACCAAGGTTCTGGCCATCGTCCTGGCGGGTGGGGAGGGCAAGCGGCTGATGCCGCTCACGCGAGACCGAGCCAAACCCGCAGTGCCGTTCGGCGGCATCTATCGACTCATCGACTTCGCCCTGTCCAACGTCGTCAACTCCGGCTACCTCAAGGTCGTCGTGTTGACGCAGTACAAATCCCACAGCCTGGACAAGCACGTCACCAAGACGTGGCGCATGTCGACGATCCTCGGCAACTACGTCGCCCCGGTGCCGGCCCAGCAGCGCGTGGACAAGAACTGGTACCTCGGCAGCGCCGACGCGATCTTCCAGAGCCTCAACCTCGTCGATGACGAGAAGCCCGAGATCGTCGTCGTCGTCGGCGCCGACCACGTCTACCGCATGGACTTCTCGCAGATGGTCCAGCAGCACATCGAGACGGGCGCTGCCCTGACCGTCGCCGCCATCCGTCAGCCGATCCACATGGCCGACCAGTTCGGTGTCATCGAGGTCGACCCCACTGACACCCGCAAGATCGGGGCGTTCCGCGAGAAGCCGACCGACCCGGTGGGCCTCCCCGACGCGCCCCACGAGATCCTCGCCTCCATGGGCAACTACGTCTTCACGGCGAGCAAACTCGTCCAGGCGGTCACCGAGGACCACGACCTCGAGGGCAGCAAGCACGACATGGGTGGCGACATCGTGCCGCGGTTCGTCCGCGAGTCCGACGCCTATGTCTACGACTTCAAGGACAACGACGTGCCCGGCGCGACCGAACGCGACCGTGGCTACTGGCGCGACGTGGGGACGATGGACTCCTACTACGACGCCCACATGGACCTCATCTCGGTCCACCCGATCTTCAACCTCTACAACTACGACTGGCCCATCTACACCTCGATGGCCCCGCTGCCGCCGGCGAAGTTCGTCCACGGCTCCGGTGACCGCGTGGGTGAGGCGTTGTCCTCGATGGTCTCCCCCGGCGTGGTCGTCAGTGGTGCCCAGGTCAACCACTCGGTGCTCTCGCCGAAGGTCCGCGTCCACAGTTACGCGACGATCGCCGACAGCGTCCTGCTCGACGACGTGGAGGTCGGACGATATGCCGTCATCCGCCGCGCCATCATCGACAAGGGCGTCTACATCCCGGAGTACTGCCGGATCGGTGTCGATCACGAACACGACCGGGCCCGCGGCTTCTATGTCACCGAGGGCGGCATCACGGTCATCGGGAAGGGCCAGAAGGTCCCGCTCTGAGGCTGGCGGCAACTGATGGCAACCAGCGGGTATGCCGCCCTGAGCGGGATTGCCGCGAACGGCTAGCCTGCGTGGGTGAGCTTCCAACCGCAAGGGCAACAGCGCGACGGCATACCTGCATCGGCGGGTGATGCGCGCCCTGCGCGCGTCGCCGTCCAGATCGCTCCTCAACATGCTCCGTATGCCGTGCTGCGCGACACCTGCGTGGCGATGGAGGAGTTGGGCGTCGACGTCGTCCTCACGTGGGACCACTTCTTCCCGCTGTCGGGCGACCCAGACGGGATGCACTTCGAGGCGTGGATGCTGCTGGCCGCGTGGGCCGAGGCGACCGAGCGCGTGCAGTTGGGCGTGCTCGTGTCGGCGATGTCCTATCGCAACCCGAACCTGCTCGCCGACATGGCGCGGACCGTCGACCACATCAGCGCTGGCCGACTGATCCTCGGCATCGGTGCCGGCTGGTTCGAGCGGGACTACGTGGATTACGGCTTCGACTTCGGGACGCCCGGGTCGCGGCTGGATGCCCTAGCCCGCGATCTGCCGGTGCTCAAGGATCGTTGGACCCGGCTCAATCCCCTTCCCACCCGGGCGATTCCGGTGTTGGTGGGTGGCGGCGGCGAACGGAAGACCCTGCGGATCACGGCCGAGCACGCCGACATCTGGCACGGTTTCGGAGACCTGGCGACGATCCGGCACAAGCACCTGGTGCTCGACGAATGGTGCGACCGGGTGGGACGGGACCCGCTGGCCATCGAACGCTCCGCGGGGGTCGCCTACACACCCGCGCGGCTGCCCGAGGACGCGACGCTCGACTTCGCTGGCCAGGCGCAGGCGCTCTTCGAGGTCGGGACCCGGTTGTTCACCATCAGCCTCACTACTCCCCCGTATGACCTCGGTCCGATCCGCGAGATGTTGGCCTGGCGGGATGCGGTCAACGCGTCACGGGCCGCCGATCAGGGGTCGACGACTTCCTTGCCGGTCTGACATGGCCGTCTCTGACATCGAGGCCGTCGAGATCCACGACCTGCTTGAGACCGTCGGGGCGCAGCCCTGGGTGGCGGGCGGGTGGGGCGTCGACGCCCTGATGGAGCGGCAGACCCGGATGCATCGCGACCTCGACGTCATGGTGCTGGCCAAGCGACTGGACGATGCGCTGGCTGCGTTGCGCGCCAACGGTTTCCAGGTGACCGTGGAC
>Ga0116180_1001357_pt1 | contig 20841 bp, 19 predicted proteins | sample AD_UKC073_MetaG_FD_89804 | JGI IMG/M metagenome (GOLD analysis project Ga0116180, IMG submission 89804) | Active sludge microbial communities of municipal wastewater-treating anaerobic digesters from USA - AD_UKC073_MetaG | ecosystem: Engineered > Bioreactor > Anaerobic > Digestate | place: USA...
GAGATACTGTCTACAGCCAAAGATTTTGGTTATAATGGTATAGAAATCAGGGGTTTGAAGAATGAAATATTTGCACCAGCAGCGAGAGAGTTTAAAGAAGACAGAATTGAAACTACTAGGCAGTCTTTAAAAGAACTTGGTCTCGAAATTGCGTGCTTTTCTTCTGCCAGCTATCTTTTTGATAAGAAGAATACTGAAGATGCCATTAAGGAAGGATGTAGTTATATAGATTTGGCGAACAAGATGGGTGTTGAATACGTAAGAGTTCTTGGTGACAGGGACCCGCATCCATCCAAAGACATTGATGATGACTTTGTAAGAGAAAATCTGCAGTATCTTGTTGACTACGGAAATGACAAAGGAGTAGTCCCTTTAATTGAGACTAACGGCGTCTTTGCTGATTCCAAAAGACTCGTCAAACTGGTTGATAAAATAGATGGAAATGTAGGTATTCTATGGGATATCCATCATCCGTGCAGGTTTTTCAGGGAGAATCCTCAAGATACTTTTGATAGGATTGAACCGTATTTGAGATATGTTCATTTCAAAGATTCCGTATTTGAATCCGGTCAGGTGAGATACAAGATGCCCGGATACGGTGATCTTCCTGTCAGACAGGCTATCAACCTCCTTTTGGATAATGATTTTGAAGGCTATGTTTCTTTGGAATGGGTTAAAAGATGGTATTATGATCTTGAGGAACCAGGAGTAGTATTGATGCATTTTGCACATTATATTAGAAAACTAGAAAGAAAGAAAGGTAAGTAAAATATGAAGAATATACCGCTATATGAAGTAGATCAAATTTCTACATTAAAGGACATGATAATTAATTCCGAAAAGAAGTTCGGAGACAAACCGGCGTTTTTAAAGAAGGTCCCAGGAATCGACAATTATGTACCTGTAACATATAAACAGTACAAGAAAGATGTGGATGCGTTAGGCACCAAGCTTATTGATCTGGGATACAAAGACGAAAAGATAGTGATTATTGGTGAAAATAGGTACGAATGGTCTTGTTCTTATCTTGCTGTTGTAAATGGAGTAGGAGTTGTTGTTCCTCTTGACAAGGAACTTCCGGAAAATGAGATAGAACTGTCAGTCAACAGGGCAGAGGCAAGTCTTGTTATTTTTTCACCAAAACTAATTGACAAGATAGATAATTTATATAGTAAACTTCCAACTGTCAAGGAATATATTGTGATGGATGACGAATCCAGTGACGACAGATTTGTTGCCTTTGGTAAACTGTTGAAGGATGGCCATGAACTGCTTGATAAGGGAGACGATAGATTTACAAGTAGTGAAATAGATCCTGAAGAAATGAAGATTCTTCTGTTTACTTCAGGTACAACAGATGTTGCAAAGGCTGTAATGCTTAGTCATAGGAATATATGTGAAAACCTTATGGCCATGTGTTCCATGACATACATTGATGAAAATGACGTTTTTCTTTCAATACTGCCCATACATCATACTTATGAGTGCACCTGTGGTTTCCTTTGTCCTTTGTACAGAGGCAGCACTGTTGCTTATTGCGAAGGACTCAGACATATTGCGAAGAATATGGCTGAAGCCAAAGTTACAATTGTTCTCGGCGTGCCATTGGTATTTGAGTCCATGTACAAGAAAATTTGGGACGGTATAAGGAAGGCAAAACAGGAGAAAAAGGTCAGGTTTGCTATTAGACTTAACAACTTCTTGAAGATTCTTGGTATGGATAAATCTAAAAATATGTTTGAAAAAATTCATGCTAGTTTTGGCGGTCATTTGAGACTTTTAATCAGTGGAGCTGCTGCAATTGATCCTGAAGTTGCCAAAGGTTTCAGGGATTTGGGCATACTTTTCATACAAGGCTATGGTCTTACCGAGTGTGCACCCATTGTTGCGCTTAACAGGAATGTGGATTTCAAGGACGCAGCAGCAGGTTTGCCAATGCCTGGTGTTGATATAGTTATAGATAATCCTGATGAAAATGGCATAGGAGAAATTATTGTAAAAGGTCCAAATGTCATGCTCGGATATTACAAGGATGAAGCTGCTACCAAGCAGGTAATTGACTCCAAAGGATATTTCCACACAGGTGACCTTGGCTATATGGATAAAGAAAAGTTTGTTTATATTACTGGAAGAAAGAAGAATGTAATTGTTACAAAGAATGGTAAGAACATATTCCCTGAGGAAATTGAATATCTTCTTTTAAAGAGCCCATATATACAGGAAGTGCTGGTTTATGCCTCAGATGAAGCGGGAGATACCATTGTAAAGGCAAATATATTCCCCAATTTTGAAAAGATTGAGGAAGACTTCAAAAATGGTGTAATATCATCTGATAACGTTGAGGCAATAATCCAAAGTGAGATTAAAAATGTTAACAAGCAGTTGGTTAACTACAAATCGATTAGAGGTTTCAATATAAGGGAAACAGAGTTTAGCAAGACCACTACTAGAAAGATAAAGAGGTATGTTGAAGAAAATAAAGTGGAGAACGATTAAAGTGCTATGAAAAGATGTGATGTAGCAGTCATTACTAATAATTCAAGTGGTATAAATTTGGCCATTAATTTGGACCGAAAAGAGTATCATGTTGCCTTGTATGATGTGGATATAGTAATCGATGGGAAAGTTACTACTGTAAAGGACCAGAATACAAGGCTCATTAGTACTGACATACAGCAGATTTATGACTTGAGTACGCTTCTTTTAATATTGGATGATCCGAAAATTGTGTTTATTATCGGAGACAACAATGTGTTTGCGGAGCAAATGCTGTCAGTTTTAAAGGAAAGACTTGATGCAGGAGATATAGTAATTGACTGCTGCAATACATATTACGAGGATACTGCAAACAGAACCAGGTCCTTTGAGCAGATGGGGATTCTTTATCTGGGTACTGGCCTTGTTGGCGATACTTTGAAACAACCTTGCCTTATGCCTGGAGGTTCATACAGTGCGTATATGGCTTCGATAGACATTCTTCAGGATTTGTCTGACAAGCATTGTACATATATGGGCCCAGACGGCGCCGGCCAGTTTGTAAAAATGGTTCATGATGCTATAGAATGGTCCATTTTACAGCTAATATCTGAGCACATTGGTGTTCTTAGAGCAGGACTGGACTTGGAATATGAGGAACTCCATTACCTTCTGTGTGACTGGAATTCCAAAGAGACTTTAAACAGCTATTTGCTCGATGTTGTTGCTGACATTATTGGAAGATACGACTTCGAATCAAGACGACCTCTTATCGATATTGCTTCTGATGTGGTTGGTTTTGATCTGTCGTCCAGCTGGATTGGTAAGAGTGCCATGCTTTTGGCGGTACCAATTCCAACACTTACAGAAGCAATAAATGTGAGATTCCTTACATACATGAAAGGCGAGAGGCAGGCAATATCAAATTTTCTGCCTTCGTTTTCAATAAAAGTATCTGGAAATGAAAGTCAAAGCTATATCTCAAGAGCGGAAAGCTCCTTGTACATATGTTTAAGTTTGACATATGTTCAAGGTTTTGATTTGATTGCAAAAGCCTCTGATATGTATGGGTGGCAAATGAACATTGGAGACGTTGCTCAAGCATTTTCCAATGGTTCGTATATCAAATCAAGAATGCTTAACAGAATAGTGAATCTTTTAAAGAAAAACAGAAGTTATAAAAATCTTTTAATGGACTCCGATTATTTGCGTGTGTCAACATCTCATTTTCCTTCGTTAAGAAGAATGGTAGCAACTGCTGCTGAAGGAGGGTATCCGATGCCATGCACTTTTGCATGTCTTTCATACCTTGACACAGTAGCACAATCAAAACTTCCAACGGGCATTATTCAACTTGCCAGCGACTATATTAATGGAAGCGGGTATGAAAGAATCGATAAAGATGGGGTTTTCTATGCGGATTGGCATGACCCCAATTCTGGAACAAGAAGTATAAAATCAAGAACCTGACTGTTCCTGTCTTAGTCTTGATTCTTCTTCCATTGCTTTTTTCTCCTTTATCTTGTTTTCAAAAGCAATATCTTTCTTTATTTGCACATATGCGTTTCCGGTCAAGGCGGTATGTGCTAGGTAAACTATTCCTCTGAATATTCCTTTGGCAAAGAAGCCGTATAACGAGAGGATTAGTGATATGGGTTCTAGTGGTAGAGACCACCAGTTAAATATTGTTCTTAAAAAACCAACTTCAATGCCCATAAGTAGAAAAACAAAAAGTATAACGAAGCTAAAAGCTCCTATGAACTGGTATAGGAAGATTCCTTTTAATATTCCCTGTTTTCTTTTGTATCTTAAAACGTAGCAGATGATGATATGAACTATGACATATAAAAATGAAAAAATGTATGCAAAAACAGGGTTTACTCTTTCAAATGAGAAATTGTCCAAACCAAATATTTTTATAATCAATATATTCAACAGAATCAATACAGATGCTGTTACAAGCATCTGTTTGTTGTTTCTATCATTCATTCTACTTAGACTACTCCTTAATAAATCATAATTTGTCGGTTGGCAGTACATACAGTAGAATAGAGAAGAAGTGGCATATGCTGCCTGCCAATACAAACAAATGCCAGATTGGATGTGCATAAGGTATCTTGATAGCATAAAATAGAATACCCAAAGTATAAAGTACTCCTCCTGCAATAAGCAGTATTATTCCACCCATCTTAAGGTTTTCAACAAGGGGTTTCATGGCAAAAATTATTACCCATCCAGATAATATATAGCTTGCCATTGAAAATTTTTTAAACTTCTCCATATTGATAGAGTTGAAAACAATTCCAAGAATTGCGGTTGCCCATACAATTCCAAAAAGTACCCAGCCGATTGGTCCTCTAAGGGTAACCAAGGTATAGGGCGTATAGGTGCCGGCAATAAGGAGGAAAATAGAGCAGTGATCGAATATTCTGAAGACCTTCTTTGCGATTTTATGTGTAAGCGCATGATACAAAGTGGACATAGTATACATTATCACCATTGTCGCACCATATATCGATGCGCTTACAACACCCATTGCGTCTCCATATAACGCCGCAAATACTATGCTTAAAACTAATGCAGCAATACCTAACAATGCTCCAATTCCATGTGTTATACTGCTGAATATCTCTTCTCCCAAGGTGTAAAAATTGTTTATTAGTTTCCTTTTTTTAGTTTCCTTCATTAGTAAATAACCTCAAATTTAATATTCAAACTCTAGTATATCATTATTGGAGCGTTTTTTTCAAGTTTAAACGTTATTTCTTCTTTTTCTTAACCAATATTACAACTACAACAACAGCTGCAACAACTACCGCTGCTGGTATAAGGACATAATGAATAGGGAAGGATTCGTCCTTCTTTTCATCCTGTTTGGCAGGAGTGCTGGTAGCTGTAGATGTTGGGGCAGAAGTTGTTGCTTTGGTTGGCTCAGGTGTTTTTGTAGGTTCCGGAGTTGGTGTTCTTGTACGATCCGGTGTGAAGTTTAGTGCTTCTTCTTCCGATGTGAAGAAGGCTATGTATTCAAGGTCAAACTCGGAACCGGTTAGTATTTGTCCGCCTGGGAAGTCAGTAAACATGCAGTCCAATCTTATACCTCTGATAGTATCTGTCCATAATGATTCTTCAAGCGTAAAAGGATACCTTTTGTCTTGTGACCATTCGGCAGTTGCTAGGTTTCTATCTTTCATATTGAATACGTATTCTTTGAATTCCTCGTCGTCTTTAGATATTGGCACTAGTGTGTTTGTATCTCCTTTTATACCTGATCCTGCATCAAAGTGGAACTGGAAAAACTCAGCGTTGCTGTTGTTTTTAATCTTAAATTTGCACCACTGATAAAGGTCGCCGTCAAAAGGATCAATTAGTAGCATAAAATATGGATCTCCATTTCCACCTTCATCTGGTCCGTTCAAGGTAACCAGGTGAAGATGGTTATCTTCCCATTCAATCTCCACATTGGTGGCGGTGCCTACATAGTAGAAGAAGCTTTCTTCAAAGTAAAAGTCATACACAATTGGTTCGTCCTCCGCATTAACGTATGCGGGTGTCAGGATAAACACAAGAATGATTGCAAAACAAAGCATTGTTTTGAGTTTCATATTCAATTCTCCTCTCCCTTTGTTGAAGAAAGTATAGCATATGCAATGTGATTGTTCAGTTAGCGTAAAGATTCTCTAGGTTTGTGACAAAAAAAGTAAAGCCCCTCAATATGTTATAATATATTTGTGAAAATAAAACAAGGAGTGAGCTTTACTATGTATAGTATAACACAAGCAGCAGAAAAATTACTAGAGGAAATTTTTAAAACTAATATTACCGAGGGATTAACGAGCTCTATTTATCATTTATATGCTTCATTCGATGAGTTTGTACGAACATTTTTGTCATCTAAATTGAATGAGTTGGATCAAGATATATTTAATAATCCTGATTGTCGAGAAGGCTGGAAAGTCGTCCATAAGGATGTCCCACGAACTATTCAGTGTAGGTTTGGACCATTATCATATAAAAGAAGGTACTATAGACATAAAGAAACAGGGGTAACACTGCACTTAGCGGATGTATTAGCTAAAATTGATAAAGGAGACAGAATAGAGAGAGGACTCGCGTTAACCCTTACAGAGTTAGCGACAGATAATTCATATGAAAAAAGCTCGAAAATAGCCTGTAACAATCATGTTTCACGGCAAAGTGTAATGAAAAAGACTAGAGCAGCGAAGAATTATGAGCTTGAGAAAGAACCTGAAAGAAGAGAAGTAAAAGAGATACATATTCAAGTTGATGAAGATCATGTTGCGATGCAAAACGGAAAGAGTTCAATTGTAAAACTGGCTGTTGTCCATGAGCCTAGAAAGCAAATTAAAAGCAAAGCCATTTTACCTAATAAGATGCATTTTGCTAGCCATAAAGATAAACCAGAAGATTTTTGGTGCAAAGTGTCAGAGGGCATTATTGAGCGATATGGCAACCGCGATGACTTGAAGGTATACATTCATGGCGATGGTGCATCCTGGATAAAAACAGGACTAGAATGGATTCCTAATAGTGTCTTTATACTTGATCGGTTCCATGTACATAAATACATAAATAAACTTAACGACTTCAAATATATCAATCAAACATGGCAATATTTGCGTCGCGAAAACTACAATGATTTAAAAGTGTTTTTATACACGCTAGTTGCTAATGATGAGATAGATGAAAAGACAGGAAGCGAAATATATAGCTATTTAAGGAATAATAGAGAAGGGATTAAGAATTTATTGACTCTGCCACCTAATACTGTTAAATCATGTGCAGAAGGGTTAGTAAGCCATGTTTTGTCTGATAGGTTAAGTAGAAAACCGCTCGCATGGAGCGCAGAAGGATTAGAAACAATTACTCAGCTAAGGATGTATTTGCTTAACGGAGGAGCGCTCGAAGAAAAGCATTTTGTGCAGACAAACCCATCGGTAGAAAAGCATAAATCAAAGGTAATTGAGATGCGTAAGCGTCTAGCTCCGCCTACTTATTATATGAATTTTGATATAAATAAATATATACCGCGAAAAAAAGACAATAAGTTCCTTAAATCGCTTGCACATATTTCTTAGTTGTCTTTAATGGAAATTTAAAACGTCCGAGTAAAGGCGAAAATGCTTATATTCAACGTCTGATTGCATTAAATAGATATCAAAATTTTGTTTGTCTTTATAGCCACTTCTATATGTGGTTATTTTGGGCTACCAAAATAACAATTGGCTTTTTACAGCTCAGTACTTAAACTCGCTAAATTCCCTCTTTGTATCAATTTTTAGCAGATGCTCCGAGATTGAATCTCTTAGGCATAGGATGAGGGCGGGGTCTGATATGCTAAAATGTTAATTAAAGGGCTCTTGTGGTTTTATCCTTGTATCAATCTTCCCTTCAGCCCGTCGATGCTCTCGTTTAGCATATCAGAAGAGCCAAGTCAAGAGAAGAAACGAAGTGGCTCTTGACTTGGCTCTACCAACCGGACTTGAAGTAATGCAATGAATATGCTCTTGCAGGTTAATTTACATCGTGATATACTGTAAGCATCACAAAGTATTAAGCATATTTAAAGGGTCAAAAAAGCAGCTAATACTATATCCTTTAAACCTAGAAGAAAATGACGCGGTCGATTGTTCAAGTACTATTGATTAATTATGAAAAAAATAGTAATATTGACGTTGGTGAATCTAATAACTTTTGAAGGAGTTTTACATGAGAAAAATAATTGATTTTGTAAAAGGAATCTTTATTGGTATTGCCTTGGTCATTCCGGGCTTGTCAGGAAGCATCTTCGCAGTTGTTGTCGGTCTATATGAATCCATATTGAATGCTGTAAACAATATACGTAAAGAATTCAAGAAAAGCTTTCTCTTTCTGCTTCCTATAGTTTTAGGAGTGGGAGTAGGTATTCTTGCTTCTACGAAACTTGTTTTATGGGTAACAGAAAACTACAAGCAACAATCATATTTTTTCTTTATTGGACTTGTTCTTGGCAGTCTGCCACTTATACTGAGGAAAGTTAAAGGCATAAAGTTCAAGCCACAGTATCTTCTTATAACTGTTGCTGCTTTTGTTGGGCTTATGCTTATTTCCTTCCTCCTTACGGGTAATGTGGACGAGTCTGCTGCAAAACTTCCTAAGATAGAGAAGATTACTGGTGTGGATGATGTTTTAATACTGACGTTTGCTGGCATATTCTCCTGTGCTACGATGTCGATACCAGGTGTCAGTGGTTCTGTTATGCTGATGGTTGTAGGGCATTACGGTAGCGTTTATAACGCAGTAGGGAATTGTGCTGACTTTTTAAAGGCATTGCTGACAGGCAATATTGATGAAGCAAAGGTTGCTGCATCCTCAATTCTTGTTGTGCTTCCATTTATGATTGGAGCAGTTATTGGTATTGCTTTAATTGCAAAAATTCTTGTTTATCTGCTAAAGAAGTATGAAGCGCAAATGTATTACGGAGTTGGAGGTTTGGTTGCTGGAGCCGTTGTAACTCTGTTGACTGAAGCGATAAAGGACCCTACTTTTACGTTCTCGATTGGTGTAGGAAAGTTCCTTTTAATCCTGTTAATCGATGCGGTGCTAGTTGTTGTAGGTATTATTTGCACGAAGTATTTGGATAAGTAGAAAAGAATAATGGGTAAAAAAACATCCTTATGTCAGACATAAGGATGTTTTTTTGTTGGCAGGGGAGACGCGACTCGAACACGCAACACACGGTTTTGGAGACCGTTGCTCTACCAATTGAACTACTCCCCTTTGGTTTTGCGAATACAATTATACTATGAGAAAACAGTATTGTCAACAACATAAACTAAATTTTTTACATTCAGACTTGTCCGTAGTAGTACATTAATTTTCCCTTATTTAATTCAAAAAATATTTAATTATTGATAGATTGCTAAAGTCTAATAGTTTATGCTTATAAAAAAAGAGCATAAAAAGACAATTGCAAAGGAGTGTAAAGATTATGGCTCATGTATTTAAAACAATCGCATATACAAGTTTAGAAGATTTTGTTTATGGCAAGGCGTTAAAGCCTGTAACGTTGAACAATGGAATGGTTATTGGCGGAGGAGTTTTGTATCCTGAAATAAACTTCACACTACCACCAATGCTGATTACAAAAGAAACAATGCCTGATGTAATCAGAAATTACAAAGAGATAACAAAAGGAATATGTGAAAGAGCTAAAGAGTTGTCAGTTCCTGGTTTCGTCGCTGAAATTGAAACACTGCCGCCAATGACGGAGAATCCGGAATGGGGTATTGAAGTATGCAAGACTGTTGTTGACATTATTAAGGAGTATGATGCAAAAAGCGGGGTTAAAGGAGCGGTAAGAATTACTCCAAACGATATTCGTGAGGGTAACAAGCTTGAGCATATGTGGCATGGAAGACACTGGGAGAACATATTAAAAACTTTTGAAGGATGTGCAAAAGCGGGAGCAGACCTCATGGCCATTGAGTCGGTAGGTGGGAAGGAAACCCATGATGAAGCAGTCATGTTTTGCGATATATCAAAGTCCATATTTGCACTGACGGTTCTGGGTGCAAGGGACATGGCGAAACTCTGGAGTGAAATAGTGAGAATAAGTGATAAGACTGGAGCGATTGCATCTGGTGATACTGCCTGTGGTTTTGCAAATACTGCGATGGTATTGGCTGACAAAAACTATATTCCTAAAGTGTTTGCAGCAGCTGTAAGAGTAATATCCGCTGTAAGAAGTCTTGTTGCCTTTGAGGTAGGGGCAAAAGGTCCCCACAAAGACTGCGGATATGAGGGGGTATATGTAAAAGCAATTACAGGGACCCCGATATCCATGGAAGGGAAAACTGCCGCTTGTGCTCATCTGTCTCATGTTGGAAATATTGCTGTTTGTGTTGCCGATTTATGGAGCAATGAGTCCATACAGAATATAAAATTGCTTGCAGGCATGGCGCCACTTGTGTCCTTTGAGCAGCTTGCATACGACTGCAGGTTGATGAACAGGGCGATGGAGACCGGAGACAGCATTTTGTTAAGAGATCTACATGCTGACAGCGACAGCTACTATGATCCACAAGCATATGTGTTAAGACCCGATGTGGTTTTAGATATTTCAACGGAGCTGGTTAAGACTAAAACCCATTATGAAAGAGGAAAGAAGGCAGCTTTGCTTGCATTTGAGCATATTCGTTCTGCTCATGAAAAAGGTAAGTTGAAACTTGATGACAGGGAGTTGTCCTGGCTTGATAATCTGTCTGAGACTGTAAAAACACTTCCAGAGGATGTAGAAGAGTTTATTGACAATGTTATAGATGATTGTGAGAATCTGGAACCAAAAAAATATGATATGTAATGTAAGGAGAGTGTGGAAATGAAGATATTGGAAGATATTTCATTGGCAACGCAAAAAGGAAAGGCTAAAGATGTAAAACAACTCGTGACAGAAGCGCTTGAAATTGGAGTTTCTGCGCAAGAGATTCTTGACAAGGGTCTCTTGGATGGTATGGGCAAGCTGGGCGTTCGATTCAAAAATAATGAAGTGTATGTACCGGAAGTACTTATTGCTGCAAGAGCTTTGAATAACGGTACCGAAATATTAAGCTCAAAGTTGATTGAGGAAGGTGTAAAACCTATTGGGAAAGTCGTTATTGCCACTGTTAAGGGAGACTTGCACGACATTGGAAAAAACCTTGTTAAAATGATGTTGGAAGGTGCAGGTTTCGAAGTTATTGACCTGGGAACGGATGTAAGTGATGAAGAGATAGTTAAAGTTGTACAGCAAGAAAAACCCCAAATACTTGCTCTGTCAGCACTTCTTACAACGACCATGACAAACCAGAAAGTCGTTATTGAGACACTAAAGGAAGCAAATCTGCGCGACAAGGTGAAAGTCATGGTTGGTGGCGCTCCTGTAACACAGACCTTTGCGGACGAGATAGGCGCTGATGGTTATGCAGAAGATGCCGCAACTGCTGCGGAAGTAGCTAGAATGTTGATATAAAAGCGGCGAAGGCCGCTTTTTTATCAATCACAAAACATATTAAACAATTGACCTTCAATATCTAGTATGTCTTCTAAAGAAATTATTGTATTATCTGACATTATGATTGTTCTTTTGTACTCGTCAATTTTCCTTACATAGCCTCTTATGCTTACATATTTACCACCTGTTTTCTTTTCATCAGGTTTGAAATACGTTATTATCAATTCAGGATGATCGTTTATCCACTCTGCAATCATTATGATTTTTTGATTTATTACTTCCTTCATGTAGTCGTCAAGTTCTATTTTTTTGTCTGTAAGTCTTGCGGTTTCCATTATAGCAGAGTCGTGACCTGTAAGAGCTGCAAAGGGTGAGAACTGAAAGGCTCTTTCCTGCCTGGACATTTTTGGTCTTTTTGATGGAGGACGAGATAGATTTATTATGTCATCGTAATTCTTACTCATGCCTTATGCCCTCCTATTTGCTTGTTTCTGTCCATAGCAGTTGCTCCTTCTTCCAAGTTCATTCCTTTTACAACAGCGTTTTTTCCGTACTTCTTTTTTATTCCCAATATGGCTTGTTGTATCTTTTTTTCTTTTTCCTCTTGCTTCTCCACATTTATTCCATCTTGCAAAGAGTTATAAAATGCTAGAAGATCCAGCTGCTCACAAACCTTTTCTTCCTGGTTTGTCTTTTCGTCAACAACACGATTGAATGTTATTGTAATTCTCCTTACAAGCAAGTTTTTGTCTACAATTCTATCAAAAAGTTCAGTTGCCGCTTCTGTAATCATTTTGGTGGAGGAGGTTTGTTTTGGCAGGTTTATTGTGCCTCTTGCGGACTTTGGAACGGTTCTGCCATAGCTGTCAGTGGTAATTGGCCCTTTATATGTTTTTCTTATCTCTGCATTTGTCAGGTTTTCGATATCATATCCTACTGTCATGACAATCTGGCTGGTTAATAGTCTTTTGTCCACCAAATCAAGAACCAGAAGGTCAGTCATTTCTCTTGCAACGAGTCTTGCCTTATCAAAAGTATACGGCTCTGTCAATACCTGACCGGAACACAGACTGTTTGTTTCGGGTTTGTACGCTTTGATATCTTCAATTGTACATGGCTCATAGCCCCAGGCATGATCAATTAATAGTTCAGCATTAACTCCAAACAGTTTGTAAAGCAAATCTTCGTTATAATAGTCTGAAGGTTTACCTAATGAGCATCTTGCGATATCTCCCATGGTATACATGCCGTGCTGTTCCAGTTTTTTTGCATATCCTTTACCTATGCGCCAGAAATCTGTCAATGGTCTGTGGGACCACAACTCCTTTTTGTAGCTTTTTTCATCAAGCTCTGCAATCCTGACACCGTGTTCATCCACCGGGGTGCGCTTTGCCTGTATATCCATTGCGATTTTTGCAAGATATAGATTGGTACCTATTCCAGCAGCTGCGGTAATGCCCGTATTTCCAAGTACATCAAGGAGAATTCTAGTTGCGAATTCACGACCTGTGAGTTTATAGGTGTCCAAGTAATGTGTTGCATCTATAAAGACTTCGTCAATGGAATACACATGAATGTCTTCGGCTGCAACATGCTTTAGATAAATATTGTATATTCTAGTGCTGTAATCGATATAATGGGCCATTCTGGGAGGTGCAATAATATAATCCAGGGAAAGGTGAGGAGATAGTTTTAATTCCTTGTCGTCAAAGGAGGACCCTGCAAATCTACCACCTGGTGCTTTGGAGAGACGCTGTTTGTTGATCTCACTTACTTTTTGCACAACCTCAAAAAGCCTGGGTCTGCCCGGAATTCCATAGGCTTTGAGAGTTGGTGTAACTGCAAGACATATGGTTTTCTCGGTGCGGCTTTCATCCGCTACAACCAGGTTAGTGGAAAGAGGATCCAGTCCGCGTTCCATACATTCTACAGAAGCGTAAAAGGACTTCAAATCTATCGCAATATATGTTCTGTTTTCCAAAGTTGTTATGTCTCCTCCTTCAAAATAATTATATACTTATCACATAGTATCCATCCTGGATGTACCTCTTCATTCCTGCATGCCCGTTCATATCGTCTAGTAGATTAAGTCCTGATTCAAGATTTTTCTCGTAAACGCCCAATACCTTTGAGCATGCAAGGCAAACGCCTGCAATTAATCCTTGTTCTTTCGCCCGCATGTATAGTGGGTTTTTCTCGAATTCAAATACTGAAACAAGTTTTACAGATGCACCTTCAAGTATGATCTTTACTTCAAAAGAACTTCCAGCCAAATCCAATGCATTAAGCAGGATATGCTGAAAACACATCTTTTCGCCTGTCATTCCATAGAACATTATTTTCTTCATTTCATGCTCCTCCTTTTATGTATATATGTAGATTATATCATAAAAGCAGGGTATACGATATTAGAATCACATATGACCTGCAATTTAAATGGTCTTTACATTCGTTTTCTTTTGTGCTAGAATTTATAATTGTTTCGGGGTGTAGCTCAGTTTGGTGGAGCGCTTGCTTCGGGAGCAAGAGGCCGCAAGTTCGAATCTTGTCACTCCGACCATTAAATGTAATTCCCTTCCAATTTTACAGGGCTTTACAACCAATTTCATTTATGCTATAATACATGTCGGCGTCGGGGTGTAGCTCAGCTTGGCTAGAGTGCTTGCTTGGGGTGCAAGAGGTCGCAAGTTCAAATCTTGTCACTCCGACCATAAAGACTGTCAATACAAACGACAGTCTTTTTTTATATGCTTTGAAAATGGTATAAATTAACTGTTGTTATTGAAAATATGTTGTTTTAAGTGTATAATAAATAAAAAAAGGTGTTGGATTTATGAGAACAATAGCAGTCCTAGGTTGTGGAAATATGGGAGGTGCAATTATAAGAGGAATTGCATCAGGGCGTGAGAAGATTGCCAATATAAAAGTTTATGACAAAGACCTTTCAAAGGTCGAGGCCATCTGTGATGAAACAGGATGTATTTCATGCAGCAGCGAAATTGATGCCGTTAATGGATCCGAAGTTGTTTTTATTGCTGTAAAACCTGATATGGTGCGGAAGCTTTTAGGTGAAATAAAGGATGCATGCAAGGGCAAGATAATTGTCTCAATTGCTGCAGGAGTAAACGTGTATACTTTTCTTGATATATTGGGTCATAATGCAAAAGTTGTCCGTACAATTCCCAATCTGCCGGCAGTCGTTGGAGAAGGACTTGCGGGATTGTTCTTTCATAATGTAAGTGATGAAGATAAGGTATATGTAGAGAGACTGTTTTCTAGTTTTGGAAAGACTGTTACTGTATACAAAGAAGAGCAGATTGATGAAATGATTGCTGTCACATCAAGCTCGCCGGCATATATCTGCATGTTTGTTGAAGCTCTTGCAGACGGAGCAGTGCGTGCAGGATTCAATAGAGATGATGCTTACAAAATGGCTTTACAAACCATATACGGAACAGCAAAACTTATGTTGGAAAAAAACATTCATCCTGCGGTATTGAAGGATCAGGTATGTTCGCCTGGCGGGACCACTATAGAAGGAGTTGCCGTATTGGAAAAAGCAGGTTTTAGAAATGCGGTTCTGGAAGCCATGACGGCAGTGAGTGATAAAGTAAAGGTATTGAGTAAAGGATAAGGTGGAAATGAAAAAAGTTCAGATTTATACTGACGGCGCATGTTCGGGAAACCCAGGTCCTGGAGGGTATGCTGCCATACTCATATACGACAAGCATGAAAAAGAGATATGGGGATATGAAGACAATACAACTAACAACAGAATGGAGCTTATGGCACCAATAAAAGCCTTGTCGATGTTGAAAACCAAATGTGAAGTTGAAATTTATTCGGATAGTGCATATGTTGTAAACAGTTTCAATATGGGATGGATATATGCCTGGAAGAAAAACGGATGGAAGAAGGACAAGGGTCAGGAGCTAAAAAATGTTGACCTGCTTCAAAAATTGTATGCTCTTTGTCAAAAGCACAAAGTTACCTGGCACAAGGTAAAGGGACACAGTGACAATGAATACAACAATCGCTGCGATGCTCTTGCGGTAAATGCAATAAAGGAACTGATAAAAAAAAAGAAGGAAAACAATGAAAATAGTGGATTTTATGAAGGAGATTTGAAGGAAACTGTCATATCAATAGAGGAAATATTCAAAGGCAAGGTTTTCGATGTGAATGTATTGCAGGTAAAAATGCCTGATGACACGGTGGCTCGCAGGGAGATTGTTTCACATCCGGGAGGAGCAGCCATCTGTGCTGTTGATGATGAGGGTTATGTGTATACGGTTGTCCAGTACAGGATTGCAACAAGCGGTGAGCTGATAGAAATACCTGCAGGCAAGGTGGAGAAGGGTGAAGATCCGAAAGAATGCGCCAAAAGGGAACTGGCTGAAGAGACAGGTTTGATTGCAAAAGAAGTAAGACATATTGTAAGCTTTTATGCAACACCTGGATACTGCACAGAAATGCTCCACATATATCTTGCTACAGGTCTAGAAGAGGGTAATCTCAACAGAGACGAGGGCGAATTTCTTCATGTAAGAAAATACAAAATCGATGAATTAATGAGAATGATTCAAAATGGGGAAATTACGGATGGTAAAACAATAATTGCAGCAATGTGGGCAAAAATGAATTGGAGATGATTCATTTGAGAATGTATGACATTATTCATAAAAAGAGACATGGGAAAAAACTAAGTGAAGATGAAATTAAGTATTTTGTGACCGAGTATACAAAAGGGAACATACCTGATTATCAGGCATCTGCTCTTTTAATGGCCATTGCGATAAACTCAATGGACAAAGAAGAAACTTCGTATCTTACCAAGTGGATGGTGAATTCTGGGGAGGTACTGAGTCTTGATTCGATTCCCGGCAAAAAGACAGACAAACACAGTACAGGAGGTGTTGGGGACAAAACCACACTTATATGTGCAATGATTGTTGCAGCCTTGGATGTGCCTGTGGCAAAAATGTCAGGAAGGGGACTGGGGCACACAGGCGGCACTATCGATAAACTTGAATCCATCCCCGGATTCAGAACAAGCCTGACAAGACAGGAATTTATTGAACTTGTAAAAAAGAACAATATTGCCATATGTGGTCAGTCGGAGTCCCTTGCGCCTGCGGACAAATTACTATACGCATTAAGAGATCAGACAGCGACTGTTGACAGTATTCCACTTATTGCATCCAGTATAATGAGCAAGAAGATTGCTGCAGGCAGCGACTGCATTGTATTGGATGTAAAGGTTGGGAAAGGCGCATTTATGAAAACCTTTGATGAAGCAAGGGTTTTGGCTGACCTTATGTGTGAGATTGGCGCATCCATGAATAGAAAAGCTGTTAGCGTCATATCCGATATGAACGAACCTCTCGGTTATGCAATTGGCAATTCTCTTGAGGTTGTTGAGTCGATTGAAACATTGAAGGGAAACGGACCTGAAGATCTTTGCAGCATTGCAATCAAGCTGGCCGCCAATATGGTGTCTTTGGCTAAAGATATTGGCTATGAGGATGCTGAGAGGTTGTGTAAGGAAGTATTGGAAAACGGGAAGGCTTTGGGAAAGTTTCGTGAGTTTGTCAAATGTCAGGATGGAGATACGAGAGTTGTTGACGACTATACAGTATTCAAGCAGCCAAGAAGAGTATTTGAATACAACTCTGAGAAAAGTGGCATGATTAAGAGTATCGATTCGTATAAGATTGGAAATGCTGCATGTATACTTGGAGCAGGCAGGACTGTAAAAGATGGTAAGATTGATCCCTCTGCAGGCATCGTTTTGGAACGAAAGTCAGGCGAAAGAGTTGAAAAGGGCGAATGTTTGGCGAAATTGTATACCGATATTGACAATATCGATAATGCGATAAATATATTGAATACTGCCTGGGAAATTGAGGAAGGAGTGTGATTTTATGAAAACAAAAAGAGTGTTTTCTTTATTGCTTTGCATGATTCTAGTTTTTACCAGTTATGTTGGTATTTTTGCGACAGGCTATTCTCAAACTGAGGCAAACTCAATATATTCCAATGCTGATGTGAAAGACTTGAGTGCAAAAGGTTTTTCGCTTCTGGATTTTGATTCGGGTACCATTGTTTATGATGGGAATGGAGATAAGAAATTTCCTGTTGGAAACATGATCAAGTTAATGACACTCTATCTTGCTTTCGAGGCAATTAGCAACGGTCAAACGACATTGGATACTGAATTTGCCGTTGTACAAAGTGCTCAAGATAAATCCATAGGAAGAGAAAGAGTGTTTTTGGATGCAGGTAAAAAGGAAAGAATAACGGTTGGCCAGGCGATTGAAGCAATATGCATAGCGTCAGCAAATGATGCTGCATATGCTCTTGCTCATTACATAGGGAAAAACGAAGACGGTTTCGTTGAAATGATGAACAAAAAGGCGCTGGAGCTGGGACTAAAGAATACCTTCTTCACCGACTCTGCAGGTATTGAAGATGGACATTACATGTCAGCAAATGATGCTGCTATTCTGTCGTATCACTTGATAAAGAATTATCCAGATGTTTTGAATTACACCATAAAGACCTATGGAGAGTTTGAACATTGGTCAACGGGTCAGGAAAAAACAATGATGGTGTCGTCAAATCATCTGATTAAATTTTACAATGGAAGCGATGGTTTGATAACAGGTTATTCCAAAGAGGATGGATACGCTGGAGTTGGAACAATTTCGGTTGATGAAAAGCGAGTTATTGCTGTTGTAATTGGTGTTGAAACTCAGAGTCACAGAGCTGCAGAATTAAAAAAGCTTCTTGAGTATGGACTTTCCGAATTTGAGTACAGGGTTATAGATGAAGCAGGTACTTTTGTCAGAAGAGTGCCAATTAAGGACGGGGTAAAGAAGCAAATAGCGACAGCTACGGCAAGTGATTTTGCAATTGTTCTTCAAAAATCAAAGTTTGACAAAATTGCAAGAGAAGTCACAGTGAGCAGAAATTTGAAAGCACCTATTAAAAAAGGTGAAGTTGTTGGTGAAGTGGTTTACAAGCTGGATGATGAGGAAATTGGCAGAGTCGACATAGTTGCAGACGAAGATATGGGAAGAGTTGGCTGGTTCAAAAGGCTTATCAGGAAAATACTTGCATGGCTCGGGCTTGATTAGAAAGGTATAAAATATATTTTAGATGGCATAATATTATCGCAACACAAAAATTAAGTAAGTGTGGTGATATTATGGCTAACAACAAAAACAAATCTGCATTCAATCAGATGAAGTTCGAAGTTGCTAAAGAACTTGGTATTGATCTGAAAGAAGGCTACAATGGCGACAAAACAGCACGCGAAAACGGTGCCATTGGCGGTCGTATAACTCAGAAGGTTTTTGAGCAATATACTGGAAAGAATTACAAGAACCAATAATTCCTTAGATAAAACAAGGTATCCCGATTTTTGGGATACCTTGTTTGACTAGAATATGGGTGATAGAATTAAGGCGAAAAAATTAATCATAAGTGATACAGGTGTGTGTATAAGGTAGTAGCCAAGTGGGGTTGAACGCAGAAGAAGTATGAATCCGATAAAAATGAACATACTGTATTTTTCTATGTTATAGAGTACATTGTTGTATTTGTATGGCACAAAGTTGGTTATGAAATAGTAGCCGTCAAGTCCTGGAAGTGGCAGTAGGTAAAACATTCCCAAAGACAAAGAAATAGTGCAACCCAGATATAACATCAATGAAATAATATCCGATACCATGCTGATAGGTAGCAGGGATTCTGATAATGCACTCAAAAAGAACAGAATAAACCCACCTATAATGCAGGATATGGGTCCTGATATATAGAAAATTGCTACATCTCTTTTAATCTTCTTGAAGAACCTGGTTCTAACTGGGACAGGTTTTGCCCATCCTATACCAAATAAAATAATGAAAATGAACCCTATGAGGTCAATATGAGCCGCTGGATTCATTGTAAGGCGTCCCGCATTTCTTGGAGTTGGATCACCGAGTTTTCCAGCAACAAAGGATTGAAAGAATCCTTTGAATGAAAATATAAAAATGATACCAGGGATGCTTAACAGCATGTTTCTGAATTCGCCTATCAAGTAACTCATGATTGTCTCCTTTGTAATATGTGATGTGTTTTTCTTTGAAATGATATCATATAAATATTGGCAAATCAAATATTTTTAATTTACAAACATCTCCGTTTTATATATAATACCTCATGTGAAACGTAGAAAGAGGTGTGAGATTATTTTTGGAACCTGTTAAAATACGTTTGGATAATTTTGAGGGTCCTTATGATTTACTGTTATCCTTACTGGAAAAAAACAAGCTTGAAATAACTGAAATATCGATTACTGAAATAGCTGATCAATATATTGAATACATAAGCAGCGCAGGCGGATTTGATCTTGATATTGCCAGCGAGTTTCTTGTAATGGGTGCAACTCTTATCCATATGAAATCAAAGAGACTATTACCAAAGCCTGAAGAGGAAGAGGAGGAGCTTACTGCAGAGGAGCTTGCAAGGCGTCTCTCCTTGTACAAGAGTATTAAACAGGCTTCATATACCCTGGAAAAAGATATGGAGTTCTGGTCACAGTGTCTGTACAAGAAACCTGAAGAACTTAACTTTCCAAGAAGGGAAGAAATATTGGATTTGAATATATTTGAGTTGTCAAATTGCATGACAATTTTACAGCAACGTTTGAAGGACAGAAGGCAGGACACCAGCAAGAAAATGGAGCAAATCCTTGAAAGGGAGAAGGTAAGTCTAAAGGACATGATGGTAAGAGTAGTTAATGTAATTACCAAAAAGACAAGGACTAGGTTCTCCGAGCTGTTTTCATTGAAACGGCATAGTAAGACGGAGGTTGTTACAGGTTTTCTTGCAATATTGGAACTTGATAAGGGAAAAAAGATAAAACTTCAGCAAGAGAAGTTGTTTGATGAGATAGATATTTATCTTAACAATAATGGAAACGACAATAATTTGGAAGAGTTTCTAAATTCATATGACGATATTGATATGTAAAGGATGGTAGTGGATGAAAAACTACGAAGCAATAATTGAGGCGTTGCTTTTTGCATCAGGCCATAAGGTGGAAGCGAGTGAAATGGCGTCCGTTTTAGGGTTGGATAATAAAGAGTTGATTGACATAATGGACAGGCTTATAAAAAAGTATGATGAAAACAATGGCGGTTTGATGATTAGAAAGATAAAAGACGGATATCAAATGTGTTCAAGACCTGAGTATCATGATGATATAAAGGAATATTTTGAACAGCCACAAAAACAAGGCCTTACCAGAGCCGCCATGGAAACTTTGAGTGTAGTCGCATACAATCAGCCCATAACCAGGGCTGGTATAGAGTTTATAAGAGGTGTCA
>Ga0116180_1001359_pt1 | contig 20830 bp, 21 predicted proteins | sample AD_UKC073_MetaG_FD_89804 | JGI IMG/M metagenome (GOLD analysis project Ga0116180, IMG submission 89804) | Active sludge microbial communities of municipal wastewater-treating anaerobic digesters from USA - AD_UKC073_MetaG | ecosystem: Engineered > Bioreactor > Anaerobic > Digestate | place: USA...
AAACAGAGTGGAGGGTTGAAAGTTTATGCTACGGAATAACAGAGGTTATACTCTTGTAGAAGTAATGGTTACACTTACGTTGTTGACCATATTTATTGCATGTGTTGTGGCGATAGTAAGTCCGGTGTTGAGAATATACAACAGGACTGTCTCTGTTGCGGAAGACCAGTCTATTGCCGTGAATATTGCGGACTATTTGGCTGGCAGGGTAAGACTATCCACTCATTTTGAAGTAACTGATGAAGGAAGATCCATCGTATTGGATGGTGTTAAGTATACTATGCAGGATGGATATCTTGTTACATCCAATGGATTGGTTTTTGATTCTGCATATTATGGTTCTGCTAAAATTGGTTTGGAGTTTGAGCATGCAGACAACAATCCCTTTGTGGATATTAAGGTGCATGTGTTTAGAGAAGGAGAAGAAAAGTACAGCTACAGCCTGACAGCCAGACCTCTTGTCTTTCTTGGAAAGGATGAGGAAGGGGAAGAGCCGGAGTATGGATATGAAGCAGGAGATTTGGTGTTAAAGGATGATGAGACAGGAGCGGAGATTTATTTGTCTGGTTCATGGCAAACTACAAAACATGAATCAGCCAGTCTTCAATGGGGAGGTCTGCTCCTTACTCCAGGAACATTGTACAGGGATCATACTGGAGTTTATATTATTGGCGAATCAACTTATTTAAGCAAATCTTTTGCAGAAACCGACCCGACACTGGAGGAAGCACATCAAAATCATAACGCGGGATATGTAAAGGTGGATACCTCCAGAGTTTGGACAGATGCAGATGTTGACTGGAATGCAAGTCCTGTTGTCTGGAAGAATCCCCCTCACAAAGGCTCCATTTGGTATACCAACGGTAAATATTATGTGCTGTTGTATCCTGCAGGGGATGCGAAATATTCATCTTCAGATCCTAATCAAAACTGGAGGCAGATAATCCAGTTATGAATGCCATTTACATAGCGGAAGGTACAATGAAAAAAGCGGATGTACCTACGCTTGTTTTCTTCTATAACGTGGAAGCAAAATGCTCCATTGCCTGTCTGACTTCTTCGATTGTTTCAGGCTTTAACAATGCGTAATATTTCGGCATTGTCTCCTTCAGATATTCCTTGTCGAATGTTCCTGCAGCCTGACGAGCAAAAGAGTCTTCCAATAATGTCTTGGCTTCATCTCTTTTTGAGTTGATGATAAATTATACTATATTGATAGGATTATGCAGGTTTTTTATTTCTATATTTTTGTTGTATCATTTATATGTGTTTAATTATTGTGAGGAGGAATGATTGTGAGCGAATATGGAATTGTTTTAACGACATTTGCTAATGAGCAGCAGGCAAAACCGGTGATAGACGAGATACTGGAATGTAAGTTGGCGGCATGTGTACAGGAAATAAAGATAAAGAGTCATTATGTATGGAAAGGTGAACTCTGTCGTGAAGATGAAGTATTGGTTTTGTTAAAGACAAGAAAGGAGTTATATCCTGAATTAGAAAAGAAACTTAAGGAAATACACCCCTATGAAACACCAGAAATTCTTCTTGTAGATGTGGAGTTGGGAAGTCTTGCGTATTTGAAATGGCTAGATGAGCAAACTCGCAAATAGTATCAGAAGGTTGTGAACATTATATTAAAATAATTGTTAACATCTCAAACCTCGTATGGTATAATAGCACAAGTATTGTAGATTTTACTATCTTTGGAGGTTTGTGTACATGGGAATTTATCAGAAATGCGCAAGTTTCACTAAAGTTGACGAAGTAAAAGAAAAAGGAATTTATCCATATTTCCACCACTTGGAATCCCGGCAGGATGTGGAGGTAATAATGGAAGGCAAGCGCAGAATTATGCTGGGATCAAACAACTATCTTGGACTCACAACTCACCCTGAAGTTATGAAAGCGGCTATTAAAGCTATTGAAAAATACGGTACAGGTTGCTCCGGATCTCGTTTTTTAAATGGTACCTTGGACATGCATTTACAGCTTGAAGAAGAGTTGGCTGAATTCGTTGGCAAGGAAGCTGCATGCACATTTCCGTCGGGCTTCCAGACAAATCTCGGCATTATTAGTGCCATTGTAGGGCGACACGACTATATTATTAGTGACAGGGAGAATCATGCAAGCATATACGACGGGTGCAGGTTGAGTTTTGGCAAAACCGTCCGCTACAAACATGACGATATGGAGGATTTGGAGCAGTGCCTTGCAAAGCTTCCTCTGGATGCCGGCAAGATTATTATCACAGATGGTGTGTTCAGCATGAGTGGAGATATTTGTAATCTTCCCAAAATTGTTGAGTTGGCCAGGAAGTATAATGCAGTCACTATGGTGGATGACGCCCATGGATTTGGTGTTCTTGGAAATGGTGGCAGGGGAACGGCGGAACACTTTGGGCTGACAGAGGAGACGGATATAATAATGAGTACATTTAGCAAATCTCTGGCTAGTCTCGGTGGCTTTGTGGCATCGGACAAGTATGTTATTGAGTATATTAAACACAACTCAAGACCTTTTATCTTCTCAGCCTCAATTCCACCCGCATCATGTGCGGCGGCTTTGGCAGCATTACGTGTTATAAAGAAGAATCCCGAGCTGGTTTCTAGATTGTCGGATTTGGCGCTATACATGAGAAATGGGCTTAAGGAAAGGGGAATTCCGGTCAGAGAATCCGTATATACAACACCTATTATCCCATTCTATACATATGATTTTGAGACAACACTCATAAGAGCAAAGGAAATTTACGATGCAGGTGTCTATTTAAATCCTGTTCTTCCGCCGGCAGCTCCTGATGGCAACTGCCTGCTTAGAATCAGCTTGATGGCAACTCATACATATGAACTGCTGGACGAAGCAATGGATATTATACACTCGGTTATTAACAAGAGTGTTAAGAATGGTTGTGATTGTTAAATGAAGAAGACGGTTGTGATTACTGGAGCCTCCAGTGGCATTGGCTATTATGCAGCAAAGTTTTTTCTGGAGGGTGGGTATAATGTATACGGTCTTAGCAGAAAGGCTGGAGACCTTGCAGGTGTCAATTACATAAGCACTGACCTTACGAACGAAGAATCCGTCAATGCGGCTTTTGATAAAATTGTTGCTGAAACTGGTGCAGTTGACATCCTTGTTAACAATGCCGGTTCAGGTATATCCGGTGCTGTCGAGTTTACTGAAATGTCGGAAGCTAAGTACCAGTTTGACGTAAACTTTTTTGGCATGGTGCGCTGCATAAAATGTGCACTGGGCATAATGCGCAAGAAGGGAGGAAAAATTATAAATGTCAGCTCTGTGGCAGCTGCTTTTCCGCTCCCATTCCAAGCCTTTTACTCAGCTTCCAAATCAGCAGTTAATGCTCTAACCATGTCGCTAAGAAATGAAGTAAGGAAATTTGGGAATATTCAGGTTTGTGCAATAATGCCCGGAGATGTTAAAACCGATTTTACTTCATCAAGAAGAAAAAATGAAACAGGAGACGATGTGTATGGCGGAATCATATCCAATACCATTTCCGGCATGGAGCGTGATGAGGAAAATGGCATGTCGCCTGAATATATGGGGTGGTTGATTTATAAAGTAGCTACAAAACGGAAACTAAAACCTTTTTATATCGGAGGACACAGGTATAAGGTATTTGTATTTCTTGAGAGATTGCTCCCTAAAAGCTTTGTATCCTATGTATTGGCGAAAATGTATATAAAGTAAAATAACAGAAGAAGACCGATTCAACTAAAAATTTCGGTCTTCTTTTATATATTGCTTTTATTCTTGTGCCGCCTCAGTAGTTTCTAAATTTACTTTGGACGGAGCTGGTGACCTCTTGCCTAAGAATAGAAACCTGGTTAGTCGGAAACGATTTAAAATCAAGTGAGTCGCAAGCAATGGAACTACAATGCCTATTATTGTATGGGTGATTACTCCATATCCTAAAATCGGTTGCAGGAAAACAGTTGGCAACATATGTATGAACATTATTGCCAAGGAGTTTTTTCCCAAATATGCTAATATATCAGTTGCTTTATATTTTGAAATCATTTGAGACAACCCTATAAAAGTAACAGAAATTGCTGTTGGAACAGTAAAGTCTAGCAAAATATGATGGTAGTTAAGACCCTTCATTCCAAAAGTATAGTTGTATTTGTCAAAAAAGATACCTGTATAAATAGCTATAGTTATCAGGCTGCTTGTTAAAAAAACAGGTTTGGAGATTTTACTTAATATTCTCTTGGCATAGTAACCAAAGGCAAAATATGAGAGTGATATCAAGGTGACATCAAGATTTAATGGCACTATTATGTTATGGCTTTGGTTAAGCCATGATTCTATATGCGCAACAATGTATAGTATTCCTATTAATAGCAGCCTGTTGGCATCACTTTTAAGAAGTAATACAATTAGATTAAAAGCAATATATGTAAAGAACAAAGTTGTAACGAACCAGATGGGAGCATAAAAACCACCAATAAATCTGCCCCCTAGAAGAAGGCGTACAATATCTTCAGAAAGCCACTGCAGAGTCATTCTTTTTTGCAAAATATGAAATGCATACCTAATAGCGGTTATTGATATTAGAAAGGAAAAATAGGGGACTAATAAGCGGAGTGTATATTTTTTTAATAATGTCGGGAATTACTCCCAGTTTTCGACCGGTTTAAAAAAGTAGCCACTGATAATAAAAAACAATGGCATATGGAACCAGTAGATATAATGGTTTATGGGCATTTCGTCGAAGTGACCTATTACTACTGCAAGAATTCCTATTCCTTTTACAACATCTGCCCATTTTTGATATGTGCTTGAATTAGACATGAAATCCACCTTTGTGACAGCGTCAATATAATGTAATGTGGAACAAAATGTTTATGATGAACACAGCACATAAACTTTTGGACCGCATAAATTATATCAAAAATAGTGGGAATGGCAAATTCAAATATTCTTGCAGTGCCAAATAGAGGTTTTAACCTATATATCTCGCCACTTTTATTCTCAACACATTGTCCTTTAGTTGTACCTCTGACTCATCGATTAATGCACCAACAAGATTAAGATTATCGCTTTCAAAATTCATATCCGCAAGCCTCCAGTAATATTCCTCTACAACACCCTTGCGTCTCGGTTTAAGGCCTTTTTTTAACCATTCTATAAAGGTATCTGTATATGTGGCTTGACGCTGAATTATAATTATGGTAGTGCTCTTATCATCTCTTTTAATACTAACGTCGATATTTCCATGTCCTCGCTCCAGGAGCACCGAAACAATTCCACTTAAAATCATTGCGATCTTATTAGGTTCGTTAATCATCCTTGTCACCCTTTCTGAAAGTCTCAATAATAGGCACAAGAACGCTTGCAACAATTCCTCCGGAAAAACCGTTGTTGTAAAGATTCACTCCACCATGGATAAATCCCACATTTGTGACGACCGCCATGTGTGTAACTCCTGCAAGAAGGCCACATAATAGACCGAATTTGCCTGCAATTGGTGCAAGTGTGGTGGAAAAAAGGACTGATACAATAATGGCTGTTTCTGAAAGCTCGTAGCCAAAAATCAATGCGGACAGAATTGTTCCGGACATGACTGGGATGCAGTTTTTAAGATGCTTTCCAAATGCGGAAAATCCTGCTATTGTAAATATTCCAGCAAGAACAGGACCATTTACAACGCCGCCTATTGCAAGAACATAAACCAGGCTCAATAGTCCCATAACCGACATGTTCAAAAAAGTAGCAGCATAGCCGGCAGAGTTTGTAAAGTCTGTAACGAGCCTTCCTCCCTTTGAAAGTATTTTCTTGTATTCCTTGAACGCTTTGATGTTAATTAAAAGAGCGAGAGCTAGCATTGAAGTAAATATGGTAAATAAAAGCCATATTATGATTGGATGATTTGAATCGGAGATAATGCTTACCGGCTCCACGGATGCGCCAAAGCTTCTTAGAAATGCTGTAAGTAATGTGCCAATTATTCCTGCAGTAAAACCTATATTGTACAGGTTGTATCCGTCGTGGAATCTAAGCATATGTGAGGATACAGGAATAATAATTAAGCCGATGATTATGCCTACAAGAAGGGCTACTATGGAACTTAGGGGAGAGGGGATTATGCTTGCAAAGCTGATTTCACTTACCACAGGTGCCAAAGCTGTTGCAAACATCAGGGGAATAATGACATTTTTCAAAGGAATCCTTTTTAGTTTGGCGTACAAGTGTCCTCCTATATAAATGGAGAAGATGTTGTAGAGATTCTTTCCAAAGAAAGCAAATCCTATGACTGTAAAATATGCAGCGATGGTAAATCCGTTAATCTCCAGTTTGTATATGTATATGAGAAGTAGATTGAACAAAGCTACTACTGCAACATTTAGCAGGGCGGCTTCAACTCCTCCGTGTTCTATAAAGTCAGTGAAAAGATTTGCTCTCGATAAAACAATACGTGTAAGGTCCTCTGCCAAAGCTGGCATTTTATTGTTTACTACTGCACGCACCAAACCTGTCAAAAGAAAAAGAGCAGGAACTGCCAGCAGTATGAAAAGAAGCGTTTTATTTGTCAGTTTCTTTTCCATATCCAACCACCTTTATTTTAGGTTACCCTATTATACCATCTGTGAGCAATATGTAAACCGTAGATTTTTTATTTAATTTGGGTGAGGTTTTTAAATTTCATACTAAAGTATTATTCCATCGCATTAAAGAATCATTACAAATAGTGATTATAATTTGTTAAGAATTATTTCATAATGTTCTAAAGCACAAAGATTTGGGAAGGGAGTATCTATCCCTAATTTTTAATGAGAAAGGAGTTTGAAAAATGGAACACAAAACTAGAAAATCGTTACTGCTTAGCTTTGTTTCCTTGCTGATTTGCGTTTCATTACTAATCGGCACTACACTTGCTTGGTTCACCGACTCAGCAACATCCGGTGTTAACAGAATTATCGCCGGAAACTTGAAGATTGACCTCCTGATGGATAAGGGGGACGGATATGTCTCCATAGCCAATGGAAAAGGAGATGTTTTCAATGAAATCGATGATGGATTATGGGAGCCAGGCAAGACAAAGGTGGCTTATCTTGCTGTTCAGAACAAGGGTAACCTTGCACTCAAGTACAACATTATAATTGATGTAACTGACGAAGGTCTTGCCGATGTTCTGGAATATGCGATTATTAACGATGTACAAAGCAGCACCGTGTTCGGCAGTTGGGAAAATCCATTGGCGATTAGTTCTAAAATATCCTTTCCCTGGGAGTCAAACAATTATCAATTTTTGATTTTGAAAAACTTTTCAATGCTTCTTCACTAATAGTTGGAAGACCAGCATAAAGTTCATTTAAATATCATTCAGTAATCATTTTTTAACTGAATCAATTCTTTTGATAATTAAATATGCTTTACAGGTATAAATTTTACATCTATTCTGTCTCCTTAACCCTATGAAAAAAGCCTGTTATCTAATCTGCCAACTCAACCCTATTACTATCAAAGGGTTTTTCGGTGATTTATGAAAAACAGTCGTTTAGGGGAACACGTCAATTTATCTCCACATAATATTAGAAAAACGCCCACTACCGTGAGCGCTAATTCAAAATATTATCAAAGTGTTCTTTATTTCGAATAATAAACTGCAGCATTTTGCGATTTGTATTTGCAAGTTCTCTGAATTTATCATAGCTTTCAAAGTATGCAATGCAAATCATCTGGATGGAGCAGATTATATAAAACACAGCCTGTTTTTCTTCCTGAGTCAGTTTACCCTCAAGGTCATAACCATGCAGAATACCGCGGAGTATATCTAACCATTTTTCATAAGCCTCGTCGCTAGCTTCAGACAAAATTCCGGTTGCACAGTAGCAGACATCCCACAAGCGCACATTTACTTCACTTAAGTCAAAGTCAATAAATCCACTTATCTCATCATCTTCAAACAGGATATTGCTGGGATTGGGGTCACCATGAATAAGCTGTTTTGGCAGTCTATCATAAAGTTTACCAAAGTTTTTAATATAGTCGTCAAAAAAGTACTCGTCAAATTCCATACCCCACTGCAATTTCTGTTGTTTAACATTCGGCAGTGCCCATACCGTTACATTTTTATACAGGTTCACTTCATCAGGCAAAATGTCTTTTTGTATAGCCTTCAAAGCTTTATGAAGTCGTGCAATGCTTTTACCGTATTTTTCGCCAAACTTCATGCAATTATCTCCAAATCTATCGGACTTGGGAAGTGGATTACCTTTTAATACTTGGGTCAGAATGAAAATTTCATTGTTTTCCAAATACTCACAGCCGGTTTTTGTCGGTATTGAAAGGGAAGAAGTAAAACCCTGTTTATGAAGTGCTTTAGAAATATTAAGGTTTTTAAATATCTTTTCCCGGTCGCCAGCTTTGAGGATATATTCTTTACCAACTGTCCAGACATTTCCCGATACTTTTGCCCCATCCATGATAAAGATATCGCTAATTGGCAGATCTTTATCGATATCCCAATTCTCCAAAACTTTTCGTAATTCTCTTTCAGTATACAATTTTGCCACCTCCGGTTTAATTGGTATGTGTTTTGATAAATGCTTAGATACTTTTTTGGAGAACAACCATACATTTTTACAAATGCCCTATAAAACCCAGCATAGGTATCAAAACCGTATTCAAGCACCACATCTATCGCTCTTCTTCCGCTGGCAATTTCAGCAAGCGCGTGATCAAGACGCCGCTTTAAGATATAATGTGAAACTTTTTAAAAAACCGCCGTTCGCGTGGACATATACATCGCTGTAACTATAGTTCTACAATATATAGTTACACCGAAATAAGAGCATAATTATCAATATGAAAAATAATTGTCGATTATTTTATTTATCTCTGGATACCTCTTTTCGTCATGTACAAGATAGTCAACAAAGAAATCTTCAACTTCTTCATCTATAACATTTGCAAGTAATTCATATATCTCATACCAAACAGATGCAAAAGAATAATTCTTACAGAAGTAAAAGGCCATTTCTTTAAATCGCGGGTTTTTTGTATAATATAAAGCAACTGTAATATTTAAAGTATCCTTATCAGATATAGATTCCTTATTTAAGAGTATTCGATCCAATCTTTCGTCTGAGATATCACCTGCCCATTGCAGTCTTGCAACTGTTATTGCATCCGGGAAACTCTTTTCTGTTTCCAATATTTCCTGAGGCCAACCGTAATTTAGGTCAAAGTCGCTATTATATAATGACAGATATTTTTCTGTTTCTTCTTTCTTAAGCTGATTAAATTTAAATGATGTCATTAATTCTGAAACAGGTATAATCAACTCTTCCTGGCTAATAAAAGTTCCATTAATAAATATTCCACCTTTGAAGTTTTGCTTATCATTTGGTAGGGATATGGATGTGGTAGGAACTATAACAAGCGTTTTTACTTTTTTCTTTTCTATGGCAGCTGCTACAGCCTTATGATGTCCATCAAGCAATGCACACAGATATCCTCCCATATAATACGCTACTGCTCTATAGTCATCTATACCACTATAGAACTCAGCCTGCTTAGGATCATAATGACTTGGTGGTTGTGTAGGCAAAATATAATATGGAACTACTTCGCTCCATCTCCCATCGCCTCCATAAATCGGACAAGATGCTTTGTTATAATCTGGTTTATTATTTAGCTTCCAAAAGAAATTCCCATTTCCATCTGTAGGACATAATTCACTATCAACAAGTGCATAATATCCTGTTTGCAATAATCCCAGAAGAGGTTTAAGATTTTCTACTGACTCCTCTAACGAAACAAATTTCTTATTCAATATATCATGTAATTCTGATATAACTTGCTGATCGCTCATATTCAGTCCATAACCTGCTGCAACAAGCTTTTCGCAAGTTGGGCAGAAATATGAACCTTTTTCATGAAATTTTATCAATGGAATATCTCCAAAAATTAACGCAGCTAATGCATCATTATCTAAATAACCATATTTCATAGATAAAAGACCTTTGCCATTTTTCACATAAAAAATTATCCCTTTTCCTCCCCAGTCTGAGTTATGGCGGTCTATCTCTTTCACTATGGTTATCTCTGCATTAGATTTTTTAGTAAAGTTAAATAACATAGTACCACCTCTCACATAAAGTGTCGTAATAATATCAATAGATGCTGGCTATTCTCAATCTAAATAAGCCTTAGAAAACTGTTCTTCCCAAGGTAAAACTCTCTATGAGGTACAATATAATTGGCCATAGGACCACTAAGATTGTATGTCACATAATTATCTTCTCTTAAAACATATGTTGCAGTACACCAATTTTCAGGCGTTTGAGTTCTTCCGTAAAAATGCCAGCTATAGATATCTGCAATGCTTTGTCTACTATAAGTTCATAATTACTGCCAATCAAGAATGATGATGGAGCGATTATTGTCAATATCTCGGTGGGATTGAAATAAAGTTTGTATTCCATGCGCAAACTGTCCTGTTGAATTAAAAAACAACTGATTCAGGCCGCCATTACTAACTTCATCGATGACAGTACAACACGCATATACATGACGGCAAGGCTTTGGAAGAGATTCAATTACTTCATATTGGTTGGTCCAATCTTCATTGAACTTACCCCGTATCCAACTCATGACAGCTGTTTTTAGATCCACATCAGGTATGGAGCCCACTTCGCCTTTATTGAGCTTTTTATATTTTTCTAATTTATGAAAGTAATCATTTAAACAATTCTCTATGTCTGTATCTTTTTTGTCTTTCTTTTTGAATATATCAAAAAATCTCATGTGTACACTTCTCCATATCAAGTGATTGTTGAACCAAGCAACATTTATTCTGCTATTAGCTATTATAAATATTAGTGCTATTTCCTCAATCCTGTAATTTTCTAATCTGTCTTTTTTATCTTACCATAATATGTAATCGCATACAATCTACATTAATATTTATATGCATTTTTAAAGTTCTAAAATATGTATTAGGCCGAATCTTTCATCTTTGCTGTCTCCTCAACCCTAAGATAAACGCCCGTTATCTAATCTGTCAACTCAACTCTACCTAATTTCAGGCATATTTTTACTACAAAAAATCACCCCGATATGTTTTCGTGAACGCATATCAAGGGTTTAAGTCGAGTTGATAGAATTACTTTCATTTTATGAAACTTAGCATTTTAAAAGCTTTCCGAGCTTTATTTTCTAGACATCAGGCTAACCGTCTCCACATAACTAGTTCTTGGTAACATATCGATTATATTACACAAATTTACATTTTATATCCATGAACTTTTTACGTTTTCAAATAGAGTAGGGTAGTTGGGTGCATAAATAAACAACAAGGAGCAAATGTTTGCCTTCGGAGAGGTGTTCTAGCCGTGATTGCTTTTGTCTGTGTAGTTGATAAATGCAAAAAATGCCTGAATACAAAGATTTAAGATAAAAAAGAAAATAAAAAAACTGATTCTGTATTGGAATCAGTTTTTTTGTGGCGTGCCTAAAGGGATTCGAACCCCTGACCCACGGCTTAGAAGGCCGTTGCTCTATCCTGCTGAGCTATAGGCACAAATTGGAGCGGGTGAAGGGAATCGAACCCTCGCAATCAGCTTGGAAGGCTGATGTTCTACCATTGAACTACACCCGCACTCTTTAATGTGTCAACAACGTTGACTTGTTTATTATACATATCCTGATGCTGGTTGTCAATAGGTAAAATGCAAAATTTTTGAGGCAAATTTTTTGCACACCATATATATTATGTCAACTAGTTTCGCTTTTAAACACAAAATGATTTCAAATATGTTAAATACTGGTTTGTGTTGAGAAGTTTTTAGCAAAGTGATATACTATTTATGATAACAATTAATGGGGGAAATTATGCTAGTAGAAAAAATATACCTAACAAACGACAAAAGGGTTCATCTAACAACTTATATCCAGGACAAGTCGGATGAAATCCTTTTATCATCCAAAAGGCCTTGTGTTTTGGTATGTCCTGGTGGAGGATATCAAATGACATCTGACAGGGAAGCAGAACCTATAGCCCTGTCTTATCTTGCAAACGGATTCAACGCTTTTGTCTTGAGATACTCAGTAGGCGAGCATGCGAGATATCCAGCACCACTTGTCGAGTTGTCAAAAGCAATGAAGATAATCAGAGAGAATGCTGAAAAATGGCATACTGATCCGGACAAGATTGCTGTTTGCGGTTTTTCTGCTGGTGGACATTTAACTGCTATGCTTGGAACCAGGTGGAACGATCCTGAGATACAGGAAGCATCTGGATGTTTGAATGGAGAAAACAGGCCCAATGCACTGATTCTGGGATATCCGGTAATATCTGCAGATACATATACCCACGGAGGAAGTATAAATACATTATTGGATGGATATGAAGGATTGAAGGACATGCTTGTAAAGGCTTCGTGTGAGAAGAATATAGGCAAACATACACCGCCGACATTTTTGTTCCATACATTTATGGATAATGCTGTGCCTGTGGAAAACGCATTGTTGTTTGCAAAAGGACTTGCAGATTACAATATTCCATTTGAACTGCATGTATTTCAGGATGGAGCGCATGGTCTTTCACTGGCTAATCATTGCACATATGCGAACAAATTTAATCTTGAACCACTTGCAGAACCCTGGATGGAGCTTTCGTGCAAATGGCTGTGGAACCTGTTTGGAAAAGGTGTACCTGAAAAAGGAGTTAAGTTAAGTCCGGAAGATCGCTGCAGAGGAATAAGAAATTGAGGTGTTTTGTATTGGTTATATTAGGGATTGACCCGGGATTTGCTATAGTTGGTTATGGTCTTGTTGAATACAAGAACAACAGTTTCAAGCCTATTGACTATGGTGTCATAAGGACTGATGCAAAAGAACTTTTTTCAGACAGATTGAAGAAGATAGACGTGCAACTTAAGAAGATAATAGATATGTACAAGCCGGATTGCTGCAGCATTGAGGATTTGTTTTTCAACACCAATGCAAAAACTGTAATAGCGGCAGCCCAGGGAAGGGGAGTTTGTGTTCTTTGCGCTTCCGCTAAGGATCTGCCTGTATATGAGTATACGCCGCTTCAGGTAAAGCAGGCGGTTGTTGGTTATGGAAGAGCAGCAAAGGGACAGGTGCAGCAAATGATCAAGATTATATTAAATCTTAATGAGATACCAAAGCCGGACGATGCGGCGGATGCATTGGCGGTGGCTATTTGTCATGCACATTCGCTGCTTACTGCAAAAAGGATTTGATAAATTTTCTTGCAGGCTGTATTATATTCTCTGATAAATATTAGAAAGGAAATGCCATGTTTGAGTTTATAAAAGGGAATTTGGTTCACAAGGGTTTGGACTATGTAGTTGTTGAAGTAGGTGGAATTGGTTTTAAAATAAATGTTTCGATGAATACAGTAGCCGCGTTGGGTGAGACAAACAGGCAAGTGACTGTTCATACCCACATGAATGTAAAGGAAAACGAAATAACATTGTATGGTTTTGCTACAAGGGAAGAGCTTTCAAGTTTCGAGATGCTGATAACCGTTAGCGGAGTGGGGCCCAAGATGGCTCTCAATGTGCTTTCTACCCTTACATCGTCTGAGCTTGGTCTTGCGGTGGCTACAGAAGATTACAAGACCATTGCAAAAAGCAAAGGCATAGGTCCCAAGTTGGCTCAGAGAATCATACTGGAACTGAAAGACAAGATAAAGAAAAGCATGGATATAGATCAAATCGAAACAGCAGAAACAGTTGGTGTCATGATAGAGGGCAATATTGAAAAGGATGCAATTTCTGCATTGATGGTTCTTGGTTACAGTGCAAAAGAATCTGCCAGCGCAGTAAGAAAAGTTTATCAGAAAGGTCTGACTCTTGAAGAGACGGTCAAACTGGCATTAAGGAACATGCATGGTTGATAGGGAGGCACAATGGTTGATTTTAATGAGGAAAAAAGAATAGTTTCTCCGGACATTTCAGCTGATGACATTGATGAAAGCAGTCTTAGGCCGAAGAGGTTTGGTGAATATATAGGACAGGAGAAGATAAAAAATAATCTTTCCATATTCATTGAAGCTGCTAAACAAAGAAGCGAACCTCTTGATCATGTGCTGCTTTACGGACCGCCTGGACTTGGAAAAACCACGCTGGCTGGCATTATTGCAAGTGAAATGGGTGTAAACTTAAGAATTACATCAGGGCCTGCCATAGAGAAGGCTGGGGATTTGGCCGGCATACTTACAAACCTGAATGAGTTTGATGTTTTGTTCATTGACGAGATTCACAGATTGAACAGAACAGTTGAGGAGATTCTTTATCCTGCCATGGAGGACTTTGCTTTCGATATTATTATGGGCAAAGGACCTGCTGCAAGGTCATTGAGAATTGATCTCCCAAGATTTACATTGGTAGGAGCAACAACAAGGGCAGGTTTGCTTACTGCACCATTAAGAGACAGGTTCGGTGTTATAAGCAGGCTGGAGATGTATACCGTGAAGGAGCTAGCCTCTATAGTTAAAAGATCTGCCGGTATTCTTGGTGTTAAAATAGATGATGATGGGGCAAAAGAAATTGCTTTGAGGTCAAGGGGTACTCCAAGAATAGCAAACAGACTGCTTAGAAGAGTTAGAGACTTTGCTCAGATAAAAGGCGATGGAGACATAACGCACGAAATTTCAATAAAGAGTCTGGATTCACTTGAAGTCGACAAGCTGGGTCTAGATCATGTGGATAGAAATCTTTTAAGTACGATAATATTAAAGTTTGATGGAGGTCCTGTAGGACTGGAGACGTTGGCTGCCGCAACGGGTGAAGAAATTACAACAATTGAGGATGTATACGAACCTTATCTTATTCAGCTTGGATTTCTTGCAAAGACACCAAGAGGAAGGATTGCGACACATTCTGCGTATACTCATCTTGGGATTCCTCATGATCATGAAAGCAGTCAACAGCTTGAAATTTTTGATTTGCTCAAGGAGGAATAAAATTGAACCTGCTTTTACATGTATGCTGCGGACCTTGCAGCCTGTATGTTATAGATGACATAAGGGAAACTTTCAAGGATTGCAAAATTACAGGCATGTTTGCAAATCCAAATATTCACCCTTATGATGAATTCCAAAGAAGGATGGAGAATGCTCAGATAGCTTTGAAAAACAAGGATGTACCTCTTGTTTGTGTGGATGATTTTGATATGGAAAAATGGGAAAAATATGAGCAGGATAGAAAATCAAGGTGCAAAATGTGCTATACTATAAGACTAGAAAGGGTAGCAAATTATGCAAAGGAAAAGGGTTTTACCCATTTCACCACTACGCTTTTGGTTAGTCCTTATCAGGACCATGAGATGATTAAGGAAATTGGAGAAAGATTTGCAGAAAAAAACGATTTGATATTTGTATACAGGGATTTTTCCAAAGGTTTTAGAGAAGGTCAGAAACAGGCCCGGGAAATGAGATTGTATAGACAAAAATACTGTGGTTGTATAAAATCTTTGTATGAAAAATAGTTTGTGATGAAAGGAAAATGTTATGGAGAAAGAGAATATGTCAAGCGGATTTGAGTCTTTTGAGGAAGAGTCAATAATCTCCAGAGAATTGGAAAATAACGAAACGGTAGATGAAGGTCCAGCCGAAGATATTGGTGAAGATGCCGTTGATGAAAATGAAAATACGGAAGAGTTGGCGGAAGAGGAAAAAGAGACGGTTGAAGTTAAATCGGTTACACTTTCGTACATGAAAGTGTTGAAAAGCATAATGAGCTGGGTATGGACAATTGTTCTTGCATTTTTCATAGCTGTAATTATCAATTCGTATGTAATTAGGGCAAGCGAAGTATTTGGAAGGTCCATGTATCCAACTCTGGAACAGGGGGATGTGGTTTTCATTTCCAGAATGCCGTACATCTTTGGCAAGCCCAAACATGGAGATATAGTTGTATTTGATTCTACTCTGGAAAAAAGAAATTTCTTTACTGAAATTAAGGAGTCGGTAAAGTACAACATGATTACCCAGAAGTTCTTCAAAACAGAAAAGTCAAATAAATATTGGATAAAGAGAGTTATTGGAGTTCCGGGAGATGTACTTGAAATAAAGGATGGAAAACTCTACAGAAACGGCGAACTTCTTGAAGAGGATTATGTCAACAGTGCAAGCCCGATAACATACAAAAATCTTGTTCCTCCTTCCATGGGTGATGGAGATTTGACCAGAATTGTGGTTAAAGAAGGCGAGATTTACTGCATGGGCGACAATAGAAATCACAGTGAAGACAGCAGAGCAATAGGACCCGTTCCAATAAACGATGTTCTTGGCAAAGTAATATATGGAGCAAAATAATGCTTAAGGTAGTTTTGGCCACACAAAACAATAACAAAGTTCGTGAAATGCAAAGCATCCTAAAGGATTGCGGAGTTTCTGCAGAAGTTATATCCGCAAAGGATGCTGGTGTTCACGAGTTTCCGGAGGAAAATGGCACTACATTTTCTGAAAACGCATATATCAAGGCAAAAGGAATATTTGATGTTGTTAAAAAGAGCGGAATACTGCAATTACCATACTTGGTGATTGCGGATGATTCTGGTCTCTGTGTTGATGCTCTTGAAGGAAGGCCTGGAATATATTCTGCAAGATACGCATCAGTAGATGGAAATGACGCTGCAGATGAGGATAATATAAAGAAACTTTTGATGGAGATGGAAGGCATTCCAAACGAAAATAGAAAAGCATATTTTGAATGTTCCATTGCTGCAATACGTGACGATGGAAAGATATTTTCCACACAAGGAAGACTTCACGGCTATATATCTTTACAACCAGTTGGCTGCAACGGGTTTGGATACGATCCTGTATTTTATTTGCCTGAAGAGAGTTGTACCGTTGCACAGCTTGATAGCTACAAGAAGAATAGGATAAGCCACAGGGCAAAGGCTATACGGAGTCTTGCCGAAATTATTAAAGATAACATGGGTGGATATAATGGTATATGTTCAGAAATGTGATACATATGACTATGAAGTAGTCTATGAAAAGATAAAAGAGATGTTTCAGCATTTGGGTTATGACAAGTATTTAAAGCCCGAATTGAATGTATGCATCAAGCCTAATCTGGTGGCAAAAAAGAAACCAGAGGAGGCTGCAACAACACATCCATCTCTTGTATATGCAGTGGCAAGGTTGTTTGTAGAGAGCGGTGCAAAGGTTTTGATTGCAGAAAGTCCTGGAGGCTTGTATGACAAGAAAATACTTAAGGGAATCTACAAAACTACAGGGATAGAAGAAGCAGCTGAAATGGCTGGTGCTTTGCTGAACTATGATTTGACTGAAGCTGAAGTTGAATGCGAGGACAATGAGTACATAAAGAGGATGAATCTTATCACCCCTATAGTCAATGCTGACCTTGTTGTCAATATTGCAAAATTGAAGACCCATGGCATGATGGCGTATACTGGAAGTGTAAAGAACATGTTTGGCTGTATTGCAGGATTGAAGAAGGCTGAATACCATTTCAATATGCCTGACTATGACAGCTTTGCAAACTGTATTATCGACATTTGTCTTGCCGCAGATCCACAGATAAATATTATTGATGCAATAGTGGGCATGGAGAAGGACGGACCTACCGCAGGTGATCCTAAAAAGATGGACTTGATAATAGCAGGGGATGATCCTTTTAAGGTTGATAGCATTGCTGCAACCCTAATCAAGGCTGATATTATGAGAATTCCCGTACTAAGAAATGCCATAAGGAGGGGGTTGTGTCCTGCAAGTCATGAGGAAGTTGAGATTTTAGGGGAGGATTTAGAGGAGTGTGAAGTAAAGGATTTTATAATAAACTACCATGAATCTAAGAGCCTTTACTTTTTTAAAGGCAGGCTGGGCAAATGGCTTACGAATATCATTAGCCCCAAACCTGTATTTGATAAAAAGCTTTGCAAGTCATGCGGCGAATGTGCAAAATGCTGCCCCGCAAAAGTAATCACTGTTGAAAAGGGCAAATGCGCTGAGGTTGACTTAGTTCATTGCATTAGATGCTACTGCTGTCAGGAATTGTGTCCATTTAAAGCTGTAAGCATAAAAAAACCTCTGATTAACAAGTTGTTTATCAATAGTTAGGAGCACGTGGATGTGTGCTCTTTTTTTATTGTTGGAACGAAGAATTTTGTATGGTATAATATAGTAGAGATAATCGGAAAGGAAGATGGCTATGGATTGTGCAAGTAGAAGCAAGATTGCTGATGTTTATGTAGAAAACGGAAGGGTTGTAAAACTCTTCAAGGAACATGTGCCAAAAAGAAGGGTACTTGGTGAGGCGTTGAATCACACCATTGTTGAGGAAGCCAAAATAAATGTTCCTGAACTGCGTGAAATCTCATTGATAGACGGCAGATGGGCTTTAATTATGGATTATGTTGAAGGACAAACATACAACGACCTTATTTTTCTTAATCCAGATAAAAAAGAGGAACTTGTGGAAGAGTTTGTGGATATTCAGATTGAAATTCATGTTGCAAGAGTTGAGGGTCTTGACAGTCTTTATGAAAAGCTGTCTTCCCTTATAAATTCAAACCCCGAGCTTGACGATGTCAATAAATATGAATTATTGGCACGTCTTGAGGGAATGCCAAAACACACAAAACTTTGTCACATGAACTACAATTTTAACAATGTAATAAAGAATGAAAAGGAAGTATTTATTCTGGAGTGGGAGAATGCGCTTCTGGGTAATGCAAGTGCGGATGTGGCAAACACTTATTTAATTCTTAGAATGGAGAATGAAGAACTGGCGGAACTTTACTTAAGCAAATTCTGTGAATTCACCTGCACTCCAAAAGCCTATGTTCAGAAATGGCTGCCAATTGTAGCAGCAAGCATGCATGGCAAGAAGGACAAGTTCCATGACCTTATTAATGTTGTTGAATATTATTAAATGGAAATATTGAGAACCCGCCAATTTTGGCGGGTTTTTTGCTATAGTGGAGGAAGTGCAAGTTTTGTTAATCAAATTAAACAGTTTTATATAAAAACGACATTGTTAAAAGATTAACAAATAGGACATACAAGAATGATAAATTCTTAACAATCTTGTATTGACACCTGTATAGGCAGAACATATAATATTGTTTAATAAATAACAAAGTTTGGATTGTTATTTATTTACAAGTGACAAGGAGGAAAAAGATTATGATTATTAACAGCATAGAAGCTTTAACTGAAAAGCTGGCGAAAGTAAAAGAAGCACAAGAAAAGTTTGCTGGGTTTACGCAAGAGCAGGTAGACAGAATTTTCTATGAAGCGGCAATGGCTGCAAACAAGAAAAGAATACCTCTTGCAAAGATGGCTGTTGAAGAAACCGGAATGGGCGTTGTGGAAGACAAAGTTATTAAAAACCACTATGCCTCCGAATATATATACAATGCATACAAACATGTAAAGACTTGTGGAGTAATCCAAGAGGATGAATCTTTTGGTATTGTGCAAATTGCAGAACCGGTAGGAGTACTTGCGGCAGTAATACCAACCACCAATCCTACATCAACTGCAATATTCAAAGCTTTAATTGCATTGAAGACTAGAAATGGCATAATTATCAGTCCTCATCCAAGAGCGAAGAAATGCACAATCGAGGCTGCTAAAATCGTATACGAAGCTGCAGTGAAGGCAGGTGCTCCTGAAGACATTATTGCATGGATAGACGTTCCATCACTGGAAATGACAAACTACATAATGGCCAACTGCGACCTTATCCTTGCAACAGGTGGTCCCGGCATGGTCAAGGCGGCATATTCCTCAGGTAAACCTGCTATAGGTGTTGGCCCAGGAAACGTTCCTGCAATAATTGACGATTCTGCAGATTTGGTTCTTGCAGTCAACTCAATTATACATTCCAAGACTTTTGACAATGGAATGATTTGCGCATCCGAGCAGTCGGTTATTGTTCTTGACAGTATTTATGACAAAGTAAAAGAGGAGTTTGCAAAAAGAGGATGCTACATCCTTGGCGATAATGAGATTGACAAGGTTAGAAAGACTATAATTATAAATGGTTCCTTGAATGCCAAAATAGTTGGCCAGTCCGCTCACAAGATTGGAGAACTTTCAGGAATCGAAGTACCTGCTGATGCAAAGATACTGATAGGTGAAGTTACCGATGTATCCTTGAATGAAGAATTTGCTTACGAGAAGCTGTCACCGGTACTTGCAATGTACAGAGCTGAAAACTTCGAGGATGCTCTTGACAAGGCCAGTGTGCTGGTTAAAGACGGAGGACTTGGCCACACCGCTTCAATATACCTGAATGAAGCTGCTGAAAAAGAAAAGCTTGAGAATTTTGCACGCAGAATGAAAACCTGCAGAATACTTGTCAACACTCCATCCTCCCATGGTGGAATAGGTGACCTTTACAACTTCAAGCTTGCTCCATCCCTTACTTTGGGCTGTGGTTCCTGGGGCGGAAACTCCGTATCCGAGAACGTAGGAGTCAAGCATCTTGTTAATATTAAGACTGTTGCAAAAAGGAGAGAGAATATGCTTTGGTTCAGGACCCCCGAAAAGGTTTATTTCAAGAAAGGTTGTCTGCCTGTTGCCCTTATGGAACTCAATGAAGTTTTGAACAAGAAGAGAGTATTCATAGTTACAGATAGCTTTCTGTACAAGAATGGTTATACAAAGGTAGTAACCGACAAGCTTGACGAGATGGGAATAGTGCATAAAACTTTCTATGATGTGCAGCCTGATCCAACTCTCGAGAATGCTTTGAAAGGCGCAGCTGCCATGAACTCCTTCGAACCCGACTGCATTATTGCAATAGGTGGAGGATCCGCAATGGATGCTGCAAAAATCATGTGG
>Ga0116180_1001366_pt1 | contig 20781 bp, 22 predicted proteins | sample AD_UKC073_MetaG_FD_89804 | JGI IMG/M metagenome (GOLD analysis project Ga0116180, IMG submission 89804) | Active sludge microbial communities of municipal wastewater-treating anaerobic digesters from USA - AD_UKC073_MetaG | ecosystem: Engineered > Bioreactor > Anaerobic > Digestate | place: USA...
GTTGGCCGCGATCACGTCGCCGGGTTCCGGCTCGACCCCCGGCAGCGCGTCGGCGAGGATCAGAAAGTCCCACACCTGAGCGGTGATGGTCAGGCCCGACTCGTCGGCGACCTCAAAGCCGGTTTTCCCGAAGGTCGCCTGGACCGTCCATGCTTCTGGCGGCCTGCGGTACTCGACCGGGCTGGAGCAGTGCGCCGTGCGCATCTGCTCCAGCCACTGCGAACCTTGGCGAAGCAGGTCAGCCACGATCACTGCTCCAGCCGCACACGGACCGTCGCGTCTGCGTCGGCGGCAGCACGAACCGTCTTGCCCAGGTACTCGTGGCCATCGGCGGTGGTGGTGACACGCTTGTTGACGGCGTCCCAGTAGACCTCCGCGCCGGCCACGATGGCGGTTCCTACGCCACTGGCCTTGGGCACGTCAAAGACGCCTGTCACCGCCAGCGCGCCCAGCGTGCCCGCGGGGATGTCGCGTTTGGCGACACCAATCAGGTCGCCCTGCACCACCACGTCCCCGGCCGCCACATCGCTGCTGGGGGTGTAGTCAATGCTGTCGCCGTCATGAACGAAAATCGCCGTTGCCATTGGTCATTGCTCCTTAATGTTCGAGAGAAAGATCAGGTCCGGCCCGGAAGGACGAGGCTTACGCCTCGCCCTTCATCATCAGCGCCCCGCGGTAGTCCTGTTCCTTGACGCCAAAATCGATGTACCCACGGAACATCACGCCCAGGGTGTTGAAGTCCGCATCCGTCTTTTCCACCGTGGGCCGGTCCACGCCGTTGAGGAATGCCACCTCGATGGCCGGCAGGCGGTTGGGGTCGGCCAGCAGGTACCAGGCCTTGTCCGAAGCGCCCGGGAAGGTGGGGTTGGACAGGTAGACACTGGAGACGACGGTGAACTTGCCCACGTGCGGGTTGGCGCTAGGCTTGGGCTTGTTGGCCGTGGTGGTCTCGTTAAGCGTGACGCTCTTCATGAGCATCTCGGCCGGCACCTTCAAAGCCGTGGGCACCAGCAGGATGCTCGGGCGGATGCCCAGCGGCTTGCCGTTGGGCTTGACCTGCTTGCCGAAGGCGACCTCCGCGTCCGTCAGACCATCCACGGTCAGCGCAGTATCCGCGCCGGCCTTGTAGTTCTTGTGGTCGGTGTGGAAGAAGGCCTTGCCGTCCGCCTGGGTGGGGTTAGAAAGCCACAGGCCCCACACCGCGTCGGCGATGGCCTCGGCCGCGCCCATGCCGATCTGGCGCGGGATGTCCGTGAATGCACCCAGATCGTCGTTGATGATCATCTGCCGCGTCAGGGCGAACATGATCCCGTGGGTGTCGGCCTTCTGCCGGAAGGTCTGCTCGCCCAGCTGGCCGTGCTTGAGCTCTCCATCCGGCCCCACCTGCTGGAACTGGAAGCTGCCGGTCATGCGGTAGCGGGTGTGCTCCTTGAAGTCATTGACGGAGGCGATCTTGGCGATCTGCCGCCAGGCGTCTTCAACGTAGCTGTAGCCCTCCAGCAGCATCTTGTTGGCGATGTTCGACAGGATGCCCGGCAGCGACGCGGTGCTGAAGGCGGCCTGGAGCCAGCCGGAAGCGTCGCGACGGAAGCGCGGCAGCTGCTGGCCACAGGCCAGTTCGCAGAACTCCTGGATGCCCACGCCGCGCAGCTTGTCGGCGGCTTCCAGGATTGGCTCGGCGTACATCGCCTCGATGCGGCTGTTGGGCAGGCCGCTAGCCATCAAAGCCACGGCTTCGAACACTTGGGGACTGGCGTTGCGCGGTCGGCTGGCGACCGCCGGTACCTGCGGGCGGCTGGCGCGCAGCACGTGCAACTCGGTGCGATTCTCGTCCCAACCTTCCTCGATGGCCTTGGCCTCGATGTCCGGATGCTTGCCGGCGCAGATTCGGCGGATCGCCTCGATACGCCGAGTCTCGGCCGCCATCTGCTGGCGCAACCGGGTTACCGGGTCATCCGCACAGGCGGAGGCATTGAGGGTGTCCGACGTCGCGGGTGCTTGAGCCGTCTGCGTCTGGGACTGCGAGGGCGAATCCGTTTGTGCGGTGGGCTGGCCTTGCGCATCCGCAGTGGTGCCAGTCGCGTCCTGCGTCTGTCCCGCATCCGTCTGGGCGGGGTTCTGATTGGTCGTGCTGACCGTCGTGGTGTCATCCATGACTGCTTGCTCCTTGTGCTGGGCGGCGATGCGGGCCGAAGTGGCCGGGTCTGCGCCGCTGTCCACGAATGAGATCTCCTTGAGAATCGCCTGGCGGACCACGTGCAGCGGCCCGCTGAATGTTCGGCCGTTGACGGTGACGCTCTGGCCGCTGGGGACAAACTCGGCATCCACCACGGCCGCTCCGATGCTGGCCTGCCAGGGAAAGCCGTTGACGGCGCTTTTGGCCACATCCCTGGCCCAGGACGTATCGCGGCTGATCAGGCCCTCGGCGATAATCTGGCCGTTCTCGATGGCGACGCGCTGCGTGTGGCCCACCCCCTGGCGCGGGTTGTGGTCGAGGCGGACCGGGATGTCTTGGCGCTCGATGGCCAGGCCTTCGAGGTCCACCACGACTGGGTGCGGGAACCCAGCGATCCGCATGGTTCCGCCGGTGTAGGCCACCATGCGGAAGCGCGGCATGGGCTTGTCGGCGTCACCTGCCGCCTCGACGGCAATCGGGCAGCGGAAAGTGAAATAGTCAGGCTGCCTGCTGGACATCCGTGTCGCTCTCCTCTTGGTCATCGATGGCCGGGCGGGGCTCCTCCGTGAGCCCCAGCTCGGCCATCAGCTTCTTTTCCTTGGCACGCTGGTGGAGTTCCGTCTCCCAGTCCTTGCCCTGGCGGGCATACTCGGCGGCGAGTGTGGTGGTGTTGCTGGCCAGACGCGTCGCCTGGGCACTGGCTTCCTTGGCCGGATCGACATGCTCGGTGCCGTCGAAGAACCACTGGTGGGCCGCCCCGCGCAGGTCGGGCAGACCAAGGGCCAGCTGAGCCTCATCCAGCCAGGCAGCAAAGATTCGGTCCAGCACCGCCTCGGCCAGGTGGGCCTGCTCAACCCGGATCGACTTGTAGTAGGTCTGGTGATCCAGACGCCCCGAGGCGTAGTTGTAGCCCGAGCTGTTGCAGGCAGCGATGTTGTAGGGCAGGTTCAGGCAGCGTGCGATCTCGTTGAGGATCTCCCGCTTGAACTCGGCGTAACTGGTCGTGGGCTGCTGGGCCTCGATCTGCCCCAGACGCCAGCCGTCAGGCAACACCGTGGCCATGCGCTTTTCCAGCTCGACCACGTCCATCGGCTCCAGCGCCTGGGCCTCGCCGTTGGCCGGGGCATCGGTGAAGAGCACGGCGGCAAAGTCGGCGGCTGTTTCCGCTGCCGCAATGACCGCCAGGGTGTAGCGGCGCAACTGCGCAAACAGCGGCAGCGCCGGCGTGATCTCCGGGATGCCCCGGTGCTGACCCGGCCGGTCGGCCCGGAACCAGTGGATCACCGCCTCCGCCGGCACCAGGTCATACTGCGTCTTCCATGCCGAAAGATCGCCCGGGTGCTGGCGGAGGATGCTATAGGTCTGCGGATTGCCCCAGGCGTCGAGCGTGATGCCGTCAATGTCGCCATCGGTGGGCAACACCGACAAGATTGGCGAGGCGACGCGGTCGGCTTCGACCAGTTGCACATCCAGCGTCACCGGGGAATCGACCTTCGGATTGGCGCTAAGCACAGCAAAGGCTTCGCCGTCGGTGGTCTTGGCCATGCGCATGGTGCGCAGCTTCTCAGCCAGTTTCACCGCCTTGGCCCACTGCCCAAAGGCTGCTTCCACCTTCCGGTTGGCTTCGGGATTGTCCGTTAGCAGCTGCAGGCGCGGGCCAGTGCCGACGCAGTCGTTGGCGATGGTGAGCACGATCCCCTTGGCGTAGCTGTTGTTGGCCACTTCGTAGCGGGCGCGCTCCCGCAGCTTCTTGCGCACGTCCGCCGAGGCGGCGGCGTCGGCCGACAGCGAATCGACCATCGCCCAGTGCCGGGCGTTCTCGGCGGTGGTCTGCGCCGCGTCGAACCGCGCCCGCACCCAGCCCGGAATCCTCGGCCAGGCCGGGAGGGACCGCCGGGCCTTCCTGTCTTTGCGGAACGGCCACATCAGACGGTCCCCCCCGGCGAAATCTTGGCGAGCTTGACCCCCAGACCTTTAGCACGACTGGCCTTCTTCGACTCCAGGTACTTGTCGGCGGCAATCTGCTCGGAGAGCTTGTGTTGCTCGATGCTGCCCGAATCGCCACTGGCCTTGGCTGGACCTTGGGCGTTGGTCTTAATCGAGTTGTCAAGGGTGTCGGTCATGGGCATCACTGCTTGGGCACCGCGCCCGTCATGAAGTGATTACCCGCTCAGACCGAATGTTCGCCGTCCCATGGCGGGTTTCGGGAACATCGTGCCAGATGTGGTATCTCAGACGATTTTCTCACGGGTGGTGATCGTTTGCCCACAGTTGCGGCAGCGCTTTCGTCGGATGATCCCATCGTTGCGCCGGCGCGTGTACACGGTATAGAAGTGGCGACAACCGCAGTGTCGGCAAACCAGACCCACGTGTGGTGTCGCGATCGGCCTCGATGTGACAGTCTGATTCATGGTCAGCGACTCCGCTGCAGTTCCGAGAGCCTGATGCGCTGCTTGGGCCGCGCTGGTCCATCCGCGATGCCCGGTAACGATGCGCCCTGGATCGATGCCGCGACGGCGCAGCCGACCACGCAGTCCAGCCAGTGGTTATCCGGGCGCGTCGCCCGCAACTTCCATTCGTCGACCGTTCGCCCCTGCGCCGCCGACTTGACGCGGTACTCCGCCGTCAGATGGTCGGCCAGCAAGCGGTGGGCCTTCTCATCTCGGCCGTAGAGCGACAGGCAGCCCGGATCGCCCATCGCCACGGCCAGGCGCGCGTGGACGAAGCTCTTCCAGTAGTTCGTGTCGATCAGCACGTGCCGAACCTGGCGCTTGCCGATGGTGTTGGGGATGCGCCAGTGCAGACCCACGCGGTCACCGCGCTTGCGCCGGTATTCACTGAACGGAATGCTTGACGCGCCCACATACTTGCCGTGGCTGGGCAGCAGGACGCCGGCAAAGCTGCTCTGCCGACAGAACTGGTACACCACGTCAGTAGACTGGCCCCAGTTGGCGTCGATCAGGCAGCGGTCAATCCGCATCTCGGCCCCATCCTCGCGGCGGTACACGCGGCCGAGTCGCTCGGCGCAGAGCCTATCCAGCGCGGCATAGACCTGGCCCTCCAGGCCGGCCCCGGGGGCGGTCCGCTGGATCGTCGCCCGCACGTCCCGCAGCGTGAAGTAGGCGCGGCGCTGATCCGGCCAGGTGCCGTAGTCCACGATGTAGCCGGTGAAATTCTCCTCCCAGCCGCAAAGCATCCAAAACAGCACCTTCTGCTGCACATCGATGAACATCGTCAGGTGGTTGACGCCCAGCGGGATCTCCCCGGGCCGATAGCCGTTGAGCTTGCCGGCGATCTGCTCGGCCGTGAGCATCTCTTCGCCAATATCCATCGCGATTGGCTCGTTCTGGTATTCGGCGAAGAACGCGGCCTCGTCGCGGAACTTCAGGTTCATCGCGTGCTGGATGGCCGACAGCTCATCGGCGTTGTACCGCTGCGGCCAGGCGATGATCGCGCCGGCGTCCATCGCCTCGCGGTTGGTGCGGTAGAACTCGGTGGCCTCGCTGCCGTCGCCGTCGTTGCGGAGCGAATCGGCCCGAATCTCGGCGTACTTGGCCCAGAGCTTCTCGTTGGTCGGGAAGGCGTAGACCATCTTCGTCCGCTCGCCTTGCCACTCCGGGTGCTTCTCGCGGTCCAAGAGACGATCGGCCATGTCGCCGGGGCGAATGACGGTGCAGGCCATCAGTCCGGCGATCTTCTTGCCCGGCCCGGCCATGCCCAGCACGTCGCCAGCGAGAATCGCCTCGCGGCGCTGGCTCTGCGACGGCGACCAGGCCGACTCGGTCGTCTGCGGGTCGTCCACCAAGACCAGCTGCGGCCGCACCACCTGACCGTCGGCGCGGGCGTAGTTCTGTCCGCGAATGTCCGAGCCCTTCATGCCGCTGCACGAGATCACCACCCCGGAAGCCTTGCTGCCGGCAATGGTGGGTAACACGATGCGGTCGGACGCCCAGTCGATGCGTGTCGGCTCGCCCCTGTGCTTCTGACCCTTCTGGCGATTGGTGATCCGCTCCAAACACTGGATCGGGTAGGTCACTTCGGGATAGTCTTCCGCCAGCAGCGGGTTGGTCTCAAGCCAGATCTTGATGTTTTCCAGCAGGTCGCGGGCGCGTTCGGCGCTGGCAGCGATCAAACACACGAACGGCGTCGCCCCGATCAGAGCCGACCAGAGCACCGCCGTCTGGCACAGCACCGTTTTCCCCGATCCACGCGGCATCGCCATCGCAAACAGCCCACCGGTGCGTACCGCCTTTTCGATTTTGTCGATCACCCGCAGGTGGTCGTCCGACCAGGGCAGATAAAACACCTCCGGGAAGTAGGTCTCGCAGAACCGGCGAAACGACTCTTCCCCGCGTGCCTTCCGCTGCGGATCGACCACCGCCGGAATCTCGCCGATCTCCTGGGCGGCGCGGACCAGCTCCGCATTGCGCTCGGCTTGGCGTGCCTTCTGCTCCTCGTAGCTCAGTGGCACTCGCTTGGGCTTGAAATACTCCAACGTCAGCCAGGCGGCATAGCGGAACAGGTCCACCGTCCGCGCGTCGCCGATGGTGTAGCCGGCCTGGTTCCGGTGGCGGCGAAGCTGGAATTCCGTCAGCACGCTGCCGAAATCCGCAGCGTTCACCAGGCGCAGCAGATCGGCCGGGCGGAGCTTGCGCGGGTCAATCCTCGTGGCCACCGGTCACCTCCCGGGCCAGGAAGGCCACGTAATCGATCAGGCTGAAGGTTCCATCTGCCCGCAGCAACTGCCCATCCTCGGCCACTTGGCGCACCTGCTCGGCGTCGATCCGCCGCTTGTAGGCGCTGGCCAGAATCCGGGCGGCCTGCTCCGGCGTCAGGGCGGTGATTTTCAGGGTCTGCTTGGTCATATCTCTAGATGCGGGGCCTAGTTGCGAAAATCTGTAAGTTCTGTTGCCACAGCGGGTTAATTGCCTTGATGTCCTGGCGAGAGCATGGCTGAATGTGGCTGTTGAAACGAACGTAACGCCAGTAACCACAAGGAGATAGGCCATGCGGAAGCAGCGAAGAACGCACGCGATACCCGACGGGACGTCGACCACCCAGCGCCCTTGGCACGACCTCAAACCCGGCGACGTGGTCTGGTTCGCCACCGGCTTCTACGAGGTCTTCGACGCCTACCCGGTCAGCCAGGGCAGCGTGCAGGTGAAGCTGATCGTCGATGGCCGCATCGAGAGCTACCGCGTCCGCGTGTGGCCGGGAAGCACGGCCACCTGCCGGATTTGAAACCGCAAACCCCAACCAAGGAGAACCGCGATGACAACCATCGAGAGCACCCTCGCCCGGATCGCCAAGGAGCATATGCAGATCGAGACGCTCGAGACCCGCAAGCATGACGCCCTGGACTTCCACACCGTCGCGGTGTGGGAGGCCAAAAGCGCCCTGCAAGCCGCCTACGACGCCGGTCGCGCCGACGCCACCCCCGGAAGCACCGCGCTGGTCGACGCCCTGCGCGAGAACCTCTCGCCCGAGGCCGTCGCCGCCATCGCTTCCTGGCTGCAGCCCGCACGCACCAACGACGAGAACGTAGACCGCGAGGTCCGCTGGTTCACCGAACAACTGGCCCAGGCCCTCGGCGGTTGGGACCAGCAGAGCCGCCTCGCAGAAGAACTCGGTTTGTAAGACCCCCACATGGGCCTGGCCAGCCCGAACACGGCCGAAGGAGCAACGACCATGAAGAACAGCGACGTACAGATTGGCGCGACGTACCTGGTGAAGGTTGCCGACAACCTGGTCCCGGTGAAGCTCGTCCGCGAGCACCCCAGCGGCGGCTGGGAAGGCGTCAGTGCCAAGACCGGCAAGACCATCCGCATCAAAAGCGCCCAGAGGCTGAGAAAACGCTTGGCGGACGCATCCTGGTCGACGTCGACGCCCGAGGAAAACCGCCGCAGGCACGCCGACCAGAGCAAGGCGATTCGTGAATCGGGCGATGGGAACGCCTGCTTGACCGAGCCTGCGGCCCAGGACGCCACCGATGCGTTCCAACGCGACACGGACGAACGTGGCGCGACGGGGGCCAAGCGGGAGGCCAAGCCGATGAGCCTGCTGGACGCGGCGGCACACCTGCTTTCGCTGGGCACCGGCGACCCGATGCGATGCAAGGACATCGTGGACCTGGCGGTCGCCCGTGGATTGTGGACGCCGCGAGACGGCAAGACGCCCGCGAATACCCTCTACGCGGCCATTTCGCGCGAGATCAAGACCAAGGGCGACGCCAGCCGATTCGCCAAGGCCGAACGCGGCAAGTTTACCCTGAAGGGGTAGTCCAGCCACTAGCGCTGCTGCATGAGACGCCCCGGTCACTTCCGGGGTGTTCTCAGTGGTCAGTTTGACCGGATCGACCAGCCACACCGGCTTGCCCAGCTCGTTGGCCAAACGCACATCCGCTTGCACGCCCACCGAACGATCCCAGCCCGGCAGCGTCAGCACCCACAATTCATCGCATTTGGTCAGCATCGCGCTGTCATATCGCTGCCAAAACGACCAATCGGTCGGTCGGCCAAACCGCGCTATCGGATGCGAATGGGCGATGGGCGAGAAGATCAGGAAGCCCCGGCGCATCAGCACAGCCGCCGCTCGGCAGACGGCGTCAAAGCGCGCCTGCTCGACCGCCGGGTCGGCGTCGCTGTATGGGGAGGCGAGGTAGATCAAGCGATCACCTCCGCCTCGGCTTCGACCTCGGGCTTGGCGGCCGCGATCCGCCGGGCCTTATTGCCGGTGAACTTTTCCCAACGCTGGACGATCACGTCGCAGTAAGCCCGATCCAGCTCCATCAGGAACGCTCGGCGGCCGGTCTGTTCGCAAGCGATCAGCGTCGAACCGCTGCCGCCGAACAGGTCCAGAACGCTCTCGCCGGGCTTGGATGAATACTGGATCGAGCGGGTGGCCAACTCGACCGGCTTCTCGGTCAGGTGGACCATCGCCTGGGGGTTTACCTTCTTGACATGCCAGAGGTCGGTGGCGTTATTTGGCCCGTAAAAATGGTGACCTGCGCCTTCCTTCCACCCATAGAAGGCTAATTCAAAGCATCCCATCATATCTTTGCGCGTGAGAACGGGATGCTGCTTGTCCCAGACGATCCCCTGGCTGAAATACAGGCCCGCTTTCTTGAGCGGTGCAGGATAATTGCCCAGGTTTGCGTACCCGCCCCAGATGTAGAACGAGCCGCCGGGCTTGAGCACGCGAGCAGCGTTGGAGAACCACGCCAGCAGCATCTGATCGAACGCCTCGTCGCTGACGAAGTCATTCTCCAGCGGCCGATCCTTGGCGCGCATTCTCTTGCGGGCTTTCTTCGGATCGGTGACGCCGCGAGCCTGGTCGAAGCCCTGGTGGTGCAGCTGCGCCTTTTTGTTCTGGAAAGATGAAAGGCCGGCGGCGATGGCCGTGCTGCTGCGCGGCTCGACCTTGACGTTGTATGGCGGGTCCATGTTCACCAGGTCGATGACCGCGCCATCGAGCAGTCGATCGAGGTCCTCTGGCGATCCGCTATCACCGCACATCAGCCGATGGTCGCCCAGTAGCCAGATATCGCCGCGCTGCGTGACCGGTTCATCCGGAGGCTCGGGAATCCAGTCCGGGTCGGTTAGCCCTTCGGTTACGCCCTGGGCGCTAGTGAGCAGCTTGCCCAGTTCCTCCTCGTCGAAGGCTAGCACGTCCAGATCAAGACCGCCTTCGCGCAGCTCGTTGAGTTCGATGGGCAGAATTTCCAAGTCCCATTCGGCTAATTCGCCGGTCTTGTTGTCGGCGATCCTATAGGCCCGAGCCTGCTCTGCCGTCAGGTCGGTGGCGACGTGAACGGGCACCCGGGCCAACCCCAGTTTCTTGGCCGCCTTCCAGCGTGTGTGGCCGACGATGATCACGCCGTCGGCATCGACGACGATCGGCTGGCGGAAGCCGAACTCGGCGAGACTGGCCGCGACGGCGTCCACAGCCTGGTCGTTGATGCGTGGATTCCGCTCGTACGGTCGGATGTCGTCGATCTTGCGCAGTTCGACCGCGAATTTCTGCGTGGTTGCATCCTGGGTAGCGTTCATGAAAGCACCTCCCTGTGCCTTGGGGTTGTGCGCCAACGATTCGGCGCGTTGCCAACAAACTCTGTCACGAAAGCCGACGCGTTCCCGTGACCTCTCCTGGCCAGGTCCCGGGGAGGACCCGCGAACTAGCCCCTGCGACCAGGGGAGCATCGCGGGGCGTCTGGGACGCCCGCGTGCTCCCCCGTAGGGGGAGGGCTGTGTCCAGTTCCGCTCCCAGTTCCGCGTCGAGATTTCGTAAGCCGTTGAATATCAGCCACTTGCATTTGCGAGCCTCACGGAACTGCGGCGCGTTTTGCGGCGCGTCTCACGAACTGTCCAGTTCCGCCACTGCCGTGGTTCCTAAGTGCTTGTTGGTTCATGTGTTGCAAACTTGATTTGCGGAACTGAGGGCGGAACCGAGTTCCGTCAGTTCCGCGTCCAGTTCCGCCGTTAGCCCTTTGTTTTCGTTCGCCGATCCTGCGTCAGTTCCGCCCATCGCATTGCGGATTTGGCGCACGTACCGCTCGGAGATGTCCGCCCGCCCGGCGATGTCCTGCACACTGGCCTGCGGGTTGTGGGCCAGTAGCGCCGCCGCCCATAGCGCCTTGTCGCCGGTCACGCCGTAGCGGTTCTTCACGTAGACCATGACCGAACCTGCCCGGATACGCGACGCCAGGCCGCGCTCCATCGCCAGGTCAAGCATCTCCTCGGCTTTGCGCTCGGATAGGCCCAGCCGCTGGTTGGCCTCGTAAATGACCGAGCGCTTCGAGCATGGGTCGCTGGCCGCAATGCACTGCTCGACAAAATCCTCGAGCGGCACCGACCTGGGCTTGCCGGACTTTTCCATGCCCAGTAGCGCCGACGTGTCCACCTCGTCGGTGGGCGTGAACAGGGGCCACTCCCACTTCAGCGCACGCGGAGCCATGGGCGGCCAACTGCGGACGGCCGACTCCAGCACGACGATGCCGTCTTCTTCGTGCGGACGCAGGATCAGGTGCGTGTCGGCAGCGCGGGACTGACTACCCGCCCCGGCCCCCACGTCGGTCACGGCTTTGCCCGACTGATTGCCCTTGGAGGTGTGGTGGATCAGGACAAACGCGCACTGCAACCGGCTCGCGTAGTGGTCGATCAGGTTGTAGAGGTTGGCGATCGCGCCATTGTCGTTTTCGTCGGTGTCGCGCGGCAGCGTTCGGTAGAAGGCATCGAGAATGACGATCTTGTACTGACCCGGTTCGATCCGCTCGAACAGGCGGGCCAGACTGTACAGGTCGCGTAGCCGGCCGCGCAGGGAAACCATGTCGATGTTGCCGCTGTAGAGGTGGTGCGGGAAGTCCATGGCCTCGCTGATCACTCGGTAGCGGTAGGCGATGGTGTTCTGGTGCAGCTCATTGTCGATGTGCAGCACTCGCCCTGGCTCGACCGTCAGGCCCAGCCAATCCAGGCCCGAGGCGACGGAGATGGCAAGGCGGGAGACGAACCACGACTTGCCGATTTTCGGACTGGCGATGACATTCATGGTCTCGCATTCCCGCAGCAACTCGTGGATGATTGGGCGATTGAGGCCCGTGAATCCGTTGATCAGGGCCTTGAGCCCCTGAATCTCCGGCACAGAATCGGTATTATCTACAACTCCATGGCCGATGGGTGGACTGTCCGTCGGACATGCGCCGGGTGCAGCGGACAATCGGCATAGGGCCGAGATGTCCGCGCCATCGGCGTCCTGCGTCGAACAATGGCCACCGAAGCCCATGGACCGCAGAGATCGGGCGGCTTGTTCGAAATCCCCGCCATGTTCGAGCAGTGCGTAGACCGCGAACGGCGCATAGCCGGTCTGCGGTTCGAAGGGCGCGGCGTTCGAGCTGAAGACGTAAAAAACCGGTCCGTCGGCACACTCCTTCAGCGTGGCCGACCAGCCTCCTTCGCGCGGATCTTTGCCGGGGCGACGCCAGTATTCGTTGCCGTTTGCGCCCTGGCGGTCAGTCAGCGGCACCCAGCCGTGCTTCTGGAGCACGGACCGCACATCTCCCCGACGGTTGAAGTCATCGCCCGGCCTGTCGTCATTGTGGGCCGACGCGAGCCGATGGTGCAAAGGCTCGGCAGACGTCGGCGTGAGGTGGTCGTTGTGCGCCCCATCGCGGCGAATGTCCGCCTCGTCGGCCGACAATTCGCAAATGTACGAAATGTCCACCGACGTAGACCGAGCAAGGCCGTTGTTCGACGGACCGTCACACATCTGGCGGTTCTCTGGTGAACAGCCGCCATGGTTCGAATTGTCTGCCGAGACTTCGCCTTGTCCGACGGACAGTGCGCTTCTCTGGCCGACATTCGCGCTGTGCGGCGGCCACTCGTTCAGATTCCACGCCGCCTGGAGCAGAATGTCACGATCGGCCTCGGTCAAGACGGGCAGGTGGCACAGATCGCCCTGGGTGATTTCGTATCCGGCCGTTGGGGCACAAAGGAATAGACCGCCTTCGCCCCGAGTCTCGATCAGCGTGACTACCTTCTCGCCCATGCGACGCTGGGCCAGTTTCAAATTGCCGCAGACGGCCACAGCGCAGCGGTAGATCACGTGCTGGCCGCCCGATGGGGTGCACTCGACGACCAGCCGCTGGCGAAGGTTGGCCGGAATTCGATCCCACCAGGCCGAGAACAGCTCGCCGCCGCCGTCGAAGTCGATGATCTCGACGTTGCCCGAAACCGCGCCGCAGAGAATGCAGACGGCATCGGGACTGTTCACCATCCAGGCGAACAACTCGGCCGGGGTGGGCAGTCTCTTCTGATATTGTTTCCACCGGCCCACAGCAGGGCGCTTCTCGGCTCGGATGGCCGAGAGCACACACAGACCCGCCGACAGGTATGTCTGCGCGACGTCTAGGATGGACGGTCGATCAGCCATGCGCCGGCGTCACCTCCACCGCTTCGAGATTGCAGCGAAAGTGCCAGAACATCCGCAGCGCCTGCCGCGTCACGGGGAACGGCTCGGAGGGATCATCCATCTGGTGCGCATCGCACTGGTGAGCCTGTTGGACGAGTCGCTCCAGCTCATCGATGCCGATGCGTTTGACCGCATCGAGCAGGTGGGCCACACGGTCGACCGTGCTGGGATTATTGCGACATGCGGCGTAGGGCATGAGTTTTTCCTTCAGAACGGGATGTCATCTTCGGGCCAGACCGGCTCGGGCAAGTTGTCGTCGATACGTTCATCGCTTCCATCGAGGCGCGGTGGAATCGTGCCCAGTTGGTAGTCGATGATGCGGTCGAACTTCTCTCCCGCTACCGATCGCACGGTGATGGCCAGCGTCGTCGCGAGCGCCCCAGCCTCGGCCAGCGCCACCGCTTCCTCGGCCGAGTTGGGGAATGGCTCATTCGACCTGGCTCGCCACCAGGCCTCGAACTTCTGCCGCGCGTAGCCGGTGTGCTCGGGGCAGACCCATTCGCTGTGGTAGTCATTGAATCCGCAGCGGTAGTCGATCCGCATCGTGCGCGGATGCTCCGGCGGCGCGTCGCGCTTGCGGTGGACGCTGTAGTAGACCTCGCTGACGGCGTACTGCGTTTCGGTGACCTTGCCAGAGAGGATGCCTGCGGTGCTTGCCTCTCGCTCGTGCTTCTCACGTTCGCGAGGCGGGAACTCATAGCCACACTCGGGACAGACGCTATAGGCGGCATGGATCACCGCCTGGCACTGCGGGCACTCCTTGGCCGGCGCGTCACCGCTGCCCGCGGCGCGATCGTCGACCTGCAGCGCATCGACGGGGCCATGTCGCAGTATGTTGCCGCCAAAATCCAGCACCAAGCAGTTGGCCTTTGACGGATGGAGGCGAAAGCCCCGTCCAACCATCTGGTAGTACAGGCCAGGGGACATCGTCGGCCGCAGCAGGGCCACGCAGTCAATGTTGGGCGCGTCGAAGCCCGTGGTCAGCACGTTGACGTTGACCAGGTACTTGAGCGTGCCGCTCTTGAACCGCCTGAGCGTCTCGGACCGCTCGAAGGGCAATGTTTCACCGCAAACGAACCCGCACTCATGACCCATTTCGCCGAGCACCCGCTGCACGTGAAGCGCGTGGTTCACACCGCTGGCGAAAATCAGGACCGAATGCCGCTCGCGCGTGTGATCGACGATCTCCCGACAGGCCGACCGCACCAGGGAATCGTCGTCCATCAAGGCTTCGACCTCACCGGCGATGAACTCGCCGCCCCTGATATGCAGGCCCGAGGTGTCCACCTTTCGCCGGCCCGCCTTGGTTTTCAACGGGCACAGATAGCCCTGCACGATCAACTCACGGACACCCACCTCGTAGCAGATATGGTTCAGAAGATTCTCCGGACCACAGATCATCCCCGTGGACATCCGGTAAGGCGTGGCCGTCAGGCCGATCAGGCGAACGTTGGGATTTGCTTCCTTCGCGTCCGCCAGGAACGTGCGGTACATCCCCTCGCCGTCCGGCGGGAGCATATGACATTCATCCACAAGGATGATGTCGAAGCTGTCGAGTTCCTTCGCCCGTCGGTACACGCTCTGGATGCCAGCCACGATGATCGGATGGTCGGTGTCCCGGCTGCCCAGCCCGGCCGAGTAGATGCCGATTTGGTGCCACAGGTCCGGTGCCATCGCGTGGAGCTTGTCTGCCGCCTGCTCGAGCAACTCCTTCACGTGGGCCAGGATCAACACCCGTCCGTCCCACTGCTGGACGGCATCGCGGCAGATCGTGGCCATCACCGGCGTCTTGCCACCGGCCGTCGGGATGACCACGCAGGGATTGTCATCCCGACGGCGCAGGTGGTCATAGACGGCTTCGACCGCTTCGGCCTGGTACGGACGCAGCGTGATCGCGGGCGCTTCCGGAGGCGGCAGAAGCGACTGGCTCAAGCCCTGACCTCCTCGGGAAGCGGGAACTGCTCGCTGCTGGCCGGGTAGATACGGCTGGGATTCTCGCCCTTGAGCCAAGCGGCCAGCACGCGCTGAACCTTGCCGTAGCGCTGCACGCGCTGGCTGTAGGAGCCGCCGCGATTCTCCTGCAGATGCTGACGCAGCAGAACGATGATGCCCTCGTCGCCGGAGGTCACGATACCGGTGGTTAGCTTGCGGCAAAAGTCTTTGAGCATCGCCCGATCGACCGAGTAGTACGCACGGGCGACTACCGCCCTCGTGATGGCGGTGTTGACGCCGCGGGCCGAGGTGACGGTCGGTAGGTTTGCCACGGCAAACGCGATGGCGTCGTGGTGCCTGCGCAGCGTCTCGGATGCCTCAGCTGGCGAGAGGATCGGCGGGTTGCTGAAACCGCCCAGCATCGCCCGCAACGTCGCCAGATCGTTCTTGCTGACATCGCCGTTTTCGCCGGCGATGTTGAGGATGTCCGCCAGCGAGCGAGACTTGCCCGAATTGATGGCCATCATCGACTGCGGGTCCACGTCGCGCCAGACGAACATTTCAACCGGAACGCCGGACATGCAGATGGCCCACAGACGGTGCTGCCCGTCCAGCAGCGTGCCGTCGGGACCAAAGGCGATACCCTCGTGTGTCAGCTTCCACTTGCCTTCGGCCATGTCGCGGGCCAGACGGTCCACATGCTTCTGGGACAACTTGCGGTTGTTGGTGTTGGCCTGTTCCAGCCACTTGATCGCCTGGTCGGGCGTGATGAGGATGCGCTCGACGATCGGGCCGGTGCCTGCCATTGCGAGGTTGGTATGCGCGGCACTCATGCGTCACCTTCTTTCTTGTCACGGAGATAGGAGGTCAGGGAATCGATCAACCGGAGAGCGTAGTCCTCGCCCATGGCGGCCACGATGGCCCTAGCGCCATAGGCTGGGTCATGCGGCAGGTTGAGATTGGTTTGGGCCAGGGCCGGGCGCGCTTGGCGGGTCGGCAGCGCAGCGTTGGGCGAGATGCCTCCTGGTTGGCGTTTCTTTCTCTCCGCTCGGCCGATGTTGGCGGTGTTGTAGAGCTTGCCATCGGTTCCCTTGCGGGTGGCGCAGCTATGGATTTCCATACCTGAGCGAACCGAAGCGACGGTCTTCGGATCAACTTGGCAGCGTTGGGCAATCGCGTTGTTCGACCAGGGATTCCCATCATCGTCGACACTGACGAGAGGATTGGTCAGCATGGTCAGCACGGCTTTGCGTTTATCCCCGTTGGTGCGGCGAAGCCCGTGCGTGGCGTTGGCACCCACCGAGTAGAGGATGGCGTCGCGCTGGGTACCCTGGCGAACGTGAGCGAAGATGTAGTCGCTCTTGATTTTCCTGTTGGCCCAGTACCGGTGGAATCCATCGGCCAGCCAGTAGTTCGCGCCGTCGTAGAAGACGGTGACCGGTGTAAGGTCGACACCGGCGCTGTACTGTTGGGCGTATTCATCGACGATGCTCTGATCGATAGCCACGCGAGGCTGAGTGCCGCCGTCGATGCGGATTTCGTCAAGTCGCAGAGTCTTGAGATTATCAGTTGTCATGGAGGTGCTCACTTTCCATTTGGGGATACCTGGCCCCGCACAGCGGGCAGCGACGCAGGGGCATCTCAGCGACCCGAACCACGACCATCCCGCCGCCAAGCACCTCGCATCGCCGCACGGCCAGCAGGTCGATCTGGCCGTCGTCCTCGAACACGCCCGCATGGGCGAGGGCGTCTTGGGTGCATTTGAGGAGGTTGTCCAGGTCGCGCCGCCGCCTGTCGGGCGGGAAGGCATCCATCGCCAGGGCGATGCGTCCGCCCGCAGGCGGCTTGCGGATTCCGCTTCCGCCGCCCGGAGCCAGGAGCCTGCACACTTGGGTGCGGTACTCTCGACCCTCGCGGCTGATCAATGTGCGAGGCCCGACACGGCGGTAGTAGTGGTTCGCGCTGGGGGGCCAGGGCAGCGTCAGTTCCATCGCATCTGCCCTCATCGCTTCCACGGCGGCGTGGTGTCATGGATCGGGGACTGCTGCGGACGACCGGCGGCAGCCGCCTTCGCCTCGTAGCCCTTGACCTCGTTGGTGATCTCGCCGGTATCCTCGCGCTTCTTGCACTTGACCGAGATCACCAGCGGGATGTTGTGCAGCTCGACGCTGTCCTTGGGCTGCATCACGCCGACGGCGCGGCAGACGGCCGAGAGGTTGCCGCGGGCGATCTTCTGCGTCAGTTCGTTGGGATGGTTGATGCACAACCGGTCCCACACCTTGCGGCCCTTGCAATCGCCTTCAAGAACGGTGAACTCCAACTGCAGATAGCTGCCATCGCCACGCTTGGTGGCCTTCATCTCGCTGGCGGTGATCGCCACGAGGTACTTGCCGGCAGGCAATGCCTCAAACGTGGTAGTCGGTTCGACTTCGTTGGCGTTGAATCCGTTCAAATTTGCCATGGGTCAGCTCTCCTTGCTGTTGATGGTGTTGCTGGACATGGCCTGCATCAGCGCGGGCCACGAAAGAGGAAGCTCGGCCGACAGGCCGTAGCGGTTCTTGGCCAAGATCACGTTGGTGCCCTCGGTCAGCAGCAGGCGCTGGTCGCCCTGGCGGTGGGCGTAGAGCACGCAATCCGCCCACTCGATGAAGGGCGGCGCGATCCAGTGCGGCAGGTCCGGCGAGGCCAGACGCTGGTCGTACCCCTCGGGCGTGGTCATCTTCGTGTTGACCGCGTGGGCCAGAAGGATGATGGCTGCGCCAGTTTCGGCCACGGCGTTGAGCATCGGCAGCAGATCGCGGTAGACGATGTTCTGCACGATCTCCCGGGCCTTGAAATACCCGCCATGGGCGGTGCCCAACGTGCTGGTCAGATCGGAACCGGCTTTGGGATCGAGGTCGTGCACGACGTGCTCGACGATCCGCTGGACCATCCAGTCGATGGTGTCAATAGCCACCGCCGATGGGGCATCCGCATGCTCCAGGCTTGCCAGCTCGATGAGCCACTTGCGCATCTGCGGCCAGGATTGCAGGTATGGCGTGCGGGTCAGGCCAGGCACCGCACCGGCACCGTTTTCGCAGTCCAACAGAACGGCACTGGCCGATGCCGCGAAGGTGGTCTTGCCGACACCCGGCTGGCCGTAGACGATCATCTTGGGTGGCGCGGGCGTGGTGCTCTTGATCAGTGAGTTCATCAGGGTCATGAAGGTTCTCCTGCGCAGTGGTTGCCCACGTTGGGATTCCAGGTCAGGGCCAAGCGGCCGCTCACACTGCAGGTGCGGCTCTTGCCGTTGCGGACCAGGCCGGCGTGACGGAGTTCCGGCAGGCGCTTGTGGGCCTTGATGCCCAGGCGATCCTCGATCTCGCGGGCCGTCAGCCCGGGCGTCTGCATCACGGCCTGGAAGCACAGTGCCCGGTGTCGACGGACCGAGCCGCTGGCTTCGGCCTGTCGCCCGGCCAGCGCCGACGTGGGCGGGTCTGTGTTGCGGTAGTTGCGGTTCATAGGGTTCTCCGGTTGTCTGTGGGTCTTTTCGTGTTCCGTCTCGCTGGCCAGCGAATGGCAGGTGCGGGAGTCGAACCCGCGTTCCGGGGCTTATGAGGCCCCAGCAGCCCGGCCCTGCCGAAAGTGCGCCCGGGCGGGCGTAGGGAGTCCGGCCGCGTACCCTCCGTGGCGGCATCCATGCCGCGCGGCACGCCGTCCCGCGCCGGGCGCAAGAGATGGATCACGGAAACTCGAGGATGCGAATCACCTCGTAGCCGGTCGGAAAGGCATCGATCTCCCAGGCTCGACGCAGGCGGCGGATCGCTTCCTCGTTCTCCTGCCGCGCAATGGACAGCGTGTTGTCGCTGACTCGCCACACGCCGCAGCGGAACGGCTCGACCTTTTCCACGGCGACGATGTAGACGGGAACGAGCTCGCCGATCACCTGGGCCAGCACGGCCTGATAGAACGCCATTTGGTTGTGGTAACAGCGGCGCTTGGCCTCGTTCTCGAACCAAGTCAGGTCGGCGGTGGTCTTGAGGTCGACGATGCCTCGATGAGGGTGAATCCAGTCGAATCGAGCCTGACACGGTGTGCCGCAGTATTCGGCCCGCACGACGCCCTCCGCCCGCCCATAGAGAAGCAGGTCCACCGCCTCGTCGTTCATGGCCACACCGGCGGCCATCTGTTCGATCAGCTCGACCTGCTCATGCGAGAGAACCGGCTTGCCCTGAGATTCGGCCCACTCGGCAAAGGCCTTGGTGTTCGATCCGAAGGGCTTACCCGTGCGGGGATTGATCGGGCCACCGATGGCGAATTGCGTCTCGTAGGCGTCGCGGCCTTCAAGGATGCGGACGTGGGCAGCGCGGCCGAGCAGCAGCGCGGGGCTGTCCGTGTCGACGATCAGGCCCAATTGCTTCTTGCGATACAGCCAGGGACAGGCCATGAAGTCGAGCAAGTGGTGGCTCGACAGATACTCGCCTGCCTTGGCGTGATACTCCTCGGCCGGTTCGGCGCTGAGCACGCCCAGGTCGATCACTGGATTGTCGTTCGTGGTCTGCGGCATTGTTGGTCGGACTCCCATGCTTGGAGCGATGCGCTGGTCGCCATCGCCCGTCGCAGGGTGATTACCCGCTCGGCCGCCAATCTCGCCGTGACCCCCTAAATCCATATGGGTCGCGAAATGGGTTAGGCCGTCACATATCGCTCGCGTGAAGGCCCCATGTGGCGACCCATATGCGTTTCACACGCCATCTTCGACCTTAGAGATGTGACCCAGATCGTTGGCGGAACCTGCGTTCGTGACGCCGAGACCGGCTCGGCGCAGCCAGCACAGTCACGAATGAAAGGCTGCCAACATGGAAATGCCGAAATACGACGGGATCATCGAAAAGTGGAAGGTCAACCTCATCATCAGTCGCGCCAAACGCTGCGGGTTCAAGCCGCACGAGCTTCCCGACGCGCTGCAGGAAGCGGTGCTGGTCGTGCTTGAATTCAAGTACGACCCCGACCACGCACAGGGCGCAACCGAGCGCACGGCGCTGGTGGCCGTCATCGATAACCGCCTGCGGAAGATGAAGCGCGCCGCCACGCGTTATCGCACGCATCTCGAACGCCTCGGCGACAGCGCCACCGAGTTCAGCCGCGACGAAATCGACACCCGCGCGATGGACGTCGCCAGCGCCATCGGCGACCTGTCGCCGCGCGAACAGGAGATCTGCCGGGGCCTCGCCGACGGTCTGTCCGTCGCCCAGTTGGCCAAGCAGATGGGCTGCGGCTGGCACACCGTTGCCCGCATCATTCGCCGTCTACGTCAGCGCTTTGAGCAGCTCGGTCTGGACGGGTGGGCGAAGGAATGAGCGACCGCGAATCCTGTACATGCACGCTCGATCCGCCGGCCAAGATTTCCTGTGAATCGACTGGATTAAGTGCCCTTGATGAGCAAGCTGTCCCCAGCCTTCAGCGACGGCGGCGGCCGCTGTCACTGGCATGGATTTCGGACGAGCTGCTGGCCGATACCATCGAGCTCTGGTCGGAGTCGTATGGCCGGCCGATCAGCGAAGACGAGGCCGTGGAGATTCTCATGAACGTCAAACGAATGGGCGAGCTGCTGCTGAGATTGCGAAGGGAGGGCGGCGACGGATGAACGTGGTGGCCTGGGCTCGAGTATCGTCCCGCGAGCAGCGCGAGGGCTACTCCATCGACGCGCAGATCCGTGCGATGCGCGAGAA
>Ga0116180_1001371_pt1 | contig 20758 bp, 21 predicted proteins | sample AD_UKC073_MetaG_FD_89804 | JGI IMG/M metagenome (GOLD analysis project Ga0116180, IMG submission 89804) | Active sludge microbial communities of municipal wastewater-treating anaerobic digesters from USA - AD_UKC073_MetaG | ecosystem: Engineered > Bioreactor > Anaerobic > Digestate | place: USA...
AATTCCGGACAACGCTCGCACCCTACGTATCACCGCGGCTGCTGGCACGTAGTTAGCCGGTGCTTCTTCTGCAGGTACCGTCATTTTCACTTCGTCCCTGCTGAAAGCGGTTTACAACCCGAAGGCCGTCATCCCGCACGCGGCGTTGCTGCATCAGGCTTTCGCCCATTGTGCAATATTCCCCACTGCTGCCTCCCGTAGGAGTCTGGGCCGTATCTCAGTCCCAGTGTGGCCGGTCGCCCTCTCAGGCCGGCTACCCGTCGTCGCCTTGGTGAGCCGTTACCTCACCAACAAGCTGATAGGCCGCGAGCCCATCCTTGACCGTCGGAGCTTTCCACCCCGGCAGATGTCTGCCGAGGTCATATCCGGTATTAGCAGCTGTTTCCAACTGTTATCCCAGAGTCAAGGGTAGGTTGCTCACGTGTTACTCACCCGTTCGCCACTGATCAAGAGAGCAAGCTCTCTGTCACCGTTCGACTTGCATGTGTTAAGCACGCCGCCAGCGTTCGTCCTGAGCCAGGATCAAACTCTCCGTTGAAATTTATCAGCCAGACCCGAGGGCCTGTTTGCTGTCAACTGAATGTTTGATTGCTGACACAGATCCATTGCTGGATCTATCAATAATCAAAGGAATCCGTTTCAGGATTTGCTTGACTTTCGTCTCGCACCCCCTGAGACGGGGTTGATTTGCACTATCTAGTAGTGCTTATTGTGCATTGACTTTTAAAGCACGCTGTTGAGTTCTCAAGTTTCGGGTGCGTTCCGCGCTTTGGCTTTCACCATTGCTTGGAGCAACTCGACATACTTTATGAGGCCCGGAGCGCTTTGTCAAATCCGCTCTGTTTCTCATCGTTTCCCCAACTTGGCCATTTGGCCTTGTCAGAGAGGCTTTGTTGCGATCCATTTGGGCTTTACGCTCGCTTGGGGCAACTCGACTTACTCTAGCTGGCTCCTGGCTCGGTGTCAAACCGGGCTGGCCTGCCTCCCCCACCGCGCGACTCGGCTCGGATTTCGATGGGCTCTGGCATGAGCGCACAACGTATCCGTGCTAGTCAGTGGTGGTTTGGCGCCCGGCTCGTCCGTTCCAGAAGCTTTTCTGTCTCGTCCGTGTCACCGGCAGCGCTCGATGAACATTACGCAGTTGGCGGCACCACGTCAAATCGGCCCCGACGCCCGGGCGTGTCGACCGGTTCTGCCTCAGCGAACCAGTTCGACAGCCCCAACCGTGCGCCGTCCACGGCGCACGATCAGGTAGCGGCCGGCAAGCAGATCGGCCGCCGAGACCACCACGTCCGGGTCGCCGATCTTCTGGTTGTTGAGGTACGCCCCACCTTCGGTTATCGCCCTTCGCGCCGCGGACTTGCTCGCAACCACACCGGAGGCGGCCAACACGTCCACGACTGTCGGCAGGTCAGGGCCGACGGCCATTTGCTGCTCCCCCAGCTCGTGCCAGAGTGCCGCGAGCACGGCATGGTCCAACTCGGCCAGTTCACCGCGTCCGAACAATGCAGCGGCAGCTGCGGTCGCCGAAGCCCGCTCTGTCGGCGAGTGCACCAGGTCGGTGATGTCGTCGGCGAGCGCCCGCTGCGCGGCGCGGAGGTGCGGCGACTCGGCGGTCTGGCGCGCAAGCTCAGCGATCTCCTCCTCGCTACGCACCGTGAAGATCTTCAGGTATTCGATCACCTTGGCGTCCTCCGCGTTCAGGAAGAACTGGTGGAACGCGTAGGGACTGGTCATGGTCGGATCGAGCCAGACCGTGCCGGCCTCGGTCTTGCCGAACTTGGTGCCGTCGGCCTTGGTGAGCAAAGGGGTCGCCAGGGCGTGCACTTTCGCGCCCTCCGCCCGCCGAATCAGGTCGACTCCTGCGGTGAGGTTGCCCCATTGGTCGGAGCCGCCGGTCTGCAGCGTGATTCCGTAGCGACGGAACAGCTCGAGGTAGTCGAGCGACTGCAGGAGCACATAGGAGAACTCCGTGTAGGAGATGCCGGATTCCAGCCTGGCCTTGACCACTTCCCGGTCAAGCATGCGGTTCACACTGAAGTGCTTGCCGATGTTGCGCAGGAAGTCGAGGGTGGAAAGCTCAGCGGTCCAGTCGTAGTTGTTGACCACCTGGGCGGCCGCCGGACCGTCGAAGTCGACGAATCGGCTCACCTGGGACCTGATCCTCTCCACCCACTCATGAACCAGCTCGCGTGGATTGAGGTTCCGCTCGCTGCTCTGCTTCGGATCACCGATCAATCCGGTCGAGCCGCCCACCAGCAGGAAGGGACGGTGACCCGCGGCCTGCAGCCGTCGGGCCAGCATCAACTGCACCAGGTTGCCCATGTGGATGCTCGGTGCGGTCGGGTCGAAACCGACATAGGAACTCACCTGGCCGGCGTCGAAGGCCGCGCCCAGCGCGTCCGGGTCGGTGGAGTGCGCGATGAAACCGCGCCAGGTCAGTTCTTCCAGTACCGCATTCACAACGAGCAAGCCTAACGGGCCGGCTGATCAGGAATGTCAGTGGTCCGGCCTAGCCTGCTCGCAGGAGGTGAACATGCCGTCGTTTCGAGCCAGCGCAGCAATCATCGCCGCCCGCCCAGGAGTGCCACCCCCGGCGGTGCTGGCGGCGGCCCGGACCGCGGTGGCCCTGGGATGGCAGGTCGAGGACGCGTTCGTGGACGTGGAACCGCTGGCCCGCGGATCTGGCCCACCGCGCGCCACCATCCGCTTCCTGGTGCCGGCGGCCAACGATGCCGAAGAGGAGCAGGTCGCCTGGGCGGCAGCGAAAGCGCTGGCGGGCGGTCTGGCGCCGGTAGCGACCTGGACCGACTTGCGGGTGTCCAGGCGACAGCGAGGAAGGTGGGTGCCAGTGGATAACCGTCCTGATATCTGGGGCCAGTGCGACCGACAAGGGGCACCGCCGGCCTGAGCGACCCGCGAGTCCAGCAATCCCGGCTTATCCGACATGCCGGCATACCCCGTCATCTCGGCGTACCCGGGACCTCGGAGCACCGCGCAACCGCCACCCGGCCCTACCCGTCACCCCGGCTTACCCGGTCATCCCGGCGAACGCCGGGACCTCGGAGCACCGCGCAACCGCCACCCGGCCCTACCCGTCATCCGGGCGTTGGCCGGGAATCCAGAGCTCACCTGGCGGGTCGGTCAGGCGATCGCGGCCCGCAGTTGGGCGAGCTGGCTACGCACCTGGTCGGGAGCGGTGCCGCCGCGGCCGTTCCGGGATGCCACCGAGCCGGCTGCACTGAGCACCGCGAGCACGCCCTCGCCCAACTCGGGCGAGATCTCGGCAAGCTGGGGGACGGTCAGGTCGGACAGTTCCTGCCCACGTGCCTCGCAGTAGCGGACGCAGGCGCCGGCGATCTCGTGGGCGCGGGCGAACGGCACCCGCTGACGAACCAGCCAGTCGGCGACGTCGGTGGCCAGCGAGAATCCGCGCGGGGCCAGCTCGGCCATCCGGGCGTGGTCGAACGTGAGCGTGGCCACCATGCCGGTCACCGCGGGCAGCAGGATGCGCAGCTGGTCGAGACCGTCGAAGACCGGCTCCTTGTCCTCTTGCAGATCGCGGTTGTACGCCAGCGGCAGGCCTTTGCAGGTGGCGAGCAGGCCGGCGAGGTTGCCGATCAGTCGTCCGGCCTTACCGCGGGCGAGCTCGGCGACATCGGGATTCTTCTTCTGCGGCATGATCGACGATCCGGTCGACCACGCGTCGGCGAGCTTGGCGAAGCCGAACTCGTGGGTGCACCAGAGGATCACGTCCTCACTGAGCCGGGAGAGGTCCACCCCGATCTGGGCGAGGACGTAGGCCTCTTCAGCCACCAGGTCACGGGCCGCGGTGCCGTCGATGCTGTTGGGCGCCGAGCCGGTGAAGCCCAGTTCGGCGGCGACCAGCTCGGGGTCGAGGCCGAGCGAGGTGCCGGCCAGCGCGCCGGAGCCGTACGGGCTGATCGCCAGCCGATTGCCGAGGTCGGCCAGCCGCTGCAGGTCGCGAACCAAGGGCCAGGCGTGGGCGAGCAGGTGGTGGCTGAGCAGGATCGGCTGCGCGGACTGCAGATGCGTGCGGCCGGGCATGATCGCGGCGAGGTTGGCTTCGGCCTGGTCGGCCAGCGCCGACACCAGGGCCCGCAGGTCGCCGGCTAGATCGGCGTTCGCGTCCCGCAGGTAGGCACGGATCAGCGTCGCGATCTGGTCGTTGCGTGAGCGGCCGGCGCGCAGGCGTCCGCCGAGGTCCAGGCCCACCTTGGCAATCAGGCCACGTTCGAGCGCGCCGTGGACATCCTCATCGGTCGGGTCGGGGGTGAAGGCTCCACTGGCGACGTCGGCGTCGAGCGCTTCGAGGCCAGTGAGCATGCCGCCCAGTTCAGTGTCGGTCAACAGACCAGCTGCGTGCAGGGCCTTGGCATGAGCCTTGGAACCCGCCAGGTCGTGGCGCGCGAGGCGCCAGTCGAACTGGGTGGACTGGCTGAGTGCGAACATGGCATCGGCAGGCCCGCCGGCGAACCGGCCGCCCCAGAGTCGTCCGGCATCGGTGGCTTCGGTCATTCGGGTCGTCCTCAACTCGGGTGCAGGCTCAGGAAGGCTTCGGCCATCGCCGCTCCGCCGTCGGGTGCGCGGGTGACGATGACCACGGTGTCGTCGCCGGCGATCGTACCGAGAACGGAGTCCCAGCCCACCTTGTCGATGGCGGACGCGAAGAACTGCGCGGCGCCTGGCGGGGTGCGCAGCACGGTCAGATTGGCCGACGCCTCGGCAGAGAGCAGCAACTCCCCGCAGAGTCGGGTAAGCCGCGCCAGCGCGCCGGACTGGGCGCCGCCGTGGTCGGTGGCCAGCAGTGCGTAGGCGAGCTCCCCGGTGCTGGTGCGGACGCGCACCGCGCCGAGTTCCAGCAGATCCTTACTCAGAGTGCCTTGTGAGACCGCCAGACCCTCGGCCGCCAGCCGGCCGGCCAGTTCGGTCTGGCTGCGGATGGTCTCGCGCTCAATCAGCTCAGCGATACGGGACTGGCGGGCATTCTTCGTGACCGGCGTGCGCTGCTCGGTCATCGGGGCGCCTGCGGGGCTTCGTGAAGCTCAGCCACCCTTCTGGGCGCTTCAGCCGCCCTTGCGGCATCCAGCAGGTCAGGAAGCGCCGCCAGGAAAGTGTCCAGCTGAGCATCGGTGACGATCAACGGTGGCGCCAGCCGCAGTACGTTCGGACGCGGGGCGTTGATCACGAAGCCGGCGTCCAGCGCGCGCTCGGCCACCACCGCGGCGACCGGTTCGGCCAGCACCAAGCCACGAAGCAGACCCCGTCCGCGCACGCCGGCGACCAGTGAGTGCCCGAGGTCGAGCACGCCGGTGGCCAGATGCTCGCCGGCAGCCACCGCCCGCGCCAGCAGTCCGTCCCGCTCGATGATGTTCAGCACCGCCAGTCCGGCCGCGGCCGCGACCGGGTTGCCGCCGAAGGTGGTGCCGTGCGAGCCCGGTCCGAGCAGTGATGCTGCCGGGCCGGTGGCAACGCACGCGCCGATCGGGAAGCCGTTCCCGAGGCCCTTGGCGAAGGTCACGATGTCAGCAGTCACCCCCGAAGCCGTACTCGCCAGCCAGTCACCACAGCGGCCGATGCCGGTCTGCACCTCGTCGAACCACAGCAGCGCCCCAACCTCACTGGTGAGTTCCCGAGCCGCAGCGAGAAAGCCCGAGGGCGGTTCGACCACTCCGTTCTCGCCCTGGATCGGCTCGATGATCACTGCGGCCACCGTCTCGTCCAAGACTGCGGCCAGCGCGTCCGCGTCCCCATAGGGCACGAACTCGACAACGCCTGGCAGCGGCTCGAACGGCTCCCGGTAGGCCGGGTTCGCGGTCAGCGCCAGCGCGCCGAGGCTGCGTCCGTGGAACGCCCCGGACATTGCGATCAGCTTCTTGCGTCCGGTCATACGGGTGATCTTGAAGCCGGCTTCGTTCGCCTCGGTGCCCGAGTTGGTGAAGAAGGTGCGCGCTGGCAGCCCGGGCGAGTTCGCCCTCACGAAACCGGCCAGCCGTTCGGCCAGCGCGATCTGAGTGGGCGTCGCAAAGAAGTTGGATACGTGGCCGAGCGTCGAGAGCTGGGCCGAGATAGAGCCAAGCACCTGTGGGTGGGCGTGTCCGAGCGCGTTCACGGCAAGGCCGGCCAGCAGGTCGAGGTAGCGGTTGCCGTCGGCGTCCCAGAGGTAGGCGCCCTCGCCGCGGACGAAAACCCGCTTGGGTGCCCCGAACGTGTTCATCAGCGTCCCGCTGTAGCGGGCCTGCAGTTCGGCCTGGGAGCCCAGTGTTGTGATGGTCATGAGGTCGGCACACCCGTGGTCTCGACAGGCTCCACCAGCCGGACCGGCGTCCCCGGCCGGGGCTGGGCATGGTCGACGACCATGGTGCCGGTGCCCTCGTCGGTGAAGATCTCCAGCAGCAGCGAGTGGGCAACCCGGCCGTCGATCACGGTCGCCTTGGGCACGCCGGCGCGGACGGCCTGAAGACACGCCTCCATCTTCGGGATCATCCCGGAAGCGAGCGTTGGCAGCAGCTCGCTCAGGTCGGTCGAAGAGATCTCCCGGATCACCTCGGTCGAGTTCGGCCAGTCCCGGTACAGCCCCTCGACGTCGGTGAGCACGATCAGCCGCTCCGCGCCCAGGGCGGCCGCCAGCGCTCCGGCGGCGGTGTCGGCGTTCACGTTGTGCACCTGGCCGTCCTCATCGGGCGCGACGGTGGCCACCACGGGAATCCGGCCGGCGTTGATCAGGTCCACCACGGCCTCCGGGCGCACCTCGGTCACCTCGCCGACCAGGCCGAGGTCGATCTCCTCGCCGTCGACGTGCAGCCCCTTGCGTTCGGCCGTGAGCAGCCCCGCGTCCTCCCCGGAGAGCCCGACGGCGAGCGGCCCGTGCGCGTTCAGCAGGCCGACCAACTCGCGGTTCACCTGCCCCATCAGCACCATCCGGACGACGTCCATCGCCTCGGGCGTGGTCACCCGCAGCCCGCCGCGAAACTCACTCTCGATGCCCAGACGCTTCAGCATCGAGGAGATCTGCGGTCCGCCGCCGTGCACCACCACCGGCTTCACCCCGACCATGCGCAGGAAGACGATGTCGGTGGCGAACGCAGCCTTCAAAGAGTCGTCGACCATCGCGTTGCCGCCGTACTTGACCACGATCGTCTTGCCCACGTACTGCTCCAACCAGGGCAGCGCCTCGATCAGGATGGCAGCCTTATCGCCGGCGTCGATCATGTGGAGTACTCCGCGTTCTCTTTGACGTAGTCGTAGGTGAGGTCGTTGGTCCAGATGGCCGCCGCGGCCTCGCCGGCGTGCAGGTTGACCTCCACCAGCACCTCCCGACCCTTGGTCAGGTCGACTTCGCTGCGGTCGGCGCCGAGCTGGCCGTCCACGAACACGCGGACGCCGTTGAACGCCACATCGACGTGCTCGGGGTCGTAGGCGGCCGGCACCGTACCGGCGGACGCGAGCACGCGCCCCCAGTTCGGGTCGTTGCCGAAGATGGCGCACTTGAACAGGTTGCTGCGGGCGATCGCCCTGGCCACCGCGAGCGCGTCCGCCTCGGACGCGGCCCCCTCCACCCGCACCTCGATGTCGTGCGCGGAGCCCTCCGCGTCCGCCAGCAACTGCTTGGCCAGATCTGCGCAGACGCCGGTGAGGGCTTCGGAGAACTCGGCCGGGTCGGCCTGCACCCGGGCGGCGCCGGAAGCCAGCAGCAGCACGGTGTCGTTGGTGGACATGCACCCGTCGGAATCAGTGCGATCGAAGGTGAAGCCGGTGGCGGTGCGTAGTGCCTCGTCCAGCTGCGCCGGTTCGACCACGGCGTCGGTGGTGATGACCACCAGCATGGTGGCCAGTGCGGGCGCGAGCATGCCGGCGCCCTTGGCCATGCCGCCGATCGTCCAGCCGTCCGGAGAGGTGTGGATGGACTCCTTCGCGACGGTGTCGGTGGTCATGATCGCCGCAGCAGCGGACGGGCCACCGGTGTTGGCCAGGTCCTGTGCAGCCAGCTGGATGCCGGTGAGCACCGCGTCCATCGGCAGCCGGACGCCGATCAGCCCGGTCGAGCACACCGCAACATCAGCGACATCGCAGCCAACCTCGGCAGCCGTCCACTCGGCCATCTGCTGGGCGTCGGCGAGGCCGGCGGACCCGGTGCAGGCGTTGGCGCCACCGGAGTTCAGCACCACGGCGGCCAGTCGGCCGTTGGCGACCGCCTGCTGGCTCCACTGCACCGGTGCGGCGGTGAACCGGTTACTGGTGAACACCGCGGCAGCGTGCGCGTCCGGACCTTCGTTGACTACCAGGGCCAGGTCGGGTTTGCCGGACGCCTTCAGGCCGGCGGTCACACCGGCTGCGGTGAATCCCTTGGCTGCGGTTACGCTCACGGGGCGACTCCGATCGTGGTCAGGCCCAGGGTCTCGGGCAGCCCCAGGGCGAGGTTCATGGATTGGATGGCGCCACCGGCCGTCCCCTTGGTGAGGTTGTCGAGCGCAGCCACCGCGACCAGCCGGTTGGCGTCCGCGTCAATGGCCACCTGGATATGCACGGCGTTGGAGCCGACGATGGACTGGGTTTGCGGCCACAGACCCTCGGGCAGCACGGTGACGAACGGCTCCGCTAGGTAGGCGGACGCGTAGACCTCGCGCGCCTCAACAGCGGAAACGGGCCGCGCCAAGGGAGCGGTCACGGTCGCGAGGATGCCCCGCGACATCGGTACCAGCACCGGCGTGAAGGACACGCTGGGTTCGACCGCGCCGAGCCGAGTGAAGTTCTGCAGCAGTTCGGGCACGTGCCGGTGCACGCCGCCGACGCCGTAGGCGCTGGCCGAGCCCATCAGCTCGGCACCCAGAAGGTGCGGCTTCAGCGCCTTGCCCGCCCCGGACGGCCCGGACGCGGCCACCGCGACCACATCCGCACCGGTCACCAGCCCGGCCACGAGCGCCGGCAGTAGCGCAAGGGTGACGGTGGTCGGGTAGCAACCCGGCACGGCGATCCGCGAGGTGTGGGCCAGTTGAGCGCGCTGGCCCGGAAGCTCAGGCAGCCCATACGGCCAGGTGCCCGCGTGCTCGCTGCCGTAGAACTTGCGCCACTGCTCGGGATCGCTCAGCCGATGGTCGGCGCCGGCGTCCACCACCAGCACGTCCGGGCCGAGCTGGGCGGCGATCTCCGCCGAGGTGCCATGCGGCAAGGCCAGGAACACCACGTCGTGATCGGCGAGATTGGCGGCGGTCGTCTCGGCAACCACTCGGTCAGCCAGTGGGGTCAGGTGCTGATGGTGCGCCAGCAGCGGCGTCCCAGCACTCGACCCGGCGGTCAGTGCGCCGATCTCCACCTCGGGATGGGCCAGCAGCAGGCGTAGCAACTCACCTCCGGCATAGCCAGTGGCTCCGGCAATGGCGACTCTAACGGTCATGCGAATGATTATGCCCCATCCGGAATGAGTATTCCAGCCAGTGCGCCACGGATGCCGTTCGTCCGCTCCGACGAGTGGTACCTGCTGCCCGAGGACGAGCGTCGCGCGCTGCTCGGCGAGCACGGCCGGGCTGGACGCGAGTACCCGCAGGTCCTGAGCAACACGGTCGCGGCGTTCGCGCTGGGTGACTACGAGTGGCTGCTGGGCCTGGAGGCCGAAGAGCTCACCGACCTGGTCGACCTGATGCGCCACCTGCGTGCTACGGGAGCACGGCGTCACGTCCGAGTGGAAACGCCTTTCTTCACCAGCCGACGGATCGGCACCGAAGAGCTGAGACGAGTGCTGCGATGACGACTGCCTACGACGCGGTCGTGCTCTCGCCGAGCGGGAAGTGCTGGCCGGATTGGCTGCGGGCTGCGCCGCGCCGGTCGCTGCCTACGCCCGGTTCACGGACGGGTGCCTGCAGCTGGCCGCCCGGGTGGTGGATACCGACGGCAGCCGGATACTGACCTGCACCACCACGGCAGCGGTCACTGAAGCCATGGAAGCGCAGGCAGTCGGCGCGGCGGCGGCCCGACAGCTGCTCGCCGGGGGCGCGGCGGAGCTGGTCAATCTGGGCGCCAGCAAACCCGCGGCGTTGGCTGGGCGCCGCATCCTTATGCCGATGCGTGCTCCCGGTGGCTTGGCCAAGTTGCTCACCGCGTCCGAAGCTGAAGTGGTCGAGGCGCAGTTCACCCTGCCGGAGGCCTTACCGGTGGACGACTTTCGGCCTGCCGTCGCTGCGGGCTTGGACTGGTTGGTAATCAGTTCGGTCACGACGGTGAATGTGCTGGTCGCGAATGGGTTCGGGGCTGCAGAACTGCGTCCGCCGGGCGCGCGGGTCGCGGCCGGCGGCCCGGCCACCGCGGCAGCTTTGCGTGCTGTTGGGCTGTCGCCCGACCTGGTCGCCGATCCTGGTGGCGGCGTTGCCCTGGTGGCCGCCGGTCTCGCTGAACTGGGCTGGCAGGTTCGCCCTGTCCCGGTCTACCAGACGGTCACCCAGGCGTTGCCGGCAGCGGTCGTTGCTGACTGGCAGGCCGGACGCTTCGACGCTTTCGTGGTCACCGCCGGCTCAGTGGCCCGCGCTGCGGTCAAGGCCGCTGGCTTGCCCGGCCCGCAGGTAATCGCGATCGGCGAGCCGACCGCTGCCGCGTCCCGCGCCGTGGGCTTGGTTGTGGTTGCTGTCGCCGCCGCTCCTACGACCGAGGCCCTGGCCGCCGCCGTTCACGAAGCCCTGTCCCCTAGGGCCTGCTGTAGTGCCGAGCATGGGTGGCGACTCGTTTGAACCGGATCTTTGGTGCTAATGGCGTGGGGCTGCGCGCGCTCATCGCGCCAACCCGAATTCTGGGCTTGTGACCGGCCCAAACCTCGTGGATAAGCTCCAGAAACCTGGTCGATCGAAATTGAGCTCCTCGAGGGCTGCTCCTAAACTCCAGAAACCCGGTTCCTCGGCTCTCGACTAGGGGTGCCGCGTAACCTCGGCCGGGGTCTTGCCGGAGGCTGCTGATTATGGCGAGGAGTTCTCAGTTCAGTGATGAGACGTGCGACCACTCCTCGGCGAGTTCCAGCTGGCTCAGATCAGGGGAACCAGGTCGGCGACGGAGCCGTAGACCTGGTCGGGCCGGTACGGATAAACCTCGATCTCGGGCTCACTGGTCACTCCGGACAGCACGAGCACGGTGAGCAGGCCGGCCTCCATACCGGCGACGATGTCGGTGTCCATCCGGTCGCCGATCATTGCGGTCGTTTCCGAGTGTGCCTGAATCCGGTTCATCGCTGAGCGGAACATCATCGGGTTCGGCTTTCCCACCACGTAGGGCTGGCGGTTGGTCGCCGCGGTGATCATCGCCGCCACCGCACCGGTCGCCGGCAACAGGCCCGACGGCGACGGTCCCGTGGTGTCGGGGTTGGTCACGATGAAGCGCGCGCCATCGTTGATCAGCCGGATTGCCTTGGTGATCGCTTCGAAGGAGTAGGTCCGGGTTTCACCGATCACGACGTAGGCCGGGTCGGTTTCGGTCATCACGAAACCGGCCTCATGCATGGCCGTGGTCAATCCCGCCTCGCCGATCACAAATGCGGTCTTGGCCCCGCGTTGACCGGCCAGGAACGCGCCGGTGGCCATCGCCGAGGTCCACAGATTCTCCTCCGGCACCGGCAGCCCCGAGCGCGCCAACCGCGCAGCCAGGTCGCGCGGGGTGTAGGTCGAGTTGTTGGTGAGCACGAGGAAGCGCCGGGAGGTGTCCACCCAGCGATTGAGCAATTCGACCGCGCCGGGTACCGGCAGCTCGTCGTGGACCAGCACTCCGTCCATGTCGGTGAGCCAGCATTCGATGTCACGCACGTTCCGCATGCCGCCAGTCTTTCATTGCGGCACCGCCCTGCGACGAGTCCCCGCTCTGATGGGCGAGAATGGCGGACGGAGATGCTGAGCCCATCGCGCCCGAAGAGGTCGACGCGCAAAGGGTGTGCAAGACCGTAACGGTCAAGGCCCTTGGCAACACTCCGTTCTGGTTCCGCTGGCAAGCCAGCGTGTCCACCGCCGACGTGTTCGACAAGTTCGGGACACGACACAGCTACGACTGGGAGTACAGCGACTGGAACCTGGTGAGAAACCCCAGCAGCCGTCGCAGAACTCAGCGACACCATCGACCGTGGTGCTTACGTCGGCCATCAATGACAACACCAGTCTGCTGAAGGACGAGAAGCAGTTCGTCTACACGACGTGTCCTAGAGGAAGCAAGATTTGAAAAACGCGCTGAGCAGCCCTTCGACGTGTTCAGGGAACGCTGGCTGAGTCGGTGAACGCGTGGCGTCCACCGATCATCACGATTCCTAGAACGAGCGCAGTACCGCGCCGTGCCGGGCTGCTGCCAGCGCAACGGCCGCATCGCGCGCCGCGGCGGTCTCCACGTCGGTGAGGGTGCGGTCGGACGCACGGAAGCGCAGCGCAAACGCGAGCGAGCGGTGTCCCTCTGGAACCTGCCCACCGGTGAACACGTCGAACAGCGCGATCGTCTCCAGCAGCTCCCCCGCGCCTTCGATGAGGGCCTGTTGCACCTCACCGGCACCGACCTCGTTCGGCACCACCACGGCGACGTCCTCCTTGGCCACCGGATGGCCCGAGACTGGCAGGATCGATCCGCCGACCGGTGCAAGCCGAACCAGTGCATCGAGGTCGAGTTCGACCGCAGCCGTGCGCGCGGGCAGCCCGAACGCAGCGACCACCGCCGGGTGCAGTTCACCGGCGTGCCCGATCGCCTCGCCCGCAACCACCAACTCGGCGCAGCGGCCCGGATGCCAAGGCGCGAACTCCGCGCTGCGACGCTCGACCGCGGCACCGACGGTCTTGGCTGCGATGTCGGCGAAAGCGAACGCCTGCGTCCAGCCGGCGGGCACGGCCGCGCCCTGCCAGCCCGCACGCCGCCACTGCCCGGTGAGGACAGCGGCCAGCAGTCGTGGCTGATCGGGCAGTACCGCGTCGATGGCGGCCAGCTCGGCGTCGGACGGACGTCCGGTCACCGCGGGGATCGGCGCCGGGTCGCTGGAGACTGCGCGGAACACCCGTCCGGCCTCGAACAGCGCAAGGTCGTCGTTGCCGCGGGAGGTGTTGCGGTTCACCGCGGCCAGCAGACCCGGCAGGATCGTCGTCCGCAGATAGGGCTGGGTCTCGGCGAGCGGGTTCGCCAGCCGCACCAGAGCGCGCCGGGGATCGGCGCCGGCGAGGCCGAGCCGATCCAGGTCTTCGCTCGACCCGAACGGGAAAGTCAGCACCTCGACGAAGCCGCTGGTGGCCAGCGCGTGGCCCACGGCGCGCCGCGCCGCCTGGTCGCGGGTCAGCCCGCGTCCAACCGGTGCCGGCGGCACAATCGAAGGGATCTGGTCGAAGCCGACCTTGCGGCCGACCTCCTCGACGTAGTCGTACGGATCGACCAGGTCGGGACGCCAGGTGGGCGGCGTTAGCTTCAAGGACCGGCCTGAGATCCCGGCCTGCGCCGGAATGACAGTGGGTTGGGGCGCCGGGATGACAGTGGGTTGGGACGCCGGGATGACAGTGGGTTGGGACGTAGGGCTGACGGTCGGTTGGGACTGCCCCGCAGCCACCGTGGGCTCGTCCGTGACCGTGACACCGCTCGCTAGCAAGATCTCGACCACGCGCTCGGCGGGGACATCGACGCCCAGGATCTTCGACGGCAAATCGGACGGAATCACCTGTTCCGGCATCGCCGGCACCGCACCGGCCACGGTCTCCGCGTCCGACAGCGTGCCGCCGGCCAACTCCACCAACAGCGACGCAGCCAGGTGCGCAGCGCTGTAGGCAGCGTTCGGGTCGACGCCGCGGTGGAAGCGCTTGGATGCCTCCGAAGGCAGGTTGTGCCGACGCAGCGTGTGCGAGATCGTGACGGCTTCGAAGTTCGCAGCCTCGACCACCACATCGGTGGTGGTGTCGCGCAGTTCGGTCGACTGACCGCCCATCACGCCAGCGAGGCCGATCGGACCGGAAGCGTCGGTGATCAGCAGATCATCGGGGTCGAGCGTTCTGGTGACGTCGTCGAGGGTGACCAGCGTCTCGCCCGCCGCGGCCTTGCGTACCACGATCGGCCCGCGCAGCAGGGAAGCGTCGTAGGCGTGCAGCGGCTGGCCGGTCTCAAGCATCACGTAGTTGGTGATGTCGACCGGGAGTGAGATCGAGCGCATGCCGGCCATCACGAGCCGGCGAGCCATCCAGCGCGGGGTCGGCCGGGACGGGTCGATGCCGGCCACGCTCAGCGCCACGAACAGCGGACAGGCCGGATCGTCTAGCCGCACCTGGTAGCCGTCCGCCTTGGCAGCCGGCGTCGGTCGGTTGATCACATCGGTGAACGCGACCCCCAGGTTCTGCGCGGACTCTCTGGCCAGACCACGGATCGAAAGGCAGTAGCCGATGTCGGGGCTGACGTCGATGTCGAGCACGTCGTCGCGCAGGTGCAGCACGCCGGCCGGATCGTCACCTGGCTGCAACGCGCGACCGGAGTCGTCGACGGCAGGCAGCACGATGATGCCGGTGTGGTCGTGGCCGATGCCCAGTTCGTCCTCGGCGCAGATCATGCCGTCCGAAACGTGCCCGTAGGTCTTGCGGGCGGCGATGGCGAACCCTCCGGCCAGCACTGCACCGGGCAGCGAAACGACCACCAGGTCGCCCACAACGAAGTTGAGCGCGCCGCAGACCACGCTGCGGCAACCCTGCGGATAGTCCGGGTGCGGCTCGTTGTGCTCGGGACCGACGTCCACCTGCACCCAGCGGATGACCTTGCCGTTCTTCTGCGGCTCGTCCACAGTGGCCAGGACGCGGCCGACGACCACCGGACCGGTGATCTCGGCGCCGACGGTCTCCACCTTCTCGACTTCGAGGCCGGCGCGAATCAGCACCTCGCCGAGTTCGCGTCCGGTGATGCCCGCGGGCAACTCGACGTGCTCGGCCAGCCAACTCAGCGGCGCCTTCATCGTGCCATTCCCTTCAGTGAGCGGCTGAACCGCACATCTCCCTCGACCATGTCGCGCATGTCGGCGGCGTTGTTGCGGAACATCAGCGTGCGTTCGATACCCATGCCGAACGCGAAGCCGGAGTACACCTCGGTGTCGATGCCGCAGGCTGCCAGCACCCGCGGGTTCACGACGCCGCAGCCGCCCCACTCGATCCAGCCCTGCGACTTACAGGTGCGGCACGGCGCATCCGGGTTGCCCACCGACTCGCCCTTGCAGACGAAGCACTTCAGGTCGACCTCAGCGGACGGCTCAGTGAACGGGAAATAGTGCGGACGCATCCGGGTCTCGACCTCGTCGCCGAACATCGAGCGGGCCAGGTGATCCAGCGTCCCCTTCAGGTGCGCAAGGGAGATCCCCTTGTCAACGCACAATCCCTCGATCTGGTGGAAGACCGGGACGTGGGTGGCGTCGAACTCGTCAGCGCGGTAGACCTTGCCCGGGCAGACCACGTAGATCGGCAGCTCACGGTCGAGCATCGAGCGGATCTGCACGGGCGACGTGTGCGTCCGCATCACGATGTGCTGCTCGATCGGGTCCACGAACAGGGTGTCGGTCGTGCCCCGGGCGGGATGGTCGGGGCCGATGTTCAAGGCGTCGAAGTTGAGCCACTCCCCCTCGGCCTCCGGACCTTCGGCGATCTCCCAGCCCATGGCGGTGAACACATCGCCCATCAGGTCCATCAGCGCCGTGATCGGGTGCCGCGCACCCTCGGGAGCCAACTCGACCGGCAGGGTGACGTCGACGCGCTCAGTGATCAGCTGGCGCTCCAGTTCAGCCGCGCCGATCTCGGCTTCACGGGCGGCGAGCGCCGCGGCCACCTGGCCGCGGGCCACACCAAGACGCTGCCCGGCCTCCTTGCGCTCCGGACCGGGGATCGAGCCGATCGCCCGGTTCGCCAGCGCGAGCGGAGCCTTGTCGCCGGTGTGCGCGAGCCGGACGGCCTTCAGTTCGGCGCTCGAGCCCGCGGCGGCGAAGGCTGCCAGAGCTCCGGCGACCATCTCGTCGATTGCGGACTGGCTCAGTTGGGCCTGCTCACCGGACATGCGTTGAGTGCTCCTCAAATTCAGTTGGACGCACGCTGCGCGCTGGCGCTGGCGTACAGGCACACCGCCGCCGCGGTGGCCAGGTTCAAGCTCTCGGCCTGGCCGTAGATCGGCACGGCCACGGTGTGGTCGGCCAGCGCCAGGTGTTCCACCGGCAGGCCCCAGGACTCGTTGCCCATCACCCAGGCGGTGGGCTTCTCCAAGTCGGCGTCCAGATCGGTCAGATCGGTGCCGGCGGCCCCGTCCGTGGCGAAGATCTGCATGCCGGCCTTGCGGCAGGCCTCGATGGCCTCGCCAAGATCGACCCCGACGACGATCGGCAGGTGGAAGATGCTCCCCACGCTGGCCCGGACGACCTTCGGGTTGTACACCTCGACCGAGTCCGAGCTCAGGATGACCGCGTCCGCACCGAACGCGTCCGCGCACCGGATGACCGTGCCGGCATTTCCGGGATCGCGCACCTGGGCGCAGATCACCACCAGCGAGACGTCCTTGCGGCGGTGCTTCTTCTTCGGCTTGTCCGAGTCCTTGGGCTTCTTGCCGACGACGGCCTTGAGCGGCACGTCCACGGCATTGGCCACCGCCACCACGCCCTGCGGCGTAACCGTGTCGGTCATCGTCGCCAGGTTCTGCTCGGAAACGCCGTAGTAGGCGACCCCCGCAGCCTTCGCCTGGTCGAGCAGGTCGGAGTTGTCGATGGCCGCGTCCCAGCGGAAGTAGACCGCGTCCACCACCCCAGGCAGGCGCAGTGCCTCGCGGACGGCCTGGCGGCCCTCAACCAGGAACTTGCCAGTCTCTTTCCGCTCCTGGCGGCGTTGCAGCGCCCGAGCCGCGCGCAGGACAGCCTGCGACGGCTCGGGTAGCTCGATCGAAGCGACGCTCATGGCCGGCGGTTGCGCTCAGGCAACCTGAGCCGGCTGGTTCTCCTTGGCCACCTGCACGAGCGCGGCAAAGGCCACCGAGTCGTTCACTGCGAGCTCGGCCAGGATCTTGCGATCGACCTCGACGCCAGCGTTCTTCAGACCGTTGATGAAACGGTTGTAGGTCATGCCCTCCGCGCGGCAAGCAGCGTTGATCCGCTGGATCCAGAGCTTGCGGAAGTCACCCTTGCGGGCGCGACGATCGCGGTAGGCGTAGGTGTAGGAATGCAGCAGCTGTTCCTTGGCCTTGCGGTACAGCCGGGAACGCTGGCCCCGGTAGCCCGAGGCTTGGTCCAGAACCTCGCGACGCTTCTTCTGCGCGTTGACGGAACGCTTCACGCGTGCCATATCAGTTACTCCTGTGTTGTTCGATCGTGGGTGGGTGCGTCACTTGGCCTTGTAGCTGCCAAGCAGGCGACGTGCCTTCTTGGCGTCGCCCTTGGCCACGACCTTGTCGCCGTCGAGGCGTCGCGTCTGGCTGGTCGGCTTGTGCTCGTTCAGGTGCATCTTGCCGGCCTGGCGGTGCATGACCTTGCCCGTGCCGGTGAGGCGAAAGCGCTTCTTGGCACCCGAATGGGTCTTCATCTTCGGCATCTGCTGAGTCCTTCTCTTCTCTTCTTTCAGGTCTTTACAGGTCGATGTCGGGGTCCATGTTGTCGGCTGGCCCCCGCTTCTTCTTCGGCTTGGTGTCAGCTGCGGCGTGGGCGGCGCGAATCTCGGCCTCCTGCTGCCGTTCGGCCTCGGTCTTGGCGGCCCGGTCGGCAGCCTTGGCCGCCTTCGCGGCTTCGACCTCAACCTTGGCCTCGGTCTTCTTGCGGGTCGGCGACAGCACCATGATCATGTTCCGGCCGTCCTGCTTGGGCGCGGACTCGATGAAGCCGTCCTCGACGATGTCATCGGCCAGCTTCTTCAGCAGGTTGAAGCCGAGCTCGGGACGGCTCTGCTCACGGCCACGGAACATGATGGTGATCTTCACCTTGTCGCCGGCTTTGAGGAAGCGGACGACGTGACCCTTCTTGGTCTCGTAGTCGTGGCTGTCGATCTTGGGCCGGAGCTTCATTTCCTTGATGACAGTGTTGGTCTGGTTGCGCCGCGACTCGCGGGCCTTCTGGGCGGCTTCGTACTTGAACTTGCCGTAGTCCATCAACTTCGCCACCGGCGGACGCGCCATCGGCGCCACCTCGACCAGGTCGAGATCGGCTTCGCGGGCGAGCCGCAGGGCGTCATCGATGCGCACGATGCCCACCTGCTCGCCGGCTGGGCCGACCAGGCGTACCTCGTTCACATGGATGCGTTCGTTGATCCGCGGTTCAGTGCTGATGTGTCCTCCTCAGGACGGCTGGTTCTGCTCGGTGGACCTGCCACACCAGAAAAGGGCCTCCGCGCACGCGGAGACCCTGAGGAGGGGTGACATGGGTAAGCCACCACCGGTACCGACCCGTCACCAAGCGGTGAAGCGGGTGGGAGTTCAGGACTCCACTTTCACGGACTGCCACCAATCGGTGCAGTCGATCGGAGCAAGCTTACCCGGACGGGGTGGACGCAGGCTAATCGGGGTCCTCGGCGGCGGCGAACAGCCAGCCCCAGCCGCCGTCATCGAGCTGCACCAGGCGACGGCTGCGGGCCAGTTCGGTGAGTAGATCGCCTTCGATCACCAGGGCGTGCGGGCCGGCGATGTCGATCAGCAGCGCGGTCGCGCCCTGGTCGAGCGCGTTGGCTGCGGCTTCGTCCAGCCGGCACGGCAGCGGACGCGCGTCCGGCTGCCAGACCGCGAAGGCGTCCGCTCCAGTGAAGACGGGAAGGCCGATGCGGCCGTCCGGAGCGGTGAGGGTGACCGCAACCAACTCTGCGTGCACCTCAGCCGGGTCTTCGCGTTCGGGGTGCTCGGGTTCGATCCGGCCGACACCGGCCAAGCGGCTGCCGTCCGGATCGGGCACTGGCACGATCGGCAGCAACACCCGCGTGGTGCAGAGCTGAGCGATGGCGTGCAGGTAATGGTCAAGGCTCTGCTGCGCGGCCGCGAGGCTGGCGCGGACGGTCGCGTCCGGCTCGCCGCGGTCGCCGGTATAAGCGTCGCTGGGCTGGCGGAGACCGCTCACGATGCCGTCCGGTCGTGCCAATACCGCACCAGCTTGGCGAAGTCGGCCTCAGCCAGCTCGCGGTCAGTGCGCTGGATGCCCATCAGCGGTCGCTGCAGTTCTTCGTCCAGCAGGACGTAGGCCCACGGGTCGTGCTCGGTGAACCGGAAGCCGCGAACCTCGCCCCACGGCAGCCGGTGGGTGCGGACGCCGTTGCGGAAGCGCAGTCCCGCATCGTCGACGGCCAGGTAGCTGAGCCCGATGCTCATCATGAAACCGATCATGAACAGCGCGAAGAACGCCAGGGTGAGCAGCTGCGGCACGGTGAACAGGACCTGGATGTCGGGCGGCAGCGTGACCCAGCCGATCAGTGCGGCCAGCGCCAGCACTGCCGACAGCACTGAAGCCATCAGCAGTGAGCGGCGCGGGCGGAACACCACGGCAGCCACCTACAACCGGCAGGCGTGGATCTTGGTGACCAGGATCGCGTCCGCGCCGGCTTCCCAAAGGGCGTCCATGATGCGCTGGGCCTGCTTGGCCGGGATCATCGCCCGCACCGCCACCCAGCCGTCCTTCGCCAGCGGCGAGACCGTCGGGGCGTCCAACCCGGGCGTGACCTTGGTGGCCGCTTCGAGCAGTTCTCGGGGCACGTTGTAGTCGACCATCAGGTAGTCCCGCGCGGTGATCACGCCGCTCAACCGGCGCACCAGCAGGTCGAGGCCCTCCGGTGCGGGCACGCCCTTGCGCTGGATCAGGATCGCCTCGGATTCCAGGATCGCGTCGCCGAACAGCTCCAGGCCGGCGCGCTTGAGGGTGGTGCCGGTCTCGACCACGTCCGCCACCACGTCCGCCACGCCGAGGCGCACCGAGCTTTCGACCGCTCCGTCCAGGTGGATCAGCCGGGCCGTCACGCCGTGGCCGTCGAGGTAGCTGGCGACCAGGCCCGAGTACGAGGTGGCGATCCGCTTGCCGGTCAGGTCGGCGACGCTCATCGTGGCGCCGCCGGGGGCGGCGAACCGGAACCGGGTACCGCCGAAGCCCAGCGACTTCACCTCTTCGGCTTCGGCGCCGGAGTCGAGCAGCATGTCGCGTCCGGTGATGCCGAGGTCGAGGGTGCCCTCCCCCACGTACACGGCGATGTCCTTGGGCCGCAGGTAGTAGAACTCGACACCGTTGGCATCGTCGACGAGCACCAACTCCTTGGCGTCGGCACGCTGGCGGTACCCGGCTTCGCGTAGCATGCCGGCGGCGCCCTCAGCGAGTGAACCCTTGTTCGGGACGGCGATCTTCAACAACCCGGTCACCGGGAACTCCTCACAGGTATTCGTAGACGTCTTCGAGTTCCAGGCCCAGCGAGACCATCAGCACCTGCAGGTGATACAGCAACTGGCTGATCTCCTCTGCGGCCTCGGCCTTGCCCTGGTACTCGGCGGCCATCCAGACCTCGGCCGCTTCTTCGACGATCTTCTTGCCGATCGCATGCACACCCGCGTCAAGTTCGCGGACGGTGCCCGAACCCTCCGGACGGGTGGCAGCGCGCTCGCGCAGTTCGGCATAGAGATCTTCGAAGGACTTGCTCACGCCGCGCAGCCTACCGGCGACCCGCCGACCCCGGCGAACCTGGCCGTGCAGTGCGGTTCCCGCAAACTGGACACTTCGATCCCGTCACGGGACCCAACCGTCCAGCTTGCAGGGAATCGGGCGGACGGTGATCGGGCGGACCTGGGCGTGTGCAGT
>Ga0116180_1001375_pt1 | contig 20708 bp, 14 predicted proteins | sample AD_UKC073_MetaG_FD_89804 | JGI IMG/M metagenome (GOLD analysis project Ga0116180, IMG submission 89804) | Active sludge microbial communities of municipal wastewater-treating anaerobic digesters from USA - AD_UKC073_MetaG | ecosystem: Engineered > Bioreactor > Anaerobic > Digestate | place: USA...
ACGAACATCGTCGCCCAACTGCTGGCCGCACGCCGATCAGCCGGTGCCGCCGACATTGACGGTGCGCTCAAGCGGCTGGACGACATCCTGCGCGCCGCGCCGAAGCGGTTGGATGCGCTGGTGCTCAAGGGCGATCTGCTGTGGCACGCCAAGGCCCAGCCCGATGCCGCGGCCGCGGCCTACCGCCAGGCCCTGGCCGCCGACGGCGCCTACGTGCCGGCGCACGCGGCCTTGCTGCGCCTGCTGCTGGAGCGGGCGGACCTGCCGGCGTTCCGCACCCAGGTGGCCAGCCTCGTCACGGCGGCGCCCACCCATCCCACGACCCATTTCTTTGCCGCCCAGCTGGGCCTGCTGGACCGGGACTTCGCCCGCGCCCGCACCAGCGTGGCGGCCCTGCTGCAGTCCGCGTCCGGCGACCCCACTGCCCTGCAGCTGGCCGGCATGATCGAGTACCAGGGCGGGTCTCCGAAGGCCGCCGAGGCGCACTTGGTCAAGGTGCTGCAGATCGCGCCTGGCGCCCACGGCGCCCGGCGCATGCTGGCCGAGACCTACCTGCGCACCGGCCAGCCCGCCAAGGCGCTGCAGGTGCTGCAGCCGGCGCTGGCGGCGGCAGAGCCCGAGGCCGCAACGCTGGCCCTGGCGGCGCGGGCGCACCTGCAGGCCGGCGACCTGGTGCAGGCCGAACGCCTGTTCACCGCTGCCGGCAGGGCCGATCCCAACGACACCAAGTCGCGCACCGCCATCGCACTGACCCGCATCTCCCGCGGCGAGCTCGATGCCGGCTTTTCGTTGCTCGAATCGCTGGCCGCCGCCGACAAGACCGCGTACGCCGATCTGGCGCTCATCAGCGCACGCCTGCAGCGCAGCGACTTCGCAGCGGCGCTGATGGCGATCGACCGCTTCATCGCCAAGTCGGGTGACAAGCCCCTGCCGCACCTGCTGCGCGGCCGCACGATGCTCGCGCGCGGTGATCTGGCCCAGGCTCGGGTCAGCTTCGACAAGGCCCTCGCCGCCGATGCAGCGAGCTTTCCGGCCGTCCAGGGCCTGGCTGCGGTCGACCTGGCCCAGGGCCAGCCCCAGGCGGCACGGGCGCGCTACGAGGCCTTCGTCAAGAGCGATCCGAAGAACCACCTCGCTCTGCTGGCGCTGGCGCAGCTGCGCATGGAGGCGGGCGAGCGGCCCGAACTGATCGAGTCGCTGCTCGTCGATGCGGTCAAGCTCAACCCCGGCGAGCAGGCGCCGCGTCTCGCGCTGATCGACCACCGGTTGCAGCGGCACCAGGTCAAGGCCGCGGTCGATGCCGCCCAGGAGGCGGTGGCGGCGATGCCGGACGACGTGCAGTTGCAGGACGCCCTCGGTCGCGCGCACCTGGCCGTCGGCGACCAGCGTCAGGCCCTCAACGCCTTCAACAAGATCGCGGCGCAGCGTCCGGGCGACCCGCTGGCGCAAGTGCGGCTGGCGGAGGCCTACCGCGCCGGCAACGACCTCGCATCGGCAAGTCAGAGCCTGCGCCGAGCCTTGACGATCAAGCCCGATCTCGTCGCCGCACAGCGCGGGCTGGTGACCATCGCCGTGCTGGAGAAGCGCATCGACGAGGCCCTGCAGGTGGCCCGTACGGTGCAGAAGCAGCGTCCGCGCGAGGCCGTCGGCTTCCAGATGGAAGGCGAGGTGCTGCTGGGCCAGCAGAAGCTGGAGCCGGCGCAGCTGGCGTTCAAGGCGGCGCTCGACCGTGAACCGACGACCAACAACGCGACGCGCCTGCATGCGCTGTACGCCAGCGCCGGACGCGACGCCCTGGCCGACCGGCTGGCCGAGTCCTGGCTGCGCGAGCATCCGCGCGATGCAGCCTTCCTGTTCTACCTGGCCAGTGGTGACCTCAGCCGCGGCAACCTGAAATCGGCCGAGGCGCAGTACCGCAAGGTGCTGGCACTGGAGCCGACCAACGCATCGAGCATGAACAACCTGGCCTGGCTGCTGGTGCGGCAGGGCAAGCCCGGTGCGGTGCAGATGGCCGAGCAGGCTGTCCAGCTGATGCCGGGCAATGCGGGCTTCATGGATACGCTGGCGATGGCGCTGGCGGCCGAGAAGCAGTGGCCCAAGGCCATCGAGTGGCAGCGCAAGTCGCTGGAGCGCGAGCCGCAGTCGCCGCTGCTCCGGTTGCACCTCGCCCGCCACCTAATCGGCGGCGGCGACAAGGAGGCCGCCCGCGCCGAACTGCAGAAGCTGGTCGCGCTGGGCGACGGCTTCGACAAGCAGGCGGAAGTCAGCGCGCTGCTGAAGTCGCTGTAGCCGCTGCCCCGGCGGCCTGCGCGCGGGCGCAGGCCCGGGCCGCTCAGCGGAAGTGGTAGGTGGCGACGGCCTGCACGACCTGGCGGTCGGGCATCAGGCCCCACTGGTCGAGCGCGCCGCCGCTGCTGCGCTGCCATTGCACCGCCATGTCGATGCTGGGCCACTGGTAGCGCAGCTCGGCCCAGTGCAGGCGGCTGTGGTCGATGGTGTTGAACCGCACGAACGCCGACAGCAGCAGGTTGCGCACGCCCAGCAGGTCCTTCTGCGTCAGGTAGACCAGCGCGGCCCGGCGGGACGCGAGGTCCTGCCGTTGCTCCGCGGTCAGCAGGTAGGCGCCGCGCTGCGCCGCGCCGCCCGCTGCTGCCCAGCCGGCATCGGCCAGCGCGAAGTCGTTGCCCTGCAGCTCGCCGGTGACCGACAGCTTGCCGGCGGTGGTGTAGGTCAGGCCGAACGCATAGCGGTGGCCGGCCTTCTCGCCGCCGCTGCTGCCGCCAGCCATGTCGGCCAGGCTCGATTGCCGGCCATGGGCCCACTCGGCATGCGCCACGGTGGCCGTGCCGATCAGGGCCGTGGCGCTGGCGCCCAGCTGCACGCCCTGGCCGGTCTCCTTGTAGAGCAGCGCCTGGGCATTCACGCGTTCGGAGATCTGCCGGCTGGCGCTCAGCAGCCAGCGGTCGCGGTTGTTGGTGGCGCCCAGGTCCAGGCTGGTGCCGTCGCTGCTGCGGCTGTCGGCCAGCTTCGGTGCAAAGGCCAGCGCCACCGAGCTGCCCGCCCAGGTCCGCTGCCCCCGCAGCATCACCACGCCCAGCCGGTTCTCGCGCTGCGAGAACGGGTTCAGGCTGGTCACCGTGCGCAGCGAGCCGTCGCGGAAGAAATCCGTCGGGTTGTAGCCGTAGCCGGTGCCCTGGCGCAGGTTGATGCGGCCGAACTCCAGGCTGGACGCCCCGTCGCCGGCATCCCAGCCCACATAGGCCTCGCGCAGGCTGTTGACGGTGTCGGGCAGGCCGCCGTCGGCGGGCCGGACATGGTCGATGCGGTCGGAGACGACATAGCGCCAGCCCGGCGCCAGCCGGCCGGCGCGGTACAGGTCCACCGACAGCCGTCGCACGCCGGCCGTGCCACCGGTGCTGCGCCGGTCGGCCACGCCGGCGGCGGCTTCGAGCATCAGCTTGAAGGGGGCGGGCGTGGCGGCGGCCGGGGCATCAGGCGCGCTGACGAGCCCGAGGGCGTCGCCCTCGCTGTCGCTGCTCTGGGCCGCTGCGGTGGCGCAGCAGGCGGCGGCTGCCAGGCCGATGGCCAGTTTGGGGAAGTTCATGCGCGTTGCTTCAGTCCGGTTGGAATCGGGGCAGGTGGTCCCGATGGAACCAGTTCTGCGGAATGGTCGGCGTGGCGAAGTCCGAGTAGCGCATCAGCGTCACGGCCTTCGGATTCAGCCCGTCGATGATCACGGTCTCGGTCGGCCGCTCGCGGCCGAGCTGCTGCTCGAAGCGCCGGTAGTACACGGTCTTGAGCAGGCGGCCCGATTCGGCGAAGAAGCGGCCCTTCAGCGGCCGGCTGTTCTCGGCATCGACCCACAGCTCGACGTTGGCATAGGTGGCGGCCGCATTGCCGGCCTTCAGGCCCAGCTTGTACGCCTTGCGGCTGCGGCGCTCGCCGTCCAGCACGTCTTCCTCGGCCAGCAGGCTGGCCTGGTAGTCACGCGCCAGGTTGACCGTCACCACGTCGCCGTTGGACGCCTGGCCCATCAGGCGCTGCTGCGGCGACAGCCGCACGCTGGCCTTGGTGCCGGGGTCGTAGAACCAGAGGTCGTCGCCATTGCGCAGGATCAGCTTGCCGGCGTCGCGCGCCGGCAGGGTGAAGCGGATCAGGCTGGCGAACTGGCCGCTGTCCTCCTGCGCACGCGCCCAGCTCGTCAGGCTGCTGCTGTCCACCTGCTTGCCGCCCTCGAAGTCGGTCAGGGTGACGCGCACGCTGAACGGGCGGCCGGGGTTGCGGATCGCGTCGCTGGCGCGCAGCAGTTCCTGGGGGTCGGGCGCCGCCCACGCCAGGCCCGCGGCCAGCGGCCAGGCCAGCAGCACCAGACGCCGCCCTCGTTGCATCACGCTCGCTCCCATCGTCACCCCGTAATGTTCAGACATGGCGCAGGGCCTCCACCACATCGAGCCTGGCGGCGCGGTAGGCGGGCCACCAGGCCGACAGCGTGGCCATCAGGATCAGGCCGCCGGTGGTGCCCAGCATCAGGCCCCATTCTCCCCACAACGACAACGACAGCGGCACCGGCGTGGCGCTGCCGGGCGGCAGCCAGTGCAGGCCCAGCTGGTTGACCACCAGTGCGCACAGCAGGGCCGCCAGCAGCCCGGCCACCGAGCCGGCGACGCCCAGGGCACAACCCTCGGCCACGAACAGCCGCCGGATGCCCGCGCGGCGCAGCCCCATCGCACGCAGCGTGCCGATCTCGACGGTGCGCTCGACCACGGTGGTGTTCATCGTGTTGCTGACGGTGAACATCACGATGCTGCCGATCAGCACGAACATGAAGCCGAAGATCGTGCCGAACATGTTGATCGACTGCACGTAGAACGGATTGAGGAAGCGGAAGTCGCGCACCAGCAGCGGCTGCCCGCCGGACCACTGCGCCAGCCGCTGGTCGATGAGGGCCTGCACCTGGCCGGCCATGGCGGTGTCGCGCAGCTGGATCACGATCGACGTGGCCTTGGGCGGCGCCGCGCCAAACACCAGGCGCTGCGCCTGGTCGAGCTGCAGCACGACGCTGACCTCGTCGAACTCCTTGAAGCCCTGGCTCTCGGCGCCGATCACCTGCAGCGAGACGACGTTCGGCGCACCGCGCGGGTTGCTTGCCAGCAGGTCGATGCGGGCGTCAGCGGCGGCCGCTGCTGCTGGCGCGGGGGATGCTGCCGCCAGCTTGGACTCCTGCGCGCTGAGGGCCTCGATGTCGGCGGGCATCGCCGCCTGCGGGCCCGGCCCGTCCTGCGTGGGCTGCGGGCAGTCGCTGATGTTCAGTGCCGCACACAGCTGCAGGCCGCGCGCCAGCGCCACGCCCAGGATGGCGGCGTTGCGCGGCGCGCCGGCCAGCTTGTACGGCGGGATCTCCGAGCGCAGGTCGTACTGGTTCCAGACCCGCAGCCGCGCCTGCTCGGCCGCGACGATGCCGCTGCCCACCACGGTGCGCGAGACATTGGCCGCATAGTTGCCGGCGATGCCACCGAACTGCAGTGTCGGCGTCACGACCACCAGGTGCGGCGCCAGTTCCGGGTCGGCCTGCAGCGCCGCGATGATGCGGCCGTAGTCGGCGATGCCGTAGGCGGTCGGGTTGCCGCTGCCGTAGAGGAAGTAGTCCTTGTGCTGGATCTGCAGGTGCCCGCCGAGCCGCACATAGGCGGTCTGCATCGAGTAGTCGATGTTGGTGCGGTAGGCGCCGAACAGCAGCACCGCGACGGCACCGATGGCGATGCCCAGCAGGGTGGCGAGCGAGCGGCGCGCGTTGCGCACCAGGTTGCGCAACGCGATGAGCAGGGTGCTCATCGGGCGGCGCTCGTCTGCGGGCGGCAGTCCATGCGCGGTTCCTCAGCGGCCGCGGCCGGCCGGCGAGATGACGACGGTCTCGGTGGGCGAGCGCAGTTCATAGCAGATGCCGCGCCAGACCATGCGGCGCGTCAGCGCGGCATGGACCGTGTTCAGCAGGGTCATGGCCGACGCCAGGGGCGCGGCGAGGATGTACTTCCACCGGAGCGCCTGCAACTCGGGCCGGATCGGCGCCGGCAGCAGGGCCTTGGCGCTGCCGAACATCCAGGCCGCGTTGGCGGCCTGCATCACCAGCAGCAGCAGGCAGGCGGCGCCGGGCAGCCAGGCCGCATCGCCGCGCTGCAGCCACAGCGCGCCGCACACCAGGCCATAGACGATCAGCAGGTTCGCCAGCGCGTGGCCGATCGCCGTGCCCCACCACAGCGGGGGAAAGTACACCCGCGAGATCAGCGACTGCCGGTTGGTGAACTCCAGCGTCTCGGCCACCGTGGAGGACTCGTGCGACACCGCGATGCAGGTCGGCACGAACTGCACCCCGAGGCCGAGCTGGCGCACCGCCACGGTCAGCGTCATGTCGTCGGAGACGGCGCGGTCCCAGGCGCGGGCGATGCCGGCCCGGGCGAAGGTGTCGCGGCCGATGGCCATCGCGCCACCCCAGGCGAACACGACCGCCGGGTCCACCAGGAAGGGCAGGGCGCCTGCGTTCCAGGTGCTGCGCAGGATCGAGCCGAGATCGGCGGTGGGCGGGTGGTACCAGCGGTAGCCGGTGGTGGCGCCCACGGCCGGATCCTGCAGCGGCTGCACCAGCCGGCGCACGAAGCCCGGGTCAGGTCGGCAGTCCGAGTCGACGAAGACCAGCACCTGCGAGCTGTCGCGCGTGCGGGCCAGTGCCGCCAGTTGGTTGGTCAGCTTCTGCGCACGCTGGGTGCTCAGGCCCGCCACATGCAGCGTCGCCCGCACCCGGCCGCCCCGCGCGGCGTGCCGCTGCAGCAGCGACTGCAGCACCGGGTAGGCCGGATCGGCTTCCTCGGCAACGACGAACAGCAGCTCCAGGTCGGGGTGGTCCTGCGCGAACAGGGCCTCGATGTTCGGCTCGAAGCCCGGGTCCAGCCCCTTGCACGGCAGGATCACCGACGCCGGCGGCAGCTGGCCGCCTGCAGGTGGCGCCTCGGCGGCCTCGCGCAGGCGCCGCTTCATCCGCGCAGTCAGCATGAACGGCACCAGGCCGAAGGCGAATGCCACCAGCAGCAGCCCTGCATTCAGCGTCATCAGGCCGCTCATGCCGGGACTCCCCGCTTCTGCCGCGGCTCAGCCATGGTCCTGCACCGGTCGGAACATCATCATCATGTGGTCGTTCTTTCGGCCCGGCACGAAGTAGCCGAACAGGAGATGGAACAACAGGGTGGGGTGGCGCAGGAACAGGCCCAGGCGGGGCGGCTCGTAGCCGGCGTCGATGTCATTGTCGCCATGCAGCAACAGGCCCTCGATCAGACGCCGCGATGTGGCGGGCTGCCAGGCATCCATGTACCAGCGGTCCCAGGCCCGCACCTGCTGCAGGCCGTTGCCCTGCGCCAGCTGCTGCAGGCCCTGCCAGGAGAGGATGTGCTGATGGTAGGGCAGGTGCAGCGCATGCAGGTAGGTCTCGGGCTGGCGGAGATCGATGCCGCTGGCGTTGGGCGTCTCGATGCACAGCAGCCCTGCCGGCTGCAGCAGGGCCACCATGCGGCCCAGGTGGTCCGCCGGGTCGGTGTCGTGCTCGATCACGTCCAGGCTCACCACGACGTCGTAGCGCTGCTGCAGCACCGCGGCGTCGTGGAAGCGCTCGACGAAGGGGTCGTAGCCGGTGCACTGCGTGTAGCCCTGCTCCTTCAGATAGGCCAGGAACAGGCCCTGGTTGCAGCCATGGTCGAGCAGGCGGTGCTGGCGCGTGAAACCGGCCTGCACCAGGCGGCGCAGCACCACGGCATACCAGGCACGCGAGAAGTAGTCCAGCCGTTGCGCGCGGATCGGATAGCCCTGGTAGTACGCCGCCAGGTCGGCGACGGGCTCGCAATGCAGTGATTGGCAGGCCGGGCAGCGCCAGATCTCGAAGCGGCGCTCACGGAACCGGCGCACGTTCGAGCGGATGCGGTCGACCTCGGCCGGCCGGGCGGTCTCGCCGCAGATCGCACAGAACCTGGGTGTGGCGGTGTCGGACAGGGGCGGCATGGGTGGGTTGCCGAAAGGCAGGGCTTGGGAAGACACCATGCAGCCTAGCCCAACAGCCTGGCCGCCGAAGCCGTGAACAGCAGTCCCTTCCGTGCTGATGACCTGCTTCGGACGTGTCCGCACGGTCCTTCCCGGTCCTTCTGGAGTGTCGAAAAACTTGACGCCCCGACGCGGTGCGCGTTCTCAAACACCACGCCGCGCACGTAAGTCGTTGTCGCTGCTGGAATTGAAACTCCTGGCACACGTGTTGCTTCATTGAGTCCAGCGGCAGGCAGCATCCTGTTGGTCGGCCCAACCCTCTTCTGGAGTCCCCATGAAAATCTCTCGGCTTTCTTCCCTCCTGGCAGCCGCCGGCCTGTTCGTCACCGTGGGCGCTGCGCAGGCGACGGTCACCTTCTCGTTCAACCCGAACGGCACCGGTGCCGTCGGCGCGATCGCCGGCGCGACCACGCTGGACCAGGCCGTCGGCAGCACGCTGGCCCTGAACGCCACCAACTTTGGCCGCCCCCTGGCCGTCGGCACCCAGATCACCGACTACTACCAGGCCAACCTGGCGATCGTTCAGGACGAAAACGGCGACATCCTGTTCTCGAACGGCGGTAGCGGCAAGTTCTTCACGTTCGTTGCGACGTTCACCGAGTACGTCACCTCGTCGGTCATCGACGGCGCTGGCGTGAAGACCACGTTTGGAATCACCGGCGGCACTTTCAAGATGTGCGCCCAGACCGCGTCCGGCAACAACCTGGCGGGCACTGGTTTTGCCTGCGCCGGCAACGGCATCCTGTCGGGCACGATCAAGGGTGGCAATGCCACGCAGACCAGCTTCCCCTCGTCGCTGCAACCGCTGGACCGTTTCGGCGCTGACAACTGGGGCGGTACCCAGACCGTGACCAGCGCCGGCGCCGCCAGCCTGCTGGCTCAACTGGATTTCGTTGACGCCGGCTACTTCCCCGACCTGAACGTCAACACCCAACTGACCCTGGCCTCGGTCAACTCGTCGCTGATCTCGCCGTACGACCAAGTCAACCCGTCGCGCCAGTTCAGCAGCAACACCATCGCCAACGGCGACGTGGCTGCCAACGTCGGTGCCATCAACGGCGTCACCGGCCCGAACTTCATCTTCCAGTCGGACGCCAACTCGTCGTTCGCCATCCCCGAGCCGGGTTCGCTGGCGATCGTGGGCGTGGCCCTGGCCGGCCTGGCGCTGGTGCGTCGTCGCAAGGCCTGAGTTGCCTGAACCGTCTGCCTCTCGGGGCAGACCCCCGCAAGCCGCCTCCCTCGGGAGGCGGTTTTGTTTTGGGATTGCGTTTCGCCAGACGGGCTGGCTTCCGCGCCGGGCGCTGCCGGCTGCTGGCGTCAGCCCGGCGGCCGGCCTCAGCCGATGCCGTAGCGCCCGGGCGCGAGGATGTTGCCGGGGTCGACCGCAGCCTTGAGCGTCGCATTCAGGCGGCCGACAGTCGGCGCGTCCTGGTACAGCCCGGACCAGGCCAGCAGGCTGGCGCGGTATTGCTGGTAGCCGGCGGCGCGCATGTCGCTCACCAGTTGGGCATACAGCGCGGCGGCGCGGCGCGTCTCGTCCGGGTCATCCTTGTCGTAGAGGATGTTCATCAGGCAGGTCACCGAGCGCGGATTCATCAGCATCGCTGCCACCCAGAAGTCCAGGCCGGCTTGCTCGAATCGCTGCCGTGCCTGGTCCAGGAAGGGCAGCATGTGCTGGCTGGTGAATGGCAGGATCGGTGCGAACCAGATCAGGCCGCAGCCGTCGCGTGCCGGGTCGATCGCGGTCTCGGGGCGGCGCCGGCGGCTGCGGTAGTAGGCATGCTTGACGAAGTAGTCGGTGGGAATGCCCTGCAGGATTCGGTGAACGTGCGGCGACGAGTCCAGCACTTGCAGCGAGGCCCCGGCGACCCGCTCGACCACCTGCTTCAGCCAGGGGCGCTGCCAGGCGGCGGCCAGCACCCGTTCCAGCACGGCCACCAGGCCGTCGGAGATGAACAGCAGGCGGCCGTGGCGGCCCACCGCCCGCTTGAGCAGCCGCCGCTGCAGGCGCACCTGCGCCCGGGTGCCGTAGATGCCGCCGGCGCAGGTCAGCGGCGAGATGCCGTACTGCTTGCGCAGCGCAGCCAGTTCGTCGGCAGACAGGTAGCTGCCGCCCAGCCGGTGCTGCTCGATGCGCTGGGTCACGACCGTGAACGACACCATGTCGTTGATCATGTGCAGCTTGGTCGTCACGATGCCCTGCAGGGCCAGTTCGCGGAAGGCGTCGATGACGGCCGGCAGGTGCTCGGGGCCGGCGAGCTCGAACACCCAGGAGTTGTAGGCCTCCGGCTCGGGCATCAGCCAGATGCCCGCCTTCGTGACCACGCCGAAGTTGGACTGGGTGAACATGCCTTCGAGGTAGGGCCCCACCCCCCACTTGTGCAGGTGCCAGGTCTTGAGGCCGCGGTCGTCGCCGCCGACCGGCACGATCTGGCCGTCCGGCAGCACCACCTCCATGCCGCAGAGGTTGCCGAAGTGGTCGCCATAGGGCGTCTCGCCGACACCGCGGTCGAGCGCGTTGCCGATCACGGTGCCCTGCGACGTGCCGTCGATGCAGTCGACCCACAGCCGGTGGCGATGCTGCTTGAGGTGGGCGTTGAGCTGCTCGTAGCTCACGCCCGGCTCGATGACTGCGTAGGCCAGCTCCTCGTTGACCTCCAGGATGCGGTTCATCCGCTGCAGCACCATCACCACGGCACCGTTTGCACACGCCAGGGTGGTGCTGTAGCCCCAGTTGCGGCCGCCGCTGAAGGGCCACACCGACAGCCCGTGCGCCCCCGCGGCGCGCAGCACGGCGGCCACCTCGTCGGCCGAGCCTGGAAACACCACGGCCGCGCAGTCCCGCTGCCAGGGGATGGTGCAGGTGGAATAGCGCTCCAGCGCCGCCGCATCGGTCAGCACGTGGGCCGTGCCGACGGCATCGCGCAGGGCCTGCAAGGCGGGCGTGGCGAGTGCGGGCGCTCTGCCGCCGGTGTGGATCGAGTCGCGGGGCTCAGTCATGCTCATGCCAGTCGTCCATCGGCTGTGTGGCCGGGTTGTCGTCGTCGATGTCTTCGGGCGGCGGCGGGACTTCGGGTGGCGCGGCCTTGCGCCGGATCGATTGGATCACCCCGTCGCGCAGCGTGATCAGGTCGTCCGCGGCCTTCATCAGGCTGCGGTCGTGCGAGGAGAACACGAACGAGATGCGGTAGCGCTCCTGCACCTTGCGCATCAGGCGGATGATCGCCGCGCCCGTGCGGCTGTCCAGATTGGCCGTCGGCTCGTCGGCGATCACCAGCTTGGGCTTGCGCGCCAGCGCCCGGGCGATGGCCACGCGCTGGCGCTGCCCGCCCGAGAGCTGGCCGGGCAGGTTGTCGGCCCGGTCGGCCAGGCCGACGGCCTTGAGCAGCCGCAGCACGCGCTGGCGCCGCCGCGCCGGCGCCATGCCGGCCAGCACCAGCGGGTATTCGATGTTCTCGAAGGCGCTGAGGACGGGGATGAGGTTGAAGTTCTGGAAGATGAAGCCGATGTTCTCGGCCCGGAAGTCCGCCAGCGCGTCATCCGACAGCGTGTCCACGTCCGTGCCGGCCACCTGCACGCGTCCCTGGTCGGCGCGGTCGATGCAGCCGATCAGGTTCAGCAGCGTGGTCTTGCCGCTGCCCGAGGGGCCCAGCAGCACGGTGAAGTGGCCGGGGCGGATCAGCAGGTCGATGCCCTGCAGCACCGGCACCTCGACGGCGTCGAGCCGGTAGGACTTGACGACATTGCTCAGCAGGGCGACGGGTTCCTGGGTCACGGCTTCACCGGGTTCAGTTCAGGACGACGATGTCCGGGCGGTCGCTGGCGCCGGCATCGACCGCGGCATAGAGCGCGTCGACGACCGACGCATGGCGTTCGGCGATCACGCCCCGGCGCAGCTTGAGGTTCGGCGTCAGCTCGCCACTGTCGATGCCGAAGGCGGCGGTCAGCAGCGCGATGGCGCCCGGCCTGTCGCGGGCATGCACGGCGTCCAGGCGCGCCAGCAGGTCGGCGCGCAAGGCGGCGGCGGCCTCGGGCGTCGCCGGCAAGCCGCCTGGCAGCACGCACAGGGCGACCGTGCACTTGCGGCCGGCGCCCAGCAGCACCGCCTGGTCGACGCCGCTGACGCTGCGCAGCACCGCCTCGACGGCGGCCGGCGCGACACGCCGGCCGGTGCTGGTCTTCAGGATCTCGCCGCTGCGGCCGATCAGGCTGAGATAGCCGTCGGCGTCGAGCCGTCCCAGGTCGCCGGTGGCCAGCCAGCCGTCGGCGTCCGGGCCGCCGGACAGGGTGCCGCCGCCAAGATAGCCGCGGAACACACCGGGGCCCCGCACGTCGATCTCGCCATCGGGCCCGATGCGCAGTGCATTGCCATCCACCACCTGGCCGACCGTGCCGAAGCGGAAGGCGTCGATGCGGTTCATCGCCATCGGCAGGATGTTCTCGCTCAGGCCGTAGCTTTCCAGCACCAGCCAGCCCAGGGCGTGGAGCTCGTGCAGCAGCCACAGCGGCATCGGCGCCGAGCCCGACACCATGCAGCGCAGCCGGCTGCCCATGATCGCCCGCAGGCGGCGCAGCACCAGGCGCTCGGCCAGGCCATGGGCAGCGCGCTGCAACCAGGTCGACGGCAGGCCTGCGCGCTGGCGGGCGTGCAGGCGGCGTCCGCTGTCCCAGGCCCGCTCGACCAGCCCACGCAGCAGCGGCGGTTGGCGCCCCAGGTGTTCCAGCAGCCCGGCATGCAGCTTCTCGTAGAAGCGCGGCACGCCGATGAAGACGTCCGGCGACACGCTGCGCACCACCTCCATCACCCGGCGCGGGTCGTCCAGCAGGTAGGTCGCGGGGCCACGGCGCAACGCCGCCAGGTTGACGATGCGCTGGAACAGGTTCGACAGCGGCAGCCAGCACAGCAGCCGCCCGTGCTCGTCGACGAACGAGAACGCCTGCGCGATCGCATCCACGGCCAGGCAGATCTGGCCGTGGTCGTAGGCGATGCCCTTGGGCGCGCCGGTCGTGCCTGAGGTGAAGATGATGGTCGCCAGGTCGCTGCCGTGAGGTGCCGTTGCGGGGTCGTGTGCGACCGGCGCGCCGTCGCCGCGCGCCTCGAAGGCGGCCCAGTCCTGCCACGGTGCCGGGCCACCGGCTGGCGCCGGGCCGGCGCCCAGGTGCAGCAACAGCCGGCAGCGTGCCAGCGTGGCGTCGGGCACGGCGGCCAGCACCGCGCTGCTGCTGCTGGCCACGGCGTCGACGCCGGCCGCCGCCATCATGTCGGCCACCCGGGCCGGCAGGTCGTGGCTGTCCAGGCCGACGACGACGATGCCCAGGCCCAGGGCCGCGTGGTGCAGCACCTCCCAGCGCAGCGACACCGGTGCGATCAGCGCGAGCCGGCTGCCGCGTGCCAGGCCGCAGGCCCGCAGCGCCGCCTGCACGCGCTGCACCTGGTCGGCGAAGGCGCGCCAAGTCGTTGCCTGCCAGCGGCCGTCGGCGTCCTGCTGCTGGAAGGCGACCGCCGCCGGGCTGGCGGCGACACGGCGCCGCAGCAGCTCGGCAACGGTGTCCGCCGGTGCGGCGACAGCCGGGTTGGTGCGGTCGGGCGAGGGCGGGCTGCTCATCGTGGCCCGCCGGCGGCCTTGCTGGCCAGGTAGTAGTCGAGCACCGGGCCGAGGTAGCGCTCGCGTGGCAGCAGCGGCAGGCCGGCTGCGTCCAGCAGGGCGGCGGTGGCCGTGTTGTCGAAGCTCTGGTCCTCGGCCAGGTATTCCAGCACCGGCTTGAGCCCGCGCAGCGCACGGCGCACCCGCTGCCCCGCCAGCAGCCCAATCAGCGGGATCAACCGTTCCAGCCAGCTGCGGGGCACGGTGCGCAAGGCCGGCAGCGGCCGGCCGGCGGCCTGCCAGCGCTGGCGCACCAGGTGCTGCAGCTCCGGCAGGGCGATGGCGCGCTCGGGTCCGCTGCACAGGTGCAGGATCCGCCCCGCCATGGCATCGGTGTGGCTGGACCAGGCGATGGCGTCGGCGACCCAGTCCACCGGCACCGTGTCCAGCCGGGTCTGGCCCAGCGCGGGCATGATGCCGAAGGTGCGGGCGCCGGACAGGAACTCGCACAGGTGGTAGAAGACCTGGAAGTGCAGCACGCGTCCGCTGTCGCGCTCGCCGACCACCATGCTGGGGCGGTGCACCGTGACCGGCAGGCCGACGCCCTCCTCCCACACCACGCGCTCGGCCTGCGCCTTGGCCGCCTCGTAGGTGTTGTGGAACTGCTGCACCTCGGGCAGCGCGCGCTCCGGCATGCGGCCCGGAGTGCGCCCCCAGACGCCGACCGTGCTGACCAGGTCCACCTTGCGCAGGCAGCCGGCCTGGCTGGCCTGGCGGGCGAGCGCCAGCACGGTGCGTGTGGGTTGCACCGCTGTGGCCAGCGCCTGTGCCATCGGCATGGTCAGCTTGACGCTGGCGGCGCAATGGATGATGTGCGTGGTCGTGGCGGCCACTGCCTGCCAGCGGGCGCGGTCCAGGCCGAAGTCGGGCTGGCTGATGTCGCCTCGCAGGGGCTGCAGGCGCGCCGCCATCGCGCTGCCCGGCGCGATCTGCCAATGGTGCAGCAGCGTGTGCAGGCGCTGCTGCAGGTCGGCGTCATCCTGCGCACGCAGCAGCAGCGTGAGCGTGCTGTCCGGGCGGGCGAGCAGCCGCGGCACGATGGCGCTGCCGATCGTGCCGGAAGCGCCGGTGATGAAGATCTGGCTCATCGGCACCGGGACGGGCCGCGCACGATGCCGCCGCGCTGGCGGGCGGCAGCGGGTGTTGCACGGGGCGGCTTGCGGGGGTGGCTGGGCTTCATGGGGCAGGGGCACTGGCGCCGGCTCGGGCGGCACGCCGTCCGGTCGCGGTCGAAGCGCGCATGTTGCCCCAAGCGCCCTCCGCGCAATGCCCGAGCAGCGCGGCCGGCTCAGCCCTGCTTAACCGATCGCTGCCGCCGCGCGCCCGCCCTTGCGCCTGCGGGCACGGCAATCGTGAACTCTTCAATCCGGGACTGCCCGAGATGCGCGGCCCCCCGAAATTGGCGTCATGCGCCTGTGCGATCATTGAAAGCTCGCTGATTCACATAGATCTCAGCCGGAGCGGCCGCACCGATGCGCAGGCTGCGGGCGGCACAACAACGCAGCGATCTTCCCTGTTTAGGAGCCAAGGTGACCAAGTATTTCTCCCGCGCGTTGCAGTGCTGCCTGGGTGGCCTGATGGCCCTCGGACTGGTGTTGTCGGCAGGCTGCGCCAGCGGCCCCGTGTTGCCGCCCGCGCCGACCGCCGCGGCAACCGCTGACAGCTACTCCTACCTGATCGGTGCCGGCGACACGCTGAACATCATCGTCTGGCGCAACCCCGAGCTGTCGATGTCGGTGCCGGTGCGCCCCGATGGCAAGGTGGCCGCGCCCCTGGTCGACGAGATCATCGCCCAGGGCAAGACCTCGATCCAGCTCGCACGCGACGTCGAGACCCAACTCGGCAAGTACGTGCGCGATCCCGTGGTGACCGTCCTGGTCACCGGCTTCGTCGGCCCCTACAGCGAGCAGATCCGCGTCATCGGCGAGGCCGCCAAGCCGCAGGCGCTGAGCTACAAGAAGAACATGACGCTGCTCGACGTGATGATCGCCGTCGGCGGGCTGACGGACTTCGCCGCCGGCAACAACGCCACGATCGTGCGCACCAGCGACGGCGGCAAGCAGTACGCCGTGCGCCTGAAGGACCTGGTCAAGCGCGGCGACGTGTCCGCCAACGTCGAGGTCAAGCCGGGCGACATCCTCGTCATCCCGCAGAGCCTGTTCTGAGCCGGCCCAGCGCCCGTGCCCCTCAACCTGCAAGCTAGAGCCTGATCCCATGGAAGAGTTGTTTGCCCACATTTCCTCGGTCGCCCGGGGCATGTGGCGGTTCCGCTGGACGGGCCTCATCGTGGCCTGGGTCGTCGGTGCCCTGGGGGCGGTGGTGGCCTTCAAGGTGCCCGACCGCTACGAGGCGATGGCGCGCATCTTCGTCGACACGCAGTCGATCCTGAAGCCGCTGATGTCCGGCCTGGCCGTGCAGCCCAACGTCGACCAGCAGGTCGTGATGCTGAGCCGCACGCTGATCAGCCGGCCCAACATCGAGAAGCTGATCCGCATGGCCGACCTCGACCTCAAGAGCGAGTCGAAGTCGCAGCAGGAGACGCTGATCGAGGACCTGATGAAGGGCGTGCAGATCAAGAGCACGGGGCGCGACAACCTGTACTCGCTGTCCTACGTGGACCGCGACAAGGACCGCTCCAAGCGCGTGATCCAGTCGATGGTCTCGATCTTCGTCGAGTCCAGCCTGGGCGCCAGCCGCAAGGACACCGACTCGGCCAAGGTCTTCCTGGACGAGCAGATCAAGACCTACGAAGGCAAGCTGGAAGAGGCCGAGGCGCGCCTCAAGGAATTCCGCCTGCGCAACCTCGAGCTGCAATCGGGTGACGGCAAGGACTCTGCCTCGCGCCTGGTCGAGATCTCGGCGTCGCTGGAGGCGGCCAAGCTCCAGCTGCGAGAGGCTGAGCAATCGCGTGAGGCCGCCAAGAAGCAGCTCGAGATCGAGAAGGGCGGTTCGTCCGATGTGGCCACCCGCCTGCTGCTGCCCGACGCTCCCGCGAGTGCCGGTGCGCTGTCGGTGGCCACGCCCGAGATCGATGCGCGCCTGGAGGCCCAGCGGCGCAACCTCGACGGCCTGATGCAGCGCTACACCGAGCTGCATCCGGACGTGGTCAGCACGCGCCGGCTGATCGCCGAACTGGAGCGGCAGAAGGCCAAGGAAGTGGCCGAGCTGCGCAAGGCGGCGGCGGTTGCGCCGGTGGCCAACCAGGGCACGTCGAACGCGAGTCTGGCGGCCCAGGAGCTGGCGCGGGTCATGGCAACTTCGGAAGTGCAGGTCGCGGCACTGCGGGCACGGGTCCAGGAATTCGAGGGGCGCTATGCCCAGGCGCGCGCCCTGTCGCGCACCTCGCCGCAGATCGAGGCCGAGGCCGCCCAGCTCAACCGCGACTACGCGATCATCAAGAAGAACTACGAGGACCTGGTCGCACGCCGGCAATCGGCCGTGATGTCGGGTGACCTGGACATGGCCTCCGGTGTGGTGGACTTCCGCCTCATCGACCCGCCGCGCGTGTCGCCGCGGCCGGTCTTCCCGAACCGGCTGCTGCTGCTGGCGGCGGCGCTGCTGGCGGCCCTGGTCGCGGGCCTGGCCACCACCTTCGTCGCCAGCCAGGTCCGCCCGGTGTTCGATGACGTGCACCAGCTGCGCGCCAAGACCGGCCTGCCCCTGCTGGGCGTGGTCTCGATGATCCTCAGCGACGAGGACCGCAAGCGCGAGCGCTCCAACCGGTTGCGCTTCTATTTCGGTACGGGCGGCCTGCTGGCGTCGTACCTGGTGGCGATGGTCACCGTCTCCATCATCGCCGCCCGGCAGGTAGGTTGAACCATGAGCAGCTTGATCGAACAGGCGGCCGAACGGCTGGCGAAGATCCGCGAGGCCGGCATCGACGTGCCCGATGCAGGCGTGGCGGATGCGCCGGCGGCGGGCGCCGAGCCCCAGGCGGCGCCGGTTGTGGCGCAGCCGGCCCAGGCCGAGCGCCAGCGGCCGCAGCCCGCACCGCTGTCCAAGCATGTCGATCTCGACCTGATGACGCTGGCCGCGGCCGGGTTCCTGGTGCCGACGGCGCCGCGCTCCCACATGGCCGACCAGTACCGCGTCATCAAGCGGCCGCTGATCGCCAACGCGGTGGGCAAGGGCGCGGCCCGCGTCAACCACGGCAACCTGATCATGATGACCAGCGCCATGCCGGGCGAGGGCAAGAGCTTCACGTCGATCAACCTGGCGATGAGCATCGCCTCGGAGCTTGACCACACGGTGATGCTGGTGGACGCCGACGTGGCGCGGCCGTCGGTGCTGAAGAAGCTGGGCCTTGGCGAGGCGCCCGGCCTGCTCGACCTGCTCGAAGGCAAGGCCGAGATGAGCGATGTGCTGATGCGCACGAACATCGACAAGCTGACCATCCTGCCCAGCGGCCGGCCGCATCCGAAGTCGACCGAATTGCTGGCCAGCGACGCGATGCGCGTGCTGCTCAACGACATGGCCTCGCGCTATCCGGACCGGATCATCATCTTCGATTCGCCGCCGCTGCTGCTGACCACCGAGTCGCGCGTGCTGGCCTCGCAGATGGGCCAGGTGGTGCTGGTGGTGCATGCCGGCAAGACCCTGCAGGCCGACGTGCAGCACGCGCTGTCCACCATCGAGCAGTGCCCCATCCGCATGATGCTGCTCAACCGTGCCCGCACCGACAGCCAGGGTGCCTACGGCTATGGCTACGGCTATGGCTACGGCTATGGCAGCTACAGCGAAGCCGAGGGCTACGGCTATGGCTACGGTTATGGCTACGGCGAGCAGCCGTCCGCAGAGGCCAAGCCTCCTGCAGGCGCGGAGGGAGCGGCCGATGCGGCAAAGGCGCGCTGACGCGCCCAGGGCCTTGCTGCCGATGCTCCGGCCGCTGGCGCTGGCCTGCGTCGGCCTGGGGCTGGCCGGCCATGCTGGCGCCCAGGTGGGGGCGGCGGCGGCAGGCGCCGAGGCGCCGACGCAGGCGCGCCAGCTCGCGCTGGAGCCCCGCCTGTCGGTGCAGGAGACCTTCACCGACAACCACCAGCCTGGCAGCGCCGACGGCGCGGCCGATGCGGTCACCAGGGTCACGGCCGGCCTGGGCTGGCGTGGTCGCAGCGGGCAACTGCGCGGCTTTGCCGACTACGCGCTGACGGGCCTGGTCTACGCTCGCCACAGCGGGCTCAACCAGCTGCAGAACGCGCTCAACGCGAATGTCACGGCCGACCTGATCGACGACCGCCTGCAGGTGCTGGGCACCGCCACGATCGCCCGGACCGCGATCTCGGCCTTCGGCGTGCAGCCCGGCGGCGGCGGCGACAGCAGCACCAATGTCACCGAGACGCGCACGCTGCAGCTGGCGCCCACGCTGCGTGGTCCGCTGGGCCGTTCGCTGCGCTACAAGGCCAGCCTGGCCTATGCGGCCAGCAGTTCCGCCGACACCGGCCTGGGCGATTCCACCGGCACCCTGGCCACCCTGCGCCTGGAGCCGTCCGAGCGGGCGCGCCTGGGCTGGTCGGTCGACGCATCGTCGCAGGTCTCCGACTTCAGCAAGGGCCGCCGCACCCGCAGCGACCGGCTGTTTGGCGGCATCCTGGCCGACCTGACCGACCAGGACCTGCAGCTGAGCGCCACCGCCGGCACCGAGAGCACCGACCTCGCCTCGATCTCGCGGCAGAGCTACACCACCTGGGGCCTGGGCGTGCGCTGGACACCCTCGGCACGCACCCGGCTGGCGGTCGAGGTCGAGGAGCGATTCTTCGGCCGCTCGCACCAGATCGTCGCCGAGTACCGCCTGCCCCGCACCGTGTTCGCGCTGCGCAGCGCACGCTCGCTGTCCACTGGCGGCAGCCAGCAGCTGGGCCTGGGCGGCAGCCTGATCGATGCGCTGGCCAGCGACCCGCAGTACGTCAGCCTGCAGCCCGACCCGGTGCTGCGCCAGGCCCTGGTTCGCCAGATCCTGGTCAGCCGCGGCCTGAACCCCGACGCCAGTCTTGGCGGGCTGCATTCGGCCGCCACACTGCAGGACCAGCAGTCGCTGTCGGTGCTGTGGACCGGCGTGCGCCAGAGCGTGGTGCTGGTCGCCAGCCGCAATGCGACGCAGCGCGTCGATGCATTGAGCACCGCCCTGGGCGACCTGTCCCTGGTCGACCGCGTGCGCAACACCGGCCTGACGCTGAACATCAACCACCGCCTGACGCCGCTGTCCACGCTGGCGCTGCAGCTGGCAACCCAGCGCAGCAGCAGCAGCCGCGACGACCTGTCCAGCCGCCAGACCCTGGCGGAACTGCAGTGGCAGACACAGCTCACGCCCGACAGCACGGCCGGCGCCACGCTGCGCCGGGCGCATCACGCCACCGGTCTTAGCAATTCCGACGAGACCGCCCTCACGGCCAGCTACGCAGTGCGGTTCTAGACCATGTACGAAGCGTTCTACGGGCTCAGCAACAAGCCCTTCCAGCTCAACCCCGACCCCAGCTTCTACTTCGGCAGCAAGCAGCACCGTCGCGCCAAGGCGTACCTGGACTACGGCGTCTCGCGCAACGAGGGCTTCATCGTCATCACCGGCGAGATCGGCGCGGGCAAGACCACGTTGCTGCGCGCGCTGATCGACGGCCTGCACGGGAGCAACGTCGTCGTGGGCCACCTGGTGACGACCCAGCTCGGCGCCGAGGACACGCTGCGCATGGTCGGCGCGTCGTTCGGCTTCAAGGTCAAGGACGTGCCCAAGAGCGAGCTGCTGATCACGCTCGAGGCCTTCCTGATCAGCCAGACCACCAAGGGCAAGCGCTGCCTGCTGATCGTCGACGAGGCGCAGAACCTGACGCCGCGCGCGGTCGAGGAACTGCGCATGCTGTCGAACTTCCAGTTCGGCAACCAGGCGCTGATGCAGAGCTTCCTGGTCGGTCAGCCCGAGTTCCGCGAGATCCTGCAGCGCCCCGAGATGGAGCAGTTCCGCCAGCGCGTGGCGGCCACCTGCCACATCGGCCCGCT
>Ga0116180_1001377_pt1 | contig 20683 bp, 22 predicted proteins | sample AD_UKC073_MetaG_FD_89804 | JGI IMG/M metagenome (GOLD analysis project Ga0116180, IMG submission 89804) | Active sludge microbial communities of municipal wastewater-treating anaerobic digesters from USA - AD_UKC073_MetaG | ecosystem: Engineered > Bioreactor > Anaerobic > Digestate | place: USA...
ACGAAGCTGGTCGCCTTCTGCAGCGTGGCCAGAACCGCGGTCTCCTCGGCGGAGAGGGCCTCGTTGGCGCACGCCATCTTGGTGCTGCGCAGCGGGCCGGCCTTGAAGCTGCCGTCATCGGAGGTCTCGACGGTGCCGCTGAAGTTATTGCAGGCTTTGCCGCTGAGTTGGCCGTCCTGGATCGTCATGGTCACCGAGCTGCCTTCGACCGGTGCGGTCACGGCGTCGTTGGTCACGATGCCGGAGAGCTTCCAGGCGGTGCCGGCCAGCGGCTTGTCGACCACTGGGGCGAGCACGACCAGCACCTGCGCGCCGGCGTCCAGAAGTTCGAGGCCGGAGTCCACGCTCCGCAAGTTGGTCACGGTGGGGACCGTCCCCAGGAAGGTCTGCTCCTGGGTCATCACCGCCGCGTCGGTGCACATCATGGCGGTGCTGGCGAACGTGTCGAACTTCAGGTTGGCTCCGTCCTGGGTGAAGCCGCCGGTGAAGCGGTTGCAGCTGGCCAACCCGGACACGGTGCTGCCCTCAAACAACATGGTCGGCTGGTGGCCGTCCAGGGTGGCGGTGCCCTTGATGGACGTCACCGTCCAGGAGGTGCCGCTCAGGGCGGGAGCGGACGCTACCGACGATGAAGCGGGGGCCGGCGCCGCTGGCGTGGTGGTGCTGCACGCGCTCAACAGGGCGACTAGGCCGACGGTCCAGATCGCATACCTTCTCATGGTCATCCTTCTTCAACTCCCGCCGCCGGCTCCTTGCTCGAGCGCCGCATTGCGCGGACATCGGAGCGGATCAGCAGGAAAAACCCGACGCCGGCCAACCCGGCGAACATGAACCATTGAAGCGCATAGGAAAAATGGTTTCCCTCATTCAGCTCAGGTGGCTGCACCGGAACCAGTCCGGACGGATCCCCGGGCCTCGTCTCAATGGCGGACAGGTAACCGTTCACGAGTTCGCGGCCCAGGGCCTGCGCCAGCGCCGTTGAATTCACCAAGCGAATAGTTTGCTGGGTCGGCGTCATCGCGTCCGTGCTGCCGGTCTCGTCGCGCCGTACGTAGCCGACGATCTCCACCTGCCCGGACGGGGGCGCCGGCAGCGACTTCGGATAGTCCTGGTCGGGGGGCTTCACCGCGAAACCCCGGTCGACCAGCACCCAGGCTCCGCTGGTGGCCTGCAGCGGCGTGACGATTTCGTAGCCAGAGTCGGCGCCCTGGACCCGGTAGCGCACCAGGAACTGGTTGGCGGCGTCGTAGGTGCCCCGCACCCGCACCCGCTGCCACTGGTCGGCCTCGGTGATCGGTCGGTTGAACACGTCCGCGAACTCCCGCAACGGGCCGGACTCGTGCTCGACCACCGCGCTGTTGCGTTCGCGGCGCTGGTCCAGGCGATCCAACTGCCAGCGGCCGAGGTTCACGAAAGCGATGGCGAGCGCGACCACGAAGACCGCCAGCGCGACCCAACGCAGCCAGGGCCGGCGACCGGACGGAGCCACGCCCATCGGCGTGTTCAGCAGCTTCATTCGGTCTCATCCTCCACGGTGCCGTCGACAACCCCCGGGCTCGGCAGTGACGGACGGTCTGACGGTGCCGGCGCGGTCGGCGCGGGCGGCGTCCGCTGGTCGATGGCGTTGGCCAGCATCACCGCGATGGCCGGCAGCACTGCAGCGGCTACCAGCAGCAGCAGGTTCCAGGGCAGGGGCGTGACGGTGGCAGCGATGAAGCAGGCCACCCGCACGGCCATCGTCCACAGGTAACGGAAGCGCCGGGCGTCGGTGTCCAGCGAACGGCTCGTCCGCGCGCTGGTGATCAGCGCCGGCTTGGAATCGTTGCCCGGGCTCACCACCCCAGCCTAGGCTCCCGGGCCCGGCGGCTGACGAATCCAGCCCCGGGGCGGACCGGTGCACGACTTCCGGCGGGGTGATCCGCTAGCGTTGCGCCGTGACTGAAATCTCAACAAACCCAATCGCGCGCAGTGTGGTCGTGACCGGCGGCAACCGCGGCATCGGCCGGGCCATCGTCGAGCGCTTCCTCGCAGCCGGGCACAAGGTGGCCAGCCTAGACCTGGGCGGCGAGGCGCCGGCCGGTGCGATCGGCATCAACTGCAACGTGACCGACGCCGAACAGGTCGACGCCGCCTTCGCCGCAGCCGAGGAGGCGAACGGCCCGGTCGAGATCCTGGTGGCCAACGCCGGCATCACGAAGGACACCCTGATCCTGCGGATGAGCGATGCCGACTGGGACGCCGTCCTCAACGTCAACCTCAGCGGTGCTTTCCGCTGCGCGCGCCGCGCGGCGAAGAGCATGATCCGCCAGCGCTTCGGCCGGATCGTCTTCACCGGCTCGGTGGTGGCGCTGTACGGCTCGGCCGGCCAGGTGAACTACTCCGCGTCCAAGTCCGCCCTGGTGGGCATGGCCCGCTCGCTGACCCGCGAGATCGGCAGCCGCGGCGTCACCGCGAACGTGGTCGCGCCCGGCTTCATCGAAACCGACATGACCGCAGTGCTGTCCGAGGACGTGATCGCGCGCTACCTCGCGTCCATTCCCGCGGCGCGCCTCGGCCAGCCCGAAGAGGTGGCCGCAGCGGTGGCGTTCCTCGCGGGCGAGGAGGCTGGCTTCATCTCCGGCGCGGTTCTCCCGGTCGACGGCGGCCTGGGCATGGGGCACTGAAAGGCATCGCATGGGCATTCTCGAAGGCAAGAACATCCTGGTCGCCGGTGTGACCATGAACACCTCGATCGGCTACCGCGTGGCTGAGATCGCCCAGGCCGAGGGCGCAAACGTAGTGGTGTCGAACTTCGGCCGCGCGATGAGCCTGACCGCGCGCGTGCTGAACCGGCTCGACTCGCCGCCGCCGCTGCTCGAACTGGACGTCACCGACGAAAGCCACCTGGCCAGCCTCGCCGATCGTCTCGGTGAACACTTCGACCGCCTCGACGGCGTGGTGCACTCGATCGCTTTCGCGAACCCGGAGACCGCGCTCGGCGGCAAGTTCCTCTCCACGCCGTTCTCCGACGTCGGCTTCTCGGTCAACGTGTCCGCCTACTCCCTGGTGAGTCTGGCGATCGCCTGCAAGCCGCTGTTCGCACCGTCCGCCGCGATCGTGGGCCTGACCTTCGACGCCCGGACCTCCTGGCCGATCTACGACTGGATGGGCGTTTCCAAGGCGGCACTTGAGAGCACCTCGCGCTACCTCGCCCGCTATCTCGGTCCCGAGGGCGTCCGCTGCAACCTGGTGGCGGCAGGCCCGCTGGAGACGATCGCCAAAAAGGCCATCCCCGGTTCGGAGGAGTTCAACAACATCTGGGGCAAGCGGGCGCCGCTCGGTTGGGACCCGAAGGACCTCACGCCCACCGCGAAGGCTGTGGTGGCGTTGCTGAGCGACTGGTTCCCGGCCACCACCGGCGAAATGCTGCACGTGGACGGTGGGCTGCACTCCACGGGGGCCTGAGGGTCGCTAAGTTGGGCGGTATGAACGTCGTCCAACTCGAGGGTGTCTCGATCATCCGATCCGGCTCCACCCTTCTCGACAACGTCAGTTGGACGGTGCAGGAGGATGAGCGCTGGGTCGTGATCGGGCCTAACGGCGCCGGCAAGACCACGATGCTGCAGGTCCTGGGCGCCCAATGGCATCCGTCCCGCGGCTCGGCTTCGATCCTGGGTGAGCGGCTCGGCGCGGTGGACGTGTTCGAGTTGCGTCCGCGCATCGGCGTGACCTCGGCCGCGCTGGCCGACCGGATCCCCAAGTCGGAGCGGGTTTCCGATGTGGTGGTCTCGGCCGCGTACGCAGTGATGGGCCGCTGGCGCGAGGATTACGACGAACTCGACCACGAGCGCGCCCGGCAGTTGATGCAGCAACTTCGGGTCGACCATCTGTCCGACCGTACTTTCGGCACCCTCAGCGAGGGTGAGCGTAAGCGGGTACAGATCGCACGGGCGCTGATGACCGACCCCGAACTGTTGCTGCTGGACGAGCCTGCCGCCGGCCTCGACCTGGCCGGGCGTGAGGCCCTGGTCACCACTCTCTCGGAGCTGTGTACCCACGAACTGTCCCCGGCCACCGTGCTGGTCACCCACCATGTTGAGGAGATTCCACTGGGCGTCACGCACGCGCTGCTGCTCAAGCATGGCCGGGTGGTGGCAGCTGGCCCGATCGAGAAGACCCTCACCGGGCCGCTGCTGAGCGCGACTTTCGACCTGCTGCTGGAAGTGAGCAACGTCGGCGGACGCTGGGCGGCACGGGCAGCTGCTCGTGCCGGCCACCACCTTCCCACTCGGTTGGCATGATGGGTTCCAGATCCCGTCCGTAAACCGAGTTGAGGGGAACCGATGGCTGAGTGGCTCGCTGAGCACGCCTGGGCTGGGTGGATGGTGCTGGCTGCCCTGCTGGCGATGGCCGAAATGTTGACCCTTGACTTCACGCTGCTGATGCTTGCGGTCGGCGCACTGGCTGGCGGGCTGGTCGCATTGGCCTTCCCCGGGCTGATCTGGGTGCAGTTCCTGGTGGCCGTTGTGGTCGCGGTGGCCATGCTCGGGTTGCTGCGGCCAACGCTGCTGCGCAAGTTGCGTGATCTACCCGGCTACCGCTCCAGCATCGACAAGATGGTCGGCAGTTCCGGGGTGGCGCTCACCGAGATCACCGCGTCCGCGGGTGAGGTGAAGGTGGCCGGCGAAGTGTGGACGGCGCACAGCCTTGAGGGCACGATCGCCGCCGGCACCGAGATTGAGATCTACCGCGTCGACGGCGCTACTGTCATCGTCTACCCCCGTCACCTGGCCCTGCCCTGACCCCAGAGGAGCAACAAATGGAGTACGTGATCATCGTCCTATGGCTGCTGGTGGCGGCCGTCGTTGTCACCGTGCTGCTGCGCAGCGTCCGGCAGATCCGGCAACAGCAGGTGGCGGTGGTGGAGCGGCTGGGCAAGTTCAAGCGCACGCTGGACCCGGGCCTGCACATTCTGGTGCCGTTCGTGGACAGCATCCGCTACGTCATGGACATGCGCGAGGCTGTGGTGCCGTTCCCGCCGCAGGGCGTGATCACCGAGGACAACCTGATGGTGAACATCGACTCGGTGATCTACTACCAGATCGTCGATCCGGTACGGGCGGCGTACGAGGCCCAGAACTACATCCAGGCCATCGAGCAGCTCACCATGACCACGCTGCGCAACATCATCGGCGGCCTCGACCTGGAGCAGACGCTGACCAGCCGCGAGGAGATCAACCAGAAGCTGCGCACGGTGCTGGACGAGGCCACCGGCAAGTGGGGCATCAAGGTGAACCGGGTCGAGCTGCGCTCGATCGAGCCGCCGGCCACGATCCGCGACGCGATGGAGAAGGGCGCCCGCGCTGAGCGCGACAAGCGGGCCGCCATCCTCACCGCAGAAGGCCAGCGGCAGTCGCAGATCCTGTCGGCGTCCGGTGACCGCGAGGCGTCCATCCTGCGGGCGCAGGGTGACCGCGAGGCCCAAGTACTGCGGGCCCAGGCCGACCGGCAGGCGTCCATGCTGAGGGCAGAAGGTGAGGCGCAGGCGATCACGACGACCTTCGCCGCGATTCACGCCGGGAAGCCCAGCCAGTCGCTGCTGGCCTACCAGTACATGCGGATGCTGCCCAACCTGGCCCGCGGCGAGTCGAACAAGGTGTGGATCATCCCGAGTGAGCTGAACGACGCGTTGAAGGGTCTCGGCCAGGTGGCCGGGAATGCGCTGGGCGCCCGCGTGGGTGCGGAGCCGGAGGCAGCGGAAGGCGAGTTCGAGGCACCGGCACGGGTGGACGTCTTCGCCGAGATCGAGGAGCAGAAGACCAAGGACGAAGCGGACTCGGCCAAGTCGGTGCAGCAGGCGATCGCCGAAGCCGAAGCCCTGGAGGGACGCAAAGCCGCCAGGCTCGCCGTCGAGAACCAGAACGCGCTGACCCGGGGGGTTCCGGCCGCGGAACCGGTCCAGCAGGCCGAGCCCGAAGCCGAGCCTGAGCCCGCCTAGGACTCAATCGCCCGGTGCGACCTTGGCGTAGCGTCCGGCCAGCGCTGAGCAGGCCATGAGCTGCGCCTGGTGGAAGATGACCAGCGGCAGCATCAGCAGGCCGAGCGGTTGTCCGGCGAAGAGCACGCCGGCCATGGGCAGACCGCTGGCCAGTGACTTCTTGGTGCCGCAGAACTGGATCGCGATCGCGTCCGCTCTGCTGAAGCCGAGCCGGCGCGCCGCCCACCACGTTAGCGCGAGCATGCCGGCGAGGATCAGCAGGCTGAGCACGACCAGCCGGCTCAGCTCGACCACCGAGGTCTGTGCCCACATTCCCTCGCGCATGCCGGCCGAGAACGCCGAATAGACCACCAGGATGATCGAGCCGCGATCCACCAGCTTCAGTTCCGGATGGGCGCTGACGAAGCCGGCCGTCCACCGTCTGGAGAGCTGGCCGAGCACGAACGGTAGGAAGATCTGCAGCACGATCTCGACGATGGTCGAGGCGGTGTTGCTGATCTGGCCGGTGTTGCTGAGCAGCAGCCAGCACAGCAGGGGAGTGAGGAACACTCCCAGGATGTTGGATGCGGACGCGCTGACGACCGCGCCGGCCACATTGCCACGGGCGATGGACGTGAAGGCGATCGAAGACTGCACGGTGGAGGGCACCAGGGTCAGGTAGAGCAGGCCGGCCTGCAGCCCCGGGCTGAGCAGGCCAGGGGTGAGCGCCACCAGCGCCAGGCCGAGCAACGGGAATACCACGTAGGTGAAGCTCAGGATGGTGGTGTGCAACCGCCAATGGCGTAGTCCCGCAAGCGTTTCGGCCGGGCTGAGCCGCGCGCCGTAGAGGAAAAAGAGCAGTGCGATCGCCGCGGCAGTGAACCAGTCCAGCGCGTCCGCCCACAACCCGCTCGCCGGCAGGATCGACGCCACCACCGCAGCGAGGATGATCGCGAGCAGAAACCGATCGATTCGGATGCGGGAGAGCCAGGACATTTGCCTCATCCTAAGCTGCCTAGAATCACGCCATGGCCACCCTGATACACCTTGACCGGGCCGACGACGAGCGCCTCGGCGACTATGTGGGCCTGCGCGAAGCGACCTTGCGCCGGCTGCTGGAGACCGAGCGCGGGGTGTTCATCGCCGAAGGCAGCAAGGTGATCCGACGAGCGATCGAGGCCGGCTATCCGCCCAGGTCGTTCCTTCTGGCCGAGCGTTGGCTGGCCGACCTTGCGGACCTTCTCGACGGCTTGGACGTGCCGGTGTACGTGACCACTGAAGAAGTGGCCGAGGCGGTGACTGGGTTCCATGTGCATCGCGGTGCGCTGGCTTCGCTGTATCGCGCAGAGCGGTTCACGATCGCGGACGTGCTCGCCGGGCGCCGGGTGATGGTGCTGCAGGATCTCGTGGACCACACCAACGTCGGCGCGGTGATCCGGAATGCGGCCGGGCTGGGCTGGGACGGGGTGCTGGTGAGCGCGCGCTGCGCAGACCCGCTCTACCGGCGTTCGATCAAGGTTTCGATGGGGACGGTGTTCGCGTTGCCTTGGGCACGGCTGCCCGAACACGTCGATCTTGCCGGGGTGCTGCATTCGGCCGGTTTCACGGTGGCCGCGCTGGCGTTGCGTCCGGACGCGGTCGAACTGGCCGACTTCGCTGCTGGCCTGGCCAAAGAAGCCAGGGTTGCAGTGCTGCTCGGCACTGAGGGCCACGGTCTCAGTGCGGGTTGGACCGACGCCGCGGACGCGGTGGTGCGAATCCCGATGAAGTCCGGGGTGGACTCGCTGAACGTGGCTGCTGCCAGCGCGATCGCGGGCTACGCGCTTGGTTAGGGAACCGCTTTTCAACGCTGGCTGAGCCTGACGAAGCCCGTAGTCACCGCGCGGATGTAGGACCCAACGCCCGGCTCAGGGATCGTTGCTCACTGATCGGCCAGACTCTGGGGGATTCGTCGGGCCCGGCCACCGATGGGCTCAGCCGTCGGCCGAGGTTCGCTTCGGGGTGAGCGGCCAATCGTCGGGGTAGAGGTGGGCGAGTTCCTCGTGCTGGGCGTAGAGCTTGCGGCGCAGGCGCCCGGACAGACGATCGCCGAAGACCGTGCCGTTCAGGTGGTCGGTCTCGTGCTGCAGGCAGCGCGCCAGCATGCCGGTGCCCTCGATGGTGACCGGGTTGCCCCAAGGGTCGACGCCGGTGCAGATTGCCTTGTCTGGCCGGGCCAGGGGCTGGTAGCCGCCGGGCAACGACAGGCACCCCTCGTCCTCGGATACGAGGTTCCGCTGGTCGCCCTCGGGAGTGGTCACCACAGGATTGCAGACCGCGCCGATCTGGTGGATCTCGTCCGCGTCTGGGCAGTCGTAGATGAAGACGGCCAAATCCACACCGACCTGGGTGGCGGCCAGGCCGACGCCGTGGGAGGCAGCCATGGTGGCGAACATGTCCCGCACCAGCTCCCGGAGTTCGTCGTCGAAGGCGGTGACCGCCCGTGTCTGGGCGTGTAGCACCGGCTCGCTCCAGCGGGTGACCCGGCGCAGTTTCCCGCCGGTGGTCAGCTCTTCAATGCCCATGCGTCCTCACTCTTCGTCGGCTGCCCATCTTAGGGCTCACCGCGTGGCCGCTTGCGCAGTGTCCTCTCCGAGGTGACGCTGGCGGGGTGACTGCGAGCGAGGACTTCCTCACGCCGGCAGCTGCTCGGATGGTGACTGAATTCGCCGGGCACCTGCGCCTGGAGCGTGGGCTCTCACCGCATACCGTCCGCGCCTACACCTCAGATGTGACGAGTCTGTTCGCCCACCTAGCGCGGGTCGGCGGGGGCGAGCCCGATCAGGTTCGGCTCGCCGATCTGCGCACCTGGCTTGCGAACCTGCAGGCAGGCGGAGCCGACCGGGCCACGCTGGCGCGCCGGTCGGCCGGGGCACGCACCTTCTTCGCCTGGGCAAGGCGGACGGGCCGAATCGCTGCCGATCCGGCCGCGACGCTGCGTTCCCCGCGGGTGGATCGACGGCTGCCCCCAACCATCGCAGTGGACCACGCCCGTGACCTGCTGGACGGACTTGCGGCGCGGATAGCCGAAGTCGATGAGCCGGTTGCCCGTGCCGGCCGCCAACGCGATCTGGCGATCGTCGAAGTCCTCTACTCATGTGGCATCCGGGTTTCGGAGTTGGTGGGTTTGGACCTTCCCGACTTCGACGTGCAGCGCGGCATGCTCCGCGTGCTCGGCAAGGGCGGGAAGGAACGGACGGTGCCGCTCGGGCGGCCGGCGCGGCGGGCGCTGGAGGACTGGCTGTCGGTGCGGTCCCAACTGGTCGCACCGGCGGCCAGGTCGGCGATGTTCGTGGGCGACCGTGGCGGCCGAATCGATCCGCGCGTGGTCCGCCGGCTGGTGCACCAGGCGCTCGCGCAAGTGCCGGACGCCCCGGACCTCGGCCCCCATGGTTTGCGGCACGCCATGGCCACGCACCTGCTGGAGGGCGGCGCCGACCTGCGTTCGGTGCAGGAGCTGCTCGGCCACTCCTCGCTCGCGACCACCCAGCTCTACACGCATATCAGCAGCGAGCGGCTGCGCGCCGCCTATCGGCAGGCCCACCCGCGCTCGGGTGCGCAGGGCTGAGGCCGTTGTGTCCGCCGCCGCATCCATGGCTACAGGAAGCGCTCGGGGTCGGTGTAACTGCCGTCCAGCCAGGTGATGAAGTGCAGGTGACAGCCGGTACTCCAGCCGGTAGTGCCCACCCGCCCTACCATCTGGCCGCGTTTCACGGTCTGGCCAACCCTCACCGAGTAGCCCGTAGCGTGCAGATAGCCGGTTCTGAGATGGTGGCCGCCCACCTCGCCGTGGTCAATCTCCAGCCGATGCCCGCTCGCCGAGTCGTAGCTCACCCGCACCACCCGTCCGGGCGCAGCCGCCCGGATCGGCGAACCGCACTTCGCACCCAGGTCCACGCCGTTGTGCAAGCGCCACTCGTGGAAGATCGGATGCAGTCGCATACCGAACTTAGAGCCCACCTCCGCGTCCGCTGGACTGGAGAGCAGACCGGGTAGCTTGCCGCCCTCGGCGATCGCGGCAGCTCGATAACGCACAATGTCGGCCACCTGATCTTCCGCATCCGCCGGCAGCAGCCGCAGTGCCGTGTCGCCGAGCAGGCTGAGCGGGTCGAGATACTCGTCGCCGCGTTTCAGGCCCCAGTGCAGGCAGGTGCCGCCCGGGCAGGTGTGGCCGCCGGCGAGCCCCCCGATCACCTCGCCGGCGGTCACTTCGGCCCCCACCGAAACCCCCGGCGTGACCGGCAGGTAGGTGGTGCGCAGGCTCCCGTGGGAGACCACCACCACCCCGCGCCCGGCCAGCGTTCCGGAGTAAGTGACCCGGCCAGCCATGACTGCCAGCACCGGCTCGCCGACCTTGCCCAACAGGTCGACGCCGCGGTGGCCGGACAGCCATGGCTGGGCCGGGGGATCGAAGCCGCGGACCACCGCGCCCCCGATCGGAGGAACCGCAGTGGCCGCAGCGGCAGGCACCGGATGCAGCAGCAACCCCGCCGCGAGTACCAGCCCGGCCAACAGGCGCGATCTCCTCATGCCCTATTTATCGTCACGGGAGCCGGATTTGTGTCACCCGATTTGTTGAACTGTGGATAACTCAGTGGTTGTGGACAACTCCTAGCTGTCTTCACCCTGTACCAGTCCAGGTACCGACCCGGTGTTGCTCGGCGATGTTCCAGACGGACAATTTGCCCAGGATTCGACCGGAATTGGGCTCAGTGCTGCCGATTGGGACATCGACGGGGCGTCTTGCTACACCGAACCCCGATTGGCGAGCGCCCGTCCGCCCTGCGTAGACTCAAGGCAGCGACCCGGCCGATCCGGGTCGACTTCGCACGCAGCCTCACCGCCGTACGGCGGGTCGGCGCCCGTGGTCCCGAATCAGCCCCGGCTGGACGGGTGGGAATCCGGCGGCTGCGTCAGGCGGACCGAAAAGCTCGGTCCGGACAACCCAAGCGGGTCGGGCTCAGCCTGCCCGCGCAGAGAGGAACGGCCATGGCGGTCGTAACCACGCGCCAGCTGCTTGACAGCGGCGTCCACTTCGGGCACCAGACCCGGCGCTGGAACCCGAAGATGAAGAAGTTCATCTTCACCGAGCGCAACGGCATCTACATCATCGACCTGCAGCAGTCGCTGGGCTACATCGACAGTGCCTACGGCTTCGTCAAGGAGACCGTCGCCCGCGGCGGACAGATCCTGTTCATCGGCACCAAGAAGCAGGCACAGGAGGCCATCGCCGAGCAGGCCACCCGCGTCGGCATGCCCTACGTGAACCAGCGCTGGCTGGGCGGCATGCTCACCAACTTCGGCACCATCTCCAAGCGCATCGCGAAGATGAAGGAGCTTGAGGGCCTGAACTTCGACGACGTGGCGGCGTCCGGCCTGACCAAGAAGGAACTCCTGCAGCGCAAGCGCAAGATGGAGAAGCTCGCCAAGACCCTCGGCGGCATCCGCGACATGCACAAGCTGCCGCAGGCCATCTGGGTGGTCGACACCAACAAGGAGCACCTGGCTATCGACGAGGCGCGCAAGCTGCGCATCCCGATCGTCGGCATCCTGGACACCAACTGCGACCCCGACCAGGTCGACTTCCCGATCCCGGGCAACGACGACGCGATCTGCTCGGTCGCGCTGCTCACCCGCGTGCTCGCTGACGCGGTGGCCGAGGGCCTGCTGGCCCGCTCCGCCGGCACCACCACCGGCGAAGAGGTCGAGCCGATGCCCGATTGGGAGCGCGACCTGCTGGCCGGCGCTCCGGCCGAGGCCGAGGCCGTGGCTGCCGAGGTCGCCGAGCCGGCCGCTGAGGTTGCCGAGCCCGTAGCCGACGTCGAGGTTGCCGCTGAAGCCGTGGCCGAGCCGGTCGCCGAAGTGGTCGCCGAGACCACCGAAGCCGCCGCCGCCGAGGTCGTGGCCGAGCTCGCCGCCGACGAGACCAAGTAAGGAACGAGAGAACAGATATGGCAACGATCACTGCCGCGGACGTCAAGAAGCTCCGCGACGCCACCGGCGCCGGCATGATGGACGCGAAGAAGGCCCTCACCGAGGCTGACGGCGACTTCGACGGCGCCGTGGAGATCCTGCGGGTCACCGGCCAGGCGAAGATGGCCAAGCGCTCCGACCGTGAGGCCAGCAACGGCCTGGTCGCCGCGTCCGGCAAGACCGTCATCCAGCTGGGTGCCGAGACCGACTTCGTCGCGAAGAACGCTGAGTTCATGGCGCTGGCCGAGGCCATCGCCGCCGCCGTGGACGCCGCTGGCGCGCACGGCGTCGAGGCGGCCGGCGCGGTCGCGCTCCCGTCCGGTCAAACCGTGGCCGAAGCGGTCGCAGAGCTCAGCGCCAAGATCGGCGAGAAGCTCGAACTGGCCGCAGCCGCTACCTTCGACGGCGACGTCAGCATCTACCTGCACAAGCGGTCGCAGGACCTGCCCCCGCAGGTGGGCGTCATGGTGGAGCACGCCGGTGGCGACGAAGCGTTCGTGCGTGGCATCGCCATGCAGATCGCGGCGATGTCCCCGGCGTACGTCACCCGTGACGAGGTGCCGGCCGAGGTGCTCGACAACGAGCGCAAGATCGCCGAGCTGACCGCCAAGGAGGAGGGCAAGCCCGAGCAGATCATCCCGCGCATCGTCGAGGGTCGCCTGGGCGGCTTCTACAAGGAGGTATGCCTCGTCGAGCAGGCGTCGGTCTCCGACGACAAGCTCACCGTGGGCCAGCTGCTGAAGAACAACGGCGTCGAGGTCAAGCGGTTCGTCCGCTTCGCCGCCGGAGCCTGATCCCAGTTGCAGCCAGGACGGCCGCCCAGCGATGCTGGGCGGCCGTCCTGGTGTTTCCAGGGAACTCGGGCGCACCCGTAGTCCGAACCGGCCCGCCAGTTTCGGTAGGGTAGGGACGCTTTCACCGCCCGTCCTAGGAGACAAATGACCAGCCCCTACCGCCGCGTACTACTGAAACTCTCGGGTGAAGCCTTCGGCGGCGGGAAGCTCGGCGTCGATCCGGACATCATCTCCAGCATCGCCGGCCAGATCGCGGCAGTGGTCGCGTCCGGGGTGCAGGTCGCGATCGTCACCGGCGGCGGCAACTTCTTCCGCGGTGCCGAGCTGCAGACTCGCGGCATGGACCGCTCCCGGGCCGACTACATGGGCATGCTCGGCACCGTGATGAACTGCCTCGCGCTGCAGGACTTCCTGGAGAAGGTCGGGGTGCCCACCCGCGTCCAGACAGCGATCACCATGGGCCAGGTGGCCGAGCCCTACATCCCGCGACGCGCGATCCGGCATCTGGAGAAGGACCGCGTGGTCATCTTCGGCGCCGGCTCGGGCATGCCGTACTTCTCCACCGACACCGTCGCAGCCCAGCGGGCGCTGGAGATCGGCGCTGAGGTACTGCTGATGGCCAAGCAGGGCACCGACGGTGTCTACGACGCCGACCCCCGCACCAATCCCCACGCGAAGAAGTTCGACGAGCTCACCTACGACGACTTCCTTGCCCGCGACCTGAAGGTGGCGGACGCGACCGCGGTCAGCCTGGCCCGCGAACACCGGCTCCCGATGGTCTTTTTCGACCTGGGTGCCGAGGGAAGCATTGCCAAGGTGGTCGCAGGTGAGAAGATCGGAACCACCCTGCACGCGTGACGTGCAGGCGAAGCAGAAGGGAAAGACCTCGTGATCCCGGAGATCCTCAAGGACGCCGACCACAAGATGAACGGTGCGGTGGAGCATGCGCGCGAGGAGTTCGCGGCCATTCGCACCGGACGCGCCCACCCCGCTATGTTCAACAAGCTGATGGTGGACTACTACGGCTCACCGACACCGCTGCAGCAACTGGCCACCTTCCAGGTGCCGGAGGCCCGCACCGTGCTGATCAGCCCGTTCGATCGTGGCGCGATGGCCGGCATCGAGAAGGCGATCCGTGATTCCGACCTGGGCGTGAACCCGGCCAATGACGGCAACGTGATCCGGCTGGTGATGCCGCAGCTCACCGAGGAGCGCCGCAAGGAGTACATCAAGGTCACTCGCCACAAGGCCGAGGAGGCGCGGGTTGCCGTCCGCAACATCCGGCGGCATTCGATCGAGCACGTCGGCAAGCTGACCAAGGACAAGGAAATCAGCGAGGACGACGCTCGGGGTGCGGAGAAGCAGCTGGACGCGGCCACCAAGAAGCACATCGACACGATCGATGAGTTGCTGAAGGCCAAGGAAGCCGAACTGCTGGAGGTCTGAGTGACCTTGAGCGAGCCGAAGAGCCCACCGAAATCGCGCGCCGGGCGGGATCTGCCCGCCGCGATCGCGGTCGGGCTGCTGCTCTTCGGCATCGTGGTGGTCACCCTGATGTGGTGGCCGCCCGGGTTCATCATCCTTCTGGTGGTGCTGACCAGCCTCGGTGCGGTGGAATTGCACCAGGCGCTCATGAAAATCGGCATGCGTTCGGCGATCGTGCCGGTGGTGATCGGCAACATCTTCATCATCGGTGGCTCGTACCTCGCCGCGACCCTGCAGAACGTGACCAATGTTCCCTGGCACGTGGTGTTGCTCGGCACGATCGGCGGCACGATCCTGCTGTCGCTGATCTGGCGGATGTTCGGCGGCGCGGACGGGTACGTGCGTGACAGCGCGGCGGGCCTGTTCATCATCGGCTACCTCCCGGTGATGGCATCGTTCGTCGGGTTGTTGCTGGCTCAGCAGCACGGCGTGGCCAAGGTGGTGGCTGCGTTCCTCTGCATCGTGGGCAGTGACACCGGCGGGTACGCTGCCGGCGCGTCGCTCGGCAAGCACCCGATGGCGCCGAACATCAGCCCCAAGAAGACCTGGGAGGGCCTGGTCGGCTCGTTCGCCCTGGCTGGCGTACTGGGGATCGGCATGGTCACGCTGGTCATGCACCAGCCGTGGTGGATCGGCGCGATTCTCTCGGTGGTCGTGGTTGTTTTCGGGACCGCCGGTGACCTCATCGAGTCGCTGATCAAGCGCGACATCGGAATCAAGGACATGAGCTCCTTCCTGCCCGGCCACGGCGGCGTCATGGACCGGCTCGACTCGACCCTGATCGCGGTGCCTGCGGCCTGGCTGCTGTTCACCCTGGTGGGGGTGGGCGCATGACCGGGTTGACGCCTGAGGAGGTCGCCGACTACCAGCGTTCGATCGCGCACGCCGAATCCGGACGCACGGTGCCGCTGCTGCTGAACACGCCGCGCCGGGGCAAGCCACCCGTCCATTGGGCCGACCTGGACGCGACCCAGCGCGCGGAAGCGATTGGGGAACTCGGCCTGCCGAAGTTCCGGGCGGCACAGCTGACCAAGCACCTGTTCGAGCGGCTGGCCACCTCGCCGGACGATTGGACGGACATCCCGAAGTCGGCCCGGACGCAGTTGGCCGAGCGCTTCGTGCCGGACCTGGCCGAACGCGTCCGCGACCAGCAGGCCGACGGTGGCACCACGGTGAAGACCCTTTGGCGGCTGCACGACGGCTCGCTGGTGGAGAGCGTGCTGATGCGCTACGGCGTCCGCGGGATTCGGGCCAGCGGCAAGGGACGCGAGCGCGCCACTGTCTGTATCTCTTCCCAGGCCGGCTGCGGCATGGCCTGCCCGTTCTGCGCCACTGGTCAGGGCGGGCTGCAGCGCAATCTGAGCACCGCGGAGATCCTCACCCAGGTGATGGACGCCGCCCGCCGGTTGCGCGACGGCGAGATTCCCGGCGGTCCGGGCCGGGTGAACAACATCGTGTTCATGGGCATGGGCGAGCCGATGGCGAACTTCAACGCCGTGCTGCGAGCAGTGCGTACGATCACCGCGCCGGCGCCGGACGGTCTGGGGATCTCGGCGCGGGGTGTGACCGTCTCGACGGTCGGCTTGGTGCCGCAGATCGAGAAGCTGGCCGCGGTCGGGTTGCCGGTAACGCTCGCAGTGAGCCTGCACGCGCCGGACGACCGGCTGCGCGATGAACTCTGCCCGATCAACACCCGTTGGCAGGTGGCCGAGGTGCTGGCTGCCGCGCGGAACTACTTCGCGACCACCGGACGCCGCGTCTCGATCGAGTACGCCCTGATCCGTGACATCAACGACCAGGCCTGGCGGGCCGAGGCGCTGGCCGACGTGCTGCGCGGCGCGTCCGCTGAGGGTCGCAACGGCGACTACGGCTGGGTGCACGTGAACCTGATCCCGCTCAACCCGACGCCCGGGTCGAAGTGGACCGCATCGCGTCGTGAGGACGAGGCCGAATTCGTCCACCGCCTGGAAGCCAGGGGAGTGCCGGTCACCGTCCGCGACACCCGCGGCCGCGAGATCGACGGCGCCTGCGGCCAGCTCGCCGCCGGCCAAGCCTGACGATCCCTGAGCTTGACGAAGGGTCGTGGCAACCGCTGGTCTAGCACCAAACCGACCTCCAACTTCGCTCCCGAAGGGGACCGTTGCTCCCGATAATTCGGGAGCGCGAGTCCCTTTCGGGAGCGAAGTTCACGACTCGGCGGACTAGGGCTGTCGGGCGAGCCTGGTGCCTCCGAGTTCAGCCGAGCAGCCCCGACACCTCGGCGATGTCGTCGACCAGGTGGATCGCCGCGCTCATCGGACGCCCGTCCGCCAAGTTGGCGAGCAGCGGCCAGGCCGGACGCTCCCGGGTCCAGTAGTCGACGCCGACCAGCACCAGTGGCGGGATCGGCTCGCCGGCAGCGGCGTAGTAGCGCGGCGTCGCAGCCTGGAAGATCTCCTGGATCGTGCCTGCGGCACCGGGAAGGCAGACCAACCCGCCGGATGCCTGGCGAAGCAGCATGTCCTCGCGGATCGCGTTCGAGAACAGCTTCGCCACCCCGGCGCTGAACACGTTCGGCGGCTCGTGGCCGTACAACCAGGTCGGCACGCCGTAGCTGGCGCCGCTCAACTCCCAACGCTCGCGCACGGCCAGCCCGGCGGCCACCCAGGACGCCACGTCCTCGGCGAACCGGGGGCGCCCGGCCAGCAGTGCGATCGCAGCCTCCAACTCGCTGCGGGTGCCGATCAGGGCGGCGCCGAGATTCACCGCCTCCATCGCGCCCGGTCCACCGCCGGTGATCACCGTCCGTCCGGTTGCGGCCAGCGAGCGGCCAAGGTGCACGGCGTCGGAATAGTCGGCCGACCCGCGCACCAACTGGTGGCCACCCATCACGCCCACCGCACCTTCGAGGCGCAGATCCTCCAGCGCCTCGACGATGGCGTGGTCGTGCAGGGTCATGGCGAGTTCGCTGGTCAGGCTGCGGTGCTGGCCGACGTAACGCCACCAACGGAACACCCTTGCGTCCAGGGTGTAGCGGTAGCCACGCTCCAGCCCCGCATAGAGTTCGCTCGCGCTGTACAGCCCCGAGCGGTACGGGTTGAACGGCAGGTCAGGCAGGGTGGGGAAGAGCAGTGCGCCGCGCCGCTCCAACTCCGGCTCGATGCCGGGTTCGAGTACGCAGCCGAGAAAGACCGCGCCGGTCACGTCGACTGTGGCGAGCGCGGCCGAGCGTCCGCTCAAGTCGAGCGACTGCAGATAGCAGTTCACCAGGTTGCCGGCGGCCGCGAGCCTGGCGTCGAATTGAGCCAGGGATTCGATCTCAACCCCGGCGGGCGCTGTGGTCACCTGGCCGCTCCCATCAAACTCGATTCGCTCCGACCCTACTCAACGCACCGGGACGCCGTGTCGGTGGCGGCCGATAGGCTGCAGGGGTTCCGTGTGGGAGGTGATTGGCCGATGCGCCAGGTTGTAGTACTCGGTAGTACAGGTTCGATCGGCACCCAAGCCATCGAGGTGATCACGGCGCGCCCGGAGCAGTTCGAAGTGGTCGGCCTGGCAGCTGGGGGCTCATCCATCGAGCTGCTGGTCGAACAGGCTCGGACGCTGCGTCCGCAGGTGGTTGCGGTCAGTTCGCCCGAGGCCGCCGACCGGCTGGCGGCGGCCCTGCCCGGCCAGGAAGTCTGGGCGGGACCGGAAGCTGCCACGCGGCTCGCGGCGATCTCGGCGGATGTGGTGCTCAACGGCATCACCGGCGCCGCCGGCCTCGAACCCACGCTGGCTACGCTCAATGCGGGTACGACGCTCGCCCTGGCCAACAAGGAGTCGCTGGTGATCGGCGGCCGACTGGTCACCGACGCCGCCGCACCCGGCCAGATCGTAGCGGTCGACTCCGAGCATTCCGCCTTCGCCCAAGCACTGCGAGCGGGCCGGGCGGAAGAGGTGCGCAAACTCGTCCTGACCGCGTCCGGCGGCCCTTTCCGTGGTCGCACCCGAGCTGAGCTGCGGCAGGTCACCCCGGCCCAGGCCATGGCGCACCCCACCTGGGACATGGGCCGCGTGATCACGATCAACTCCGCCACCCTGGTGAACAAGGGACTCGAACTGCTGGAAGCCGGCCTGCTCTACGACGTCGACCTGGACGCGATCGAGGTGGTCGTGCACCCGCAATCCATCGTGCACTCGATGGTCGAGTTCGTGGACGGTTCGACGATCGCGCAGTGCTCGCCGCCGGACATGCGCCTGCCGATCGCGCTCGGGCTCACCTGGCCCGACCGTCTCGCCAACGCGGCTGCCCCCTGCGACTGGAAGAAGGCGGCCACCTGGACCTTCGAACCGCTCGACTCCGCGGCATTCCCTGCCGTGGAACTGGCCCGGGAAGCTGGCAAGGCCCCCGGTGGGCTCGCGCCAGCCGTCTACAACGCGGCCAATGAAGTCTGCGTGGACGCTTTCTGTGCCGGACGGTTGGAGTTCCCTGGCATCGTGGACGTGGTCGCCGACGTGGTGGCCACCCATCTGGCCCGGCACGCCGCCGAGCCCCTGAGCCTGGCCGCCGTGCTGGCGGCCGACCAGTGGGCGCGGCAGGCGGCAGCCGAGCGGATCAGCAAGGAGTAGCGCATGGAGACCAGCACCGTCATTGGCTTCGCGATCGCCTTCTTCACGCTGATCATGGCGTCGGTTGCGCTGCACGAACTCGGCCACATGATCCCGGCCAAGCGCTTCGGTGTGCGGGTGCCCAAGTACTTCGTAGGTTTCGGCCCGACGCTGTGGTCCACCACCCGAGGAGAGACGGAATACGGCATCAAGTGGTTTCCGCTGGGTGGCTTCGTCCGGCTGCTGGGCATGTACCCGCCGCCACCGCTCGACGACCGTCCCCGTGCGGCCTCGCGGCTGAACCAGCTGGCCGACGCCGCTCGGGACCAGGAGTGGCAGGAGATCACGCCGACCGACGTCACGGACAAGCGGCTGTTCTACCAGAAGAAGACGTGGCAGAAACTGGTCGTGATGGCCGGCGGCCCGGTGATGAACCTGCTGATTGCCTTCGTCCTGATGCTCGGCGTGACCGGGCTCTACGGGGTCTACCGGGCGCAGACGACGGTCGGCTACGTGCAGCCGTGCGTGCTCACCGACAGCACCCGCACCGAGTGTGCCGACACCGATCCGAAGTCGCCGGCCGCCGCTGCTGGGCTGCAGGCCGGGGACCGCGTGGTCAGCTTCAACGAGACCATGATCACCTCGTACAGCCAGCTGAGTTCGCTGATCCGCGCCAACCTTGACGCCGAGGCCCGGCTGGTCGTCGAGCGCGGAGGCCAGGAGGTAGCGCTGGCCCCGGTGCACACCGTGATCAACGAGGTGGCCGACACGCTCGACCCGGGCCGCCGGCTGAGTGCAGGTTGGCTAGGGGTTTCACCAAAGCAGGAACTCGTCAAGGGTGGCCCGGTGGAAGTTCTGGGCGACATGTGGCTGCAGACCAAGCAGAGCGTCGTCGCCCTGGTGCAGTTCCCGGTGAAGGTGTGGCACGTGATGGTCGGCATGGTGACCGGTCAGCCGCGGGACGTCTACGACCCGATCTCGATCCTCGGCGCCAGCACTGTCGCCGGACAGGTGATCGCGTCCGACCAGGTAACCCCGGGGGCGAAAGTGGCCACCTTCGTCTCGCTGCTGGCCTCGGTCAACCTGTTTCTTGCGTTGTTCAACTTCGTGCCGCTGCCCCCGCTGGACGGCGGCCATATCGCCGGGGCCCTGTACGAGTGGGTGCGGCGGAAGTTCGCCACGCTCAGCAAGCGTCCTGATCCCGGCTTCTTCGACACGGCGAAGCTGCTCCCGGTCGCCTACGGGGTGGGTGGACTGCTGCTGCTCAGCGGCGTGGTGCTGATCCTGGCCGACATCATCTCGCCGATCAGCCTCTTCTGAGCCGGATGTCGCAAGCGACCTTCCTGGCCACCACTGCCGCTGGGTTGCGTGCCGGCGTGCCCTCGACCGCCCTTCCCGGCCTGCTCGACCAGCACCACCACGCCCGCCGCCTGCACCAATTGGGCGTGAGCCCGGCACCCCTAACGCTGGCCCGGGTCAACCCAGTGCGCCTGGCCGGTCCGCTGCGGGAGCTGACTGGCGGCGACTACGCCGATCGGCCAGTAGCGGTGGGGGAGTCGGTACGAGCACTGGACGGAGCCGAGCTGACCGCCTCGATCCTGGCCGGGCTGGTGGAGTAGGCGTTCGACGCCGTTTCCCGCGTCCGCAGCTCGGATGGGTAGGCTGTCGACGGTGGCCGCGAGCCGCCGCCCGTTCGTCGTGATTGAGGAGCCGATGACCATCAACCTCGGAATGCCCGCAGTTCCGCCGCCGGTGCTGGCGCCGCGTCGTCCGACCCGCCAGATCAAGGTTGGCAAGGTGCTGGTGGGTGGCGGTGCGCCGGTCTCGGTGCAGTCGATGACCACGACCAAGACCACCGACATCAACG
>Ga0116180_1001378_pt1 | contig 20678 bp, 21 predicted proteins | sample AD_UKC073_MetaG_FD_89804 | JGI IMG/M metagenome (GOLD analysis project Ga0116180, IMG submission 89804) | Active sludge microbial communities of municipal wastewater-treating anaerobic digesters from USA - AD_UKC073_MetaG | ecosystem: Engineered > Bioreactor > Anaerobic > Digestate | place: USA...
AAGCTCGACCAGCCGTGGGTCGGACCGCAATGGGTCGCGACAGGCTCGACCAGCTGAGCGGTTTCTACAGGTTGTAGCCGATCGCACGCAGCTGTTCGCGCCCGTCCTCGGTGATGTTCTCCAGGGTCCACGGCGGCAGCCACACCCAGTTGATCGTCACTGAATTCACCAGACCCTCGAGCGCAAGCTGGGTGTCGTACTCCAGCCGGTCGGTCAGCGGGCAGGTGGGCGAGGTCAGGGTCATGTCGATCGTGGCATTGTGCTCGTCATCGATCGTTACGCCGTAGACCAGGCCGAGGTCGACCACATTCACCATCAACTCGGGGTCGACGACGTCCTTCATGGCCTCCAGCACGTCCTCCTCGGACGGCCGGGCGGTGGTCTCATCGTCCGGGAAGGTGTCGTTCACCAGGTCGGACGGACGCGTGGGGTGGGTCATCTCATGCCTCTCGATCGGTTGTTGCCAGCGCCTGGGCGGTCGCGTCCTTGAACGCCGACCAGCCCAGCAGCGCGCACTTCACCCGAGCCGGGAACTGGGCCACCCCGATGAACGCGACCGCGTCCTCCAGCCGATCCTCATCAGGCTCCATCCGGCCTTGGGAATGCATCATTTCGGTGAACTCCTCGTGCAGCGCGAGAGCCTCGGCCACCGTCCGCCCGATCACCAGGTCGGTCATCACCGAGGTGGACGCCTGCGAGATCGAGCAGCCGACCCCCTCGTACGAAACGTCGGTCACCCGATCGCCATCGAGCGCCACCCGGAGCATCACTTCGTCCCCGCAGGTGGGGTTCACGTGCGTCACCTGGGCCTGGTACGGCTCGCGCAGGCCACTGTGATGCTTGGCCTTGTAGTGGTCCAGAATGATCTCCTGGTACATCGCCTCGACACTCACCGGACACCCCCGAAGAAGTTGCGAACGTAATCCAGCGCGTCGCCGAACGCATCGATCTCGGCCTCGGTCGTGTACAGGTACGCCGAAGCCCTACTGGACGCGGTCACGCCCAGCCGATCGTGCAGCGGACGCGCGCAGTGGTGGCCACCACGAACCGCGACGCCACGGGCATCCAGGAACTGCATGACGTCATGCGGATGGATCTCCATCCCGTCCGAGGTCGCCAGCGTGAACGAAACCGCCGCGCCCCGGTCGATCGCCTCGGTCGGACCGAGAATCCGCACCCCCTCGACCGCGCCGAGACGGCCGAGCAGGTACTCGGCCAGCTGATGCTCACGCGCGGCGATCGCGTCCATGCCGATGGCCGAAAGATAGTCGACGGCCGCGCCCAACCCGACCGCCTGCGCGATCGGGGGCGTCCCTGCCTCGAAGCGGTGCGGCGGCTTGGCGAACGTCGAGCCGGTCATCCGAACGATCTCGATCATCTCGCCACCACCGAGGAACGGCGGCAGGTTGGCGAGCAGGTCGTAGGAGCCCCAGAGCAGGCCGACCCCGGTCGGGCCGAGCATCTTGTGGCCCGTGAACGCCAGCAGATCGGCACCGAGCGCACCCACATCGGTGGGCAGGTGCGGCACGCCCTGGGACGCGTCCACCACGACGGTCGCGCCCACCCGGTGGGCCAGTCCGGCGATCTGCCGGACGGGGTTGATCGTGCCGAGCACGTTGGAAACCCACGCGACCGAGACGATCCGGGTGCGCTCGTTGATCAGGCCGTCGGTTTCGGCCGCTTCGAGGTCGAGCCGGCCGTCCGCGGTGATGTCGAACCAGCGCAGCTTCGCGCCGGTGCGCTCGGCCAGTAGCTGCCACGGCACGATGTTCGAGTGGTGCTCGAGCACCGAAATCACGATCTCGTCGCCCGGCTGCAGCCTTGCGCCGAGGGTGTGCGCAGCCAGGTTGAGCGCCTCGGACGCGTTCTTGGTGAACACGACTTCTTCCGGCACTGCGCCGATGAAGTTCGCCACCTTGTTGCGGGCGCCCTCGAACGCCTCGGTCGCCTCACCGCCGAGGGTGTGCATCGCGCGCGCCACGTTGGCGTTGTGCTCCAGGTAATGGGTCGCGATCGCGTCCACCACCGCCCGGGGCTTCTGGGACGTGTTAGCCGAGTCGAGGTAGACAAGCGGCCACTCCCCCACCCGGCGGGTCAGGATCGGGAAGTCGGCCCGGATGCGCTCGACGTCGAAAGGGGTCTCGACAGGCTCGACCAGCCGGGGGCTGGCCCCGACCGATCGAGCAGTCGAATCAGGCATCGAGCTTTACAGCCTTCACGAAGCGGTCGTAGCCCTCGATCTCCAGCTGGTCGGCGAGCTCGGCGCCACCCTCCTCGGCGATCCGGCCGTCCACGAAGACGTGCACGAAGTCGGGCTTGATGTAGTTCAGGATCCGCGTGTAGTGCGTGATCAGCAGCAGGCCGCGATCGCCCTGGGCGGTGTAGCGGTTGACGCCCTCGGAGACGATCCGCAGCGCGTCGATGTCGAGGCCGGAGTCGGTCTCGTCAAGGATCGCGAACTTCGGGTTGAGCAGCTCCAGCTGAGCGATCTCGTTGCGCTTCTTCTCACCGCCGGAGAAGCCCTCGTTCAGCGAGCGGGCAGCGAACGACCCGTCCAGACCCACCCGCTCCAACGCGGCGTTCACATCCTTCACCCAAGTGCGAACCTTCGGCGCCTCACCCGAGAGCGCGGTCTTGGCCGTGCGCAGGAAGTTCGCCACCGAGACACCCGGCACCTCGATCGGGTACTGCATGGCCAGGAAGAGCCCGGCCTTGGCGCGCTCCTCCACGGCAAGCTCGGTCAGCTCGACGCCGTCGAGGGTCACCGAGCCGCCGGTGATCTTGTACTTCGGGTGACCCGCGATCGAGTAGGCCAGGGTCGACTTGCCGGAGCCGTTCGGACCCATGATCGCGTGCACCTCGCCGCTGCGCACCGTCAGGTTGACCCCCTTGAGGATCTCCTTCGGACCGCTCTCGGTCTCGACCTCGACACGAAGGTCGCTGATGCGGAGTTCTGACATTCACTGCTCCTGGGATTCGATCGGATTATCTGGGTCTAGGTAGAGGTCGTCGCCGACGATCCGGGTCGGATATACCGGGACGGGGATGGTGGCGGGCAGGTTCAGCGGCTGCCCGGTCCGCAGGTCGAACACCGAGCCGTGCATGTAGCACTCGATGGTGCAACCCTCGACGTCGCCGTCGCTCAGCGGCACCTCGGCATGCGAGCAGAGGTCCTGGATCGCGAAGTAGCCGTCATCCGTGTTCACCACCGCGATCTCGGCTTCCCCACCGAAATCAATCGCGATCGAGGAGCCGACCGGCACTTCGGCCAGCGCGCAGGCCCGGACGAAGGTCACTGCTGTGCCCGGTACTCGTCGAGGGACGCGACGCTCGTCGGCGCACCGACGATCACTTCGAGTTCCTTCTCCACGGTGGCCAGCAACCGCGACTCCACCTCGGGCACGCCGATACGGCGGATGATGTCGACGAAGAAGCCGTGTACCACCAGCCGGCGGGCTTCCTCCTCCGGGATGCCACGCGAGCGCAGGTAGAACAGCTGCTCGTCGTCGAAGCGTCCGGTGGTGGACGAGTGGCCGGCGCCCTCGATCTCGCCGGTCTCGATCTCCAGGTTCGGCACCGAATCGGCGCGGCAGCCGTCGGTGAGCACCAGGTTCTTGTTGGTCTCGTAGGTGCTGATGCCTTCGGCGATCTTGCGGATCAGCACGTCGCCAACCCACACCGAGTGGGCGCCCACGCCCTGCAGCGCACCGCGGTAGTCGACGTGGCTGCGGGTGTGCGGGGCGTTGTGATCGACGAACAGGCGGTGCTCGATGTGCTGCCCTGCGTCCACGAAGTACAGGCCGAACTGCTCCAGCTCGCCGCCGGGACCGTCGTACTCGGCGGTCTCGACGAGCCGGACGAGATCACCGCCGAGGCTGGCGGTGACCGTACGGACGCGCGCGTCCCGGCCAACTCGCAGGCCGACGTGACCCACGTGGACGGTGTCGTCGGCCCAGTCCTGCAGGCCAACGAAGTTCACGTTCGCACCTTCTCCGACCAGCACCGAGACGCTGGACGCGTAAACCGCCGAGCCGGTGTGCCGCAGCACGATCGTGGCAGCCGCGTTGGTCCCGATCCGGAAGACCACCTGGCCGTAGACCTGGGTAAGCCCGGAGCCGGACAGCTCGATCACCACCGGGTCGGTCAGCTGGCTGTTCGCCGGCACGTCCACCAGCACCGCCCCGCCGCCATGGGCCACTGCCAGCGCGGACGGACGGTCCACCGGCGCCGGCACGCCGAGCGCGATCGCGTCCGCGGTCGGGAGCTCAGTCACGGTCACCCCGGCCGGCAACTCGGCGTTCCACTCGAGGTGGGCATCGCTGGGGTTGCCGTCCAGCAGGCCACGCAGTCGGCGCAGCGGGGTGAACCGCCACACCTCCTCGCGCCCGCTCGGGATCGGGTGGTCGGCAAGGTCGAAGGACGTCACCGGGTGCAGGTGCGAGGCGACGGTCGCCTCAGCCGCTTCGGCCACGAAAGGGAGTGCTGTCACAGTCATCTTTCTAGTCGCTTTGGCGCGGGCTCAGCCCACGGCCCCTTCCATCTGCAGTTCGATCAGCCGGTTCAGCTCAAGGGCGTACTCCATCGGCAGCTCGCGGGCGATCGGCTCGACGAAGCCGCGCACGATCATCGCCATCGCCTCGTCCTCACCCATGCCGCGGCTGCGGAGGTAGAACAGCTGGTCGTCGCTCACCTTCGAAACGGTGGCTTCGTGGGCCATCGACACGTCATCCTCGCGGACGTCCACGTACGGGTAGGTGTCCGAGCGCGAGATGGTGTCCACCAGCAGCGCGTCACACTTCACCGAACTGGCCGAGTGATGCGCGCCTTCCTGCACCTGCACCAGGCCGCGGTAGGACGCGCGTCCGCCGGAGCGGGCGACCGACTTGGAGATGATCGAGCTGGAGGTGTGCGGGGCGGCGTGCACCATCTTGGAACCGGCGTCCTGGTGCTGGCCTTCGCCGGCGAACGCGATCGAGAGCGTCTCGCCGCGGGAATGCTCGCCCAGCAGGTAGACCGCGGGGTACTTCATGGTCACCTTGGAACCGATGTTGCCGTCGATCCACTCCATCGTCGCGCCCTCTTCACAGGTGGCGCGCTTGGTGACCAGGTTGTACACGTTGGTCGACCAGTTCTGGATGGTCGTGTACCGCACCCGGGCGTTCTTCTTCACGATGATCTCGACCACCGCCGAATGCAGCGAGTCGGACGAGTAGATCGGCGCGGTGCAGCCCTCCACGTAGTGCACGTAGGAGCCCTCGTCGGCGATGATCAGCGTCCGCTCGAACTGGCCCATGTTCTCGGTGTTGATCCGGAAGTAGGCCTGCAGCGGGATGGTGACGTGGACGCCCTTCGGGACATAGACGAACGAACCGCCCGACCAGACCGCCGTGTTCAGCGAGGCGAACTTGTTGTCGCCGACCGGGATCACCGAGCCGAAGTACTCCTCGAAGATCTCGGGATGCTGCTTCAGGCCGGTGTCGGTGTCGAGGAAGATGACGCCCTGACGCTCCAGTTCCTCGTTGATCTTGTGGTAGACCACCTCGGACTCGTACTGCGCCGCCACGCCGGCCACCAGGCGCATCTTCTCGGCCTCGGGGATGCCCAGCCGGTCGTAGGTGCGCTTGATGTCGTCGGGCAGATCCTCCCAGGTCTGGGCCTGCTTCTCGGTGGAGCGGACGAAGTACTTGATGTTGTCGAAGTCGATCTCGTTGAGATCGGCGCCCCAGGCCGGCATCGGCTTGCGGTCGAACAGCTTGAGGGCCTTCAGCCGCAGCTTCAGCATCCACTCGGGCTCGGACTTCAGCGCCGAGATGTTGCGGACTACGTCCTCGTTCAGCCCCCGCTTCGCGGAAGTCCCGGCGAGGTCGGAGTCGTGCCAGCCGTACTGATAGGTGCCCAGCGCTTCCAGGTGTTCTTCCTGGGTGGAGCCAAGCCCCGGAGCCGTGGTGGTTGAGGTCATATCAGTTGGCCCTTCGGTTTGGTGATGGGTACATCGCGGCGACCACCGGACGTGGGACGTGCGTGGTGCACACCCCGTCGCCATGGGCGATCGTCGCCAGCCGCTGCACGTGCGAATCCAGCAGCCTGGCAAAGACCCTGGTCTCGGCCTCGCAGAGCTGCGGGTACTCAGCCGCCACGTGGGCGACCGGGCAGTGATACTGGCACAGCTGGACGCCGGAGGCGACCGGCTGCAGTGAGGCGACGAAACCCTCGGCAGTCAATGCCTCAACCAACGCATCGGCAGCACTCTCGTATTCCGGTGCGATGATCGCGAAGCGGGCGGCCACGGCCTCGGCGACCTTGGCCGAGAAGGCTTCCACCGCCTCCGGGCCGGCCACTTCGGCCAGATGGTCGAGCGCATTGATCGCCAGGGCGTCGTACGCCTGGTAGAACTCGCCGCGCCCGGAGTCGGTGAGCGCGAAGACCTTCGCCGGACGGCCGCGTCCGCGGTGCCCATAGACGCGCTGCTCGCGGCTGGTCACCTGGCCGGTGCTGGCCAGGACGGTGAGGTGCCTGCGGACGGCGGCCGGGGTCAGGCCCAGCCGACTCGCGAGGTCGTTGGCGGTGGACGGTCCGTGCTGCAGGATCGAGCGGGCCACTCGGTTGCGGGTGGAAGCGTCCGCGGCCTGCTGCTCGGCCTCGGCTACCGCCGCGTCCCCGTTCGGCTCGGTCTCGCTTTTCACAACGTCATTCTTGCCTTAATCGAGGCTTAGCTCAACCCGGGCGTCCAGGCATGATCCGCCAACGGATGAGACGCCCATCCAAAAGGTGGCCTTGATTCGGTGACTACGACACATGGTCGTAGAGTGCTGGGCGATGTTTGTTCTAACAACGGCGAGACGGACATCAGCAAAACAACCACCTGATTGAAGGATGCATCGTGACGACTTCATCGCTCGATACCAAACCATCCGCAGGTCGTCCCCACAGTTTGGTGCGGTCGGGCCTGTTCGTGGTTTTCGGGCTCTTGGGACTGTCGCTGGCTGCCTGTTCCGGCACCGGCGCTGAGCCCACCCACACCACCCACAAGAGCGAGTTCGACCTACCGCTCCCCGACCTGCACGCGGTCACCTTCCTCGGCGGCGTTTCGGGCTGGTACCTGCTGCTGATCGGCATGCTGATCTGCCTGGCCGGGTTCGGTTTCGGCATCTACAGCTACATGAAGCTGAAGAACCTGCCGGTGCACCAGTCCATGCGGGAGGTGTCCGAGCTGATCTACGAAACCTGCAAGGCCTACCTGCTGCAGCAGGGCAAGTTCTTGCTCACCCTGTTCGCCTTCATCGGCGCGGTCATCTTCGTCTACTTCGGCTTCCTGAACACCACCGGGGGCTGGGGCCGGGTGATCATCGTGCTGCTGTTCGCGATCATCGGCATGGCCGGCTCGTACGGCATCGCCTGGTACGGCATCCGCCTGAACACCTTCGCCAACTCGCGCACCTCCTTTGCGGCGCTGAAGGGCAAGCCGTTCAACGTCTACGACATCCCGATGCGTTCGGGCATGAGCGTCGGCATGGTGCTGATCTCGACCGAGCTGATCATGATGCTCGCGATCATGATGTTCCTGCCCGCCGAGATCGCGACCGCCTGCTTCCTGGGCTTCGCGATCGGCGAGTCGCTGGGCGCGTCCGCACTGCGGATCGCCGGCGGCATCTTCACCAAGATCGCCGATATCGGCTCCGACCTGATGAAGATCGTCTTCAAGATCGGCGAGGACGACCCCCGTAACCCCGGCACCATCGCCGACTGCACCGGTGACAACGCTGGCGACTCGGTCGGCCCGTCCGCTGACGGCTTCGAGACCTACGGCGTCACCGGTGTCGCGCTGATCACCTTCATCCTGCTGGGGGTGCAGGCCGACCTGCAGGCGCACTTCCTGGTCTGGATCTTCTTCATCCGCGCGATCATGCTGGTCGCATCGGCCCTTTCCTACTTCGGCAACGCGCTCTGGGCGAAGTCGAAGTACGGCAATGCTGAAGAGATGGAGTTCGAGACCCCGCTGACCTCGCTGGTCTGGATCACCTCGATCGTCTCGATCGTGCTCACCTTCATCATCTCGGCCATGCTGATCCCGAACGTGGGTGGCAACACCAACCTGTGGTGGCAGCTCTCGCTGATCATCAGCTTCGGCACACTGGCCGGCGCGATCATCCCCGAGCTCGTCAAGGTGTTCACCGGGGTCAAGGCCAAGCACGTCGAGGAGGTCGTTAAGTCGGCCAAGGAGGGCGGTCCGTCCCTGGACATCCTGTCCGGCCTGGTCGCCGGCAACTTCTCCGCCTACTGGCTGGGCATCGCCATCGTCGGTCTGATGGGCGGCGCCTACGGCGTGTCCACCATGATTCCCGCCATCGACCCGGCCAACGCCGCAGCCGGCGGCATCATGCTGGCTCCGGGCGTGTTCGCCCTCGGCCTGGTCGCCTTCGGCTTCCTGGGCATGGGCCCAGTGACCATCGCGGTCGACTCCTACGGACCGGTCACCGACAACGCCCAGAGCGTCTACGAGCTGTCGCAGATCGAGCAGATCCCCGGCATCGAGGACGAACTGCAGCGCGACTACGGCATCACCCCGAACTTCGAGCGGGCCAAGTACCTGCTGGAAGCAAACGACGGTGCCGGCAACACGTTCAAAGCGACTGCCAAGCCAGTGCTGATCGGTACCGCGGCAGTGGGTGCGACCACCATGGTGTTCTCGATCATCATGGGCCTCACCAACGGCCTGCAGACCGACCTGCTGGCGAACCTGTCGCTGTTGCACGTGCCGTTCCTGCTCGGTCTGATCACCGGTGGCGCCATCATCTACTGGTTCACCGGCGCCTCCATGCAGGCCGTCACCACCGGCGCATTCCGGGCGGTGGAGTTCATCAAGGGCAACATCAACCTTGAGACCTCGGAGAAGGCTTCGGTCAAGGACTCCCGCCGCGTGGTGGAAATCTGCACCCAGTACGCCCAGAAGGGGATGTTCAACATCTTCCTCGGCATCTTCTTCGCCACGCTGGCGTTCGCGTTCGTGGAGCCGTACTTCTTCATCGGCTACCTGATCTCGATCGCTGTCTTCGGGCTCTACCAGGCCATCTTCATGGCCAACGCCGGTGGCGCCTGGGACAACGCCAAGAAGATCGTCGAGGTCGATCTGCAGGCCAAGGGCACCGAACTGCATGATGCGTCCATCGTTGGCGACACCGTGGGCGACCCGTTCAAGGACACCTCCTCGGTGGCCCTGAACCCAGTGATCAAGTTCACCACCCTGTTCGGCATGCTGGCGATCGAGCTGTCGCTGATCATCAACAACAGCGCGATCAACGCCGTCCTAGCCGTGGTCTTCTTCCTGGCCAGCGCCTACATGGTGTGGCGTTCGTTCTACGGCATGCGCATCGATCAGCCGATGCTCACCGCTGCGGACTTCGCCTACCTGAAGGACGCTCCCTCGCCGGAGCTGTCCACCGGTGCACCCGCTCCTGCGGCCGCCGAGCACGTGGCGGACGCAGCGAAGGTCTGACCCTGCTGTTAACCAGCTGCTGCCCGGTACCCGCGAGGGTGCCGGGCAGCAGCGTTTTCCGGCCCGGGGTTGCGTGCGGGGCCGGGCCCGGGCGGCCCGGGCCTAGACTGAGCGCGTGTCCGCCGCCCTCACCCTGACCGATGTGCGGATCCAGCTTGGGCGGCGTCCGGTGCTGACCGGGCTCAGCCTCAGCGCTGCGGTGGGCGAGGTGACCGCTGTGCTCGGCCCTAACGGGGCCGGCAAGACCACGATGATCCGCTGCTGCACCGGGCTGCTGAGTCCGGACGCCGGCACGATCGATGTACTCGGCCGGGCCGCGGGCGCACCCGGGGCGAATGACCGGGTTGGGTTGATGCCGCAGGCGACCGGCGCCTGGTCCGGGGTGAGGCCGCTGGAACTCCTGCGGTATCTGGCCGCGCTCTACGCGTCCCCGCTGCCGGTGGCCGAACTGGTGGAGATGCTCGGCATCGGCACCTTCGCGCAGACTCCCTACCGCCGGCTTTCCGGCGGACAGCAGCAGCTGGTGAACCTGGCCGGGGCGATCATCGGCCGCCCGGAGCTGGTCTTCCTTGACGAACCAACCGCCGGGCTCGACCCACACGTGCGCCGCACGGTCTGGCAGCTGATCCGCGACCTCCGCGCCGCCGGCGTGGCCGTGGTGCTCACCACCCATGCCATGGACGAGGCCGAGAAGCTGGCCGATCGGGTGATCCTGCTCAACGCCGGACGCGCGGTCGCGTCCGGCACCGTCGGGGAGCTGACCGCCGACGGCAACCTCGAACAGCTATTCCTGAGCCTCACCACCCCGGGCGGTGCGGCATGAACCTCGACCTCGGTCCCGGGGCTGCCCCGGCCACCCGTCCGCGGCGGGTCATAGCGCATTCGCTCATGGAGACCCGGCTGATCGTCCGCAACGGGGAACAGTTGCTCCTGGCATTGGTGATACCTCTGGGCCTGATCGTCGCGCAGGCGGTGCTCGGCCCGCGGTTCGGCATTGCTCGCGAGCCGTTCGTGGCTTCGGTAATCGCACTCGGACTGTGGTCGAGCGGGTTCACCTCCCCGGCGATCACCACCGCCTTCGAGCGGCGTTACGGCGTGCTGGAGCGGCTGGTGGCCACTCCCCTGCGCCGCGCCGATCTGCTGACCGGTAAGGCGACCATGATCGCGATCCTGGCTGTCGGCCAGGCAGCGGTGCTTGCGCTGGCCGGATTGATCGTCGGTTGGCGACCGGCGCCGACCCTGTTGCAGAGCGGGGTGACCCTGCTGGTGGTGCTGCTCGGGCTGGTCGCTTTTGCGAGCCTCGCCCTGTGCCTGGCGGGGACGGTCAGCGCCGAACTGACCCTCGGCCTGGCGAACCTGGTGTACCTCGGCGGGGCCGCGCTGGGCATCCTGGTACCGGTGGCGAGCTTCCCTGCCTGGGCGCAGCCCCTGGTTGCGTCGCTGCCGACGACCGCGGTTGCCGAGTCACTTCGGGTCTGGGCTGCCGGCGGTGTAGCGCTGTGGCCGTTGCTGGTTGTGCTGATCTGGGCGGTCGCGGGACTCGCGCTCGCCAGGAAGGTGTTCCGATGGATCTAGTTGGCTCCCCCGCTGCCCTACGCGGCTGGTCGATCGCCTCACTGGTGGCGAACATGGGCCTGGTGGTGACCGGTGGGCTGGTCCGGGTCACCGGCTCTGGCCTGGGCTGCTCCACCTGGCCGCAGTGCGAGCCGGGCTCGTACGTGCCGCACGGGGATGCTCCGCTGCACACCTACATCGAGTTCGGCAATCGGCTGCTGACCTTCGTGCTGGTCGCGGTTGCGATCGGGACGCTGATCGCGGCCTGGCGGGCCAGGGACGCCGCCGGCAACCCCGTCCGACGGGTGCGGGTACTGGCTCTGCTGGCGGCAGCGGGCATCCCAGCGCAGGCCGTCATCGGCGGCATCTCGGTGCTGGCGCGGCTCGAATGGTGGGTCGTAGGTCTGCACCTGGTGCCCTCACTCGCCTTGATCATGGTCTGCACGGTGCTGGTGCACGAGGTCTTCGGCGCCGCACCTGCTGGCGCCACCGCGGCTGCCCGCAATCTGGCGTGGGTGGTCCTGGCGTTGGGCTGGCTGGTGCTGCTGCTGGGCATCATCGTGACCGGCGCCGGACCCAACGCCGGCGACGCGGACGTGCACCGCAGCGGCTTCGACCTCACTGCGGTAGCCCGGACGCACTCATTGTCGGTGTGGGCGGCGACCATCGCCATCGTGGCGCTGCTTTGGCTGGCCCGTCGTACGCCGGCGCTGTTCCGTGCGACGCTGCTGTTGCTCGGTGTGGTCGTGCTGCAGGGAGCGATCGGTTACGCCCAGTACTTCCTCGGCGTGCCGCCGATGCTGGTGGCCCTGCACATGCTTGGGACGGCGCTGTTCTGCGCAGCGATCGCCAACGTCTGGTGGCTGGCCCGCGTACCGGCACGAAACCCGAGTTTGATGGCTTATTCAGGCTGACTAGCCGGGCACAGATGGCGCCACCCGACTTGGATGGCTTACGGGGCACCGCAGCTCCCGGATAAGCCATCCAGGTCGGGTCGAGACCCTAGGGAGGTCCGCCGGCGGCCTGGTATGCCTACCAAATCGGGTTTGACTGATCGAGCCGGCTGACGCGAGCGGTGCTCGCGTCGCTCAGAACAGCAACGGATCGACCGCAGCGGCGATGAACACGATCGCCAGGTAGCTGTTGGAGAGGTGGAAGAGCCGCATCGGCTTCAGTGCTGCGTCGGTAAGGCCGCGCTTGGCTCGAACCAGCAACGCGACCGCTTCGGCCAGCATCGCCAGTCCAGCCACCAGCGCGACCAGCGGGTACCCCCAGCCGGTTCCGGCCACTGGCCAGAGCAGCAGGCTCACCGCCATGGTGAGCGCGCTATAAGCAAGAATGCGCCAAGCCACCGTCACCGGCGGCGCCACCACCGGCAGCATCGGCACGTGCGCATTGAGGTAGTCCTCGCGGTAACGCAGCGCAAGCGCCCAGGTGTGCGGCGGCGTCCACGCGAAGACGATCGCGAACAGCACCAGCGGGGCCCACGCCACCGAGCCGGTAACCGCCGTCCAGCCGATCAGCGGCGGAAAGCATCCGGCGACGCCGCCCCAGACGATGTTCTGCGAGGTGCGGCGCTTCAGCGCCATCGTGTAGACGAACACGTAGTAGAGGTTCGCCGCGAGGGCGAGCCCCGCCGAAAGCCAATTGGCGCCCAGCCCCAGGATGAGGACGGACGCGACGCCGAGCACCGCGCCGAAGGCGATCGCGCGCGCCGGCGTGACCAGGTCGAGCGCCATCGGACGCCGCCGCGTCCGCCGCATCCTGGCGTCGATGTCCGCGTCCAGCACCGAGTTGAAGACATTGGCGCTGGCGGCGGCAGCGGTACCGCCCAGCAGCGTCCAGAGCACCAGCTGCCAGGGCGGGAAGCCGCCGGCGGCCAGGAACATCGCGGGCACCGTGGTCACCAGCAGGAGTTCAATGATCCGCGGCTTCGCGAGGGCCAGATAGGCCTTCGCGGTCGCTCGCCAGTCAACAGGCGCCAGCACCGAGACGGGCGCGCCTTCCTCGGCTGGTCTCATGCCGTCCTCTCTGAGAAGGTCTGAGCAGTCTAGACCCAAGCTCTTCTGGACTGCGATCAGTGTGAACCGCTCGCGGAGCTTGCACTTGTACAGTCGTGACGGTGAACGCTCTTCGCGACCCCCGCGACCGCCGGCTTCCCGAGATGGCCGGACCTTCGGCCCTGGTGCTGTTCGGCGTGACCGGCGACCTTGCCCGCAAGAAGCTCCTCCCGGCCATCTACGACCTCGCCAACCGCGGCATGCTGCCCCCTGGTTTCGGGCTGGTCGGGTTCGCCCGGCGCGACTGGGCGGCAGAACACTTCGCCGATGTCGTGGCGGACGCCGTCCGCAGCCATGCCCGGACGCCCTTCCGTGAGGACGTCTGGCGGCAGCTCGTGGCCGGCGTCCGGTTCGTCTCCGGCGAACTGGACGACGACGCGGCCTTCGAGGAACTCAAGCGCACCCTCGCCGAGCTGGACGAAACCCAGGGCACCGGCGGCAACCATGCCTTCTACCTGTCGGTGCCACCAGCTGCCTTCGACATCACCGTTGCGCAACTGCGTCGGCACGGTCTCGCCGACCGGCCGAGAGGCTCGTGGCGGCGGGTGGTGATCGAGAAGCCGTTCGGCCATGACCTGGCCAGCGCGCAGGAGCTGGAGCGGAAGCTCGCCAAGGCGTTCGAGCCCACCAGCGTCTTCCGGATCGACCACTATCTGGGCAAGGAGACCGTCCAGAACCTACTGGCCTTCCGCTTCGCCAACACCATGTTCGAGCCGATCTGGAACCGCAACTACATCGACCACGTGCAGATCACCATGGCCGAGGACATCGGCATCGAAGGCCGGGCCGGCTACTACGACGGCATCGGCGCGGCCCGTGACGTGATCCAGAACCATCTGCTGCAGCTGCTGGCCCTGACCGCGATGGAGGAACCCACGTCTTTCGGCGCCGATGAGTTGAGCGCGGAGAAGCGCAAGGTGCTGGCGGCGGCGAGCACACCGGCCGATCTGGGCGCCCACACCGCGCGCGGCCAGTACGCCGCAGGTTGGGCCGGTGGCCGGCTGGTGGCCGGCTATCTGGAGGAGAAGGGCATCCCGGCCGACTCACACACGGACACCTTCGCGGCGATCCGGGTGGACATCGACAATCGTCGCTGGGCCGGCGTCCCGTTCTACCTGCGGGCCGGCAAGCGGCTCCCCCGCCGGGTCACCGAGGTTGCCCTGAACCTGCGCACCGCACCGCACCTGCCCTTCGACCACGCGGACGTCCGCTCGCTCGGCAACAACGCCCTGGTGCTGCGGATCCAGCCGGAGGAGGGCATCACGCTGCGGTTCGGCGCCAAGGTGCCGGCCACCTCCGAACTACGCGAGGTGAACATGGAGTTCGGCTACGACACCTCGTTCGTGGAGTCCAGCCCGGAGGCCTACGAACGGCTGCTGCTGGACGTGCTGCGTGGCGCGGAGCCGCTGTTCCCCCAGCCGGCTGAGGTGGAGCTGTCCTGGCGGCTGCTTGACCCGGTCCTGGACCACTGGGCCAGCCAGGAGGAACCGCCCCAGGCCTACCCATCCGGCACCTGGGGGCCGACGTCGGCTGTGGAGATGCTCGCCCGCGACGGCTTCAGCTGGCGCCGGCCGTAAGGGCTTGAGGAGACCGAAGATGATCGTGCAACTCACTGACACCAACGCCGCGGCGCTGCAGGAGCAGCTCGGGCAACTGCGCCATCGGCTCGGGGGGATCTCCGGCGTGGTCTTCACCCTGGTTGTGGTCGTCGACCAGGGTGACTACGACCGGGCCATGGCTGCGGTGGTTGACACCGCGCTCGAGCATCCATCCCGGATCCTGCTGGTGACGAACGGACGAGCCCGCGCGGACCGACTGGACGCGTCCATCCGCGCCGGTGAGGATGCGCCCGGCGAGATCGTGACCCTCAAGTTCCACGGCGAGCTGCGCAAACACCGGGATTCGGTGGTGCTGCCGCTGCTCCTGCCCGACCTGCCGGTGATCGTCTGGTGGTCGGGCTGCTCGCCGGTGGCGCCAGCGTCCGACCAGCTCGGACGGCTGGGCACGCGTCGGATCACCGACGCGATGGGTGATCCCGACCCGCTCGCCGCGCTGGAGGTGCGGGCTCGCAACTACTGCCCGGGCGACACCGACCTCACCTGGACGCGGCTTACCCGCTGGCGCGGCCTGCTCGCTGCCGCACTGGACGCCTACCCGATGAACGTGACCCGCGCGACCGTGGGGGCGGCGCCCGACAATGCTGCCGCCAGCCTGCTCGCGGCCTGGCTGGGCGATCGCCTGAACGTCGGCGTCGCGGTCACCCGACATCCCGGGGTGGGCATCACCGAGGTGACCCTTGGCGCCGAGACCGACGAGATCCGGGTGGCCCGAACCGACGGCAACCTGGCCGTGATCTCGGCACCGGGGCTGCCGGAGCGCCTGGTGGCACTCCCCCGGCGCGACCTGAACACCCTGCTCACCGAGGAGCTGCGGCGAATGGACGACGATCCCATCTACGCTGAGGCCATGGCAGCTCTGGTGCGGCGACTCGACCGCGCGACTCCGCAGACCGGCGGCGCGCGCAAATGACCGGCAGGCAACCCCAGGTGGTGCGGCACCGTAGCCACGAGGAACTGGCAGACACCACGGCGCGGCGACTGCTGGCCACCCTCACCCAGTTGCAGCGGGACGGCGGTGTGGCCCACCTCTGCCTCACCGGCGGCCGGATCGCCACCGCGATGTATGCCCGCCTGGGCGAACTGCTGGCGGACAGCGAGGTGGATTCGTCCCGGCTGGAGTTGTGGTGGGGCGACGAACGCTTCCTGCCCACCGAAGATCCCGAACGCAATGCCGGGCCAACGCTCGCCCTGCTGGCGCGCTACTTCCAGGTGGACCCGGCCCGGACCCATCCGATGCCGAGCGCCGACGGGGTGGTGGACGCAGGCGCGTCCGCGAACACCTATGCCAAGGAACTCGGCGAGACCCGCTTCGACATCTGCCTGCTCGGCATGGGCCCGGACGGCCATGTGGCTTCGATCTTCCCCAACCACCCGTCGTCCGAGCCGACCACGCAGCCGGTGATCGGGGTGAGCGACGCACCAAAGCCGCCCAGCGAGCGGATCAGCCTGACGCTCGCGACGCTGAGCCGCTCGCGGCAGGTTTGGTTCCTGGTGTCGGGTGAGGAGAAGGGTGACTCGCTGGCCAGAGCGCTCGCCGGCGATCCCGAACTGCCGGCCGCCCATGTGGAGGGAACCGACTGCACCCTCTGGCTGATCGACGAGGACGCAGCCGTCAAGCTCCCGTACTTCGACTGCTGGGCCTAACGCGTTCGAGCGGCCTCGCTCGGACCGGCGACGGCTCGATCAGTAAATGACCTCGCCAGCCGCGCGGCGCGCGCGCAGCGCATCCAGGGCTTCGGCGAGGATGGCCACGGCTTCGGCGTCGGTACGACGCTCCTTCACATAGGCCAGGTGGGTCTTGTAGGGCTGGATCTTCGGCGGTGGCGGCGGGTTCTCGGAATCGAGGTTGGCCGGCAATCCGCAGCGGGGGCAATCCCAGGTTTCCGGAACCGCCGCGTCCGCGGCGAACGCCGGACGCGTCTCATGCCGGTTCGCGCAGAAGAACGAGACGTAGAGCCGTGGAGCGGCGTCACCCCGCTCCGCCTCACCCATCGGACCCGCGCCGACGCGGCTGCCCCGAATCGCACTTCCACCAGCCACTGACTTCTCCTTGCTAGGTGTTTTGGGGGCTCAGCCCAGGGTCCCGATCTCGGGGAAGAATCGGTAGAGCACCAGCAATCCGATGATGCTGGCCAGCCAGACGAGGCCGACGATGACGGTCAGCCGGTCGAGATTCCGCTCGGCCACGGAGGTGCCGCCCATGCCGGTGGTCATGCCGCCGCCGAACAGGTCGGACATGCCGCCGCCCCGGCTCTTGTGCAGCAGGATGAACAGGGCGAGGACGATGCTGGTGAGGATCAGGACGACCGAAAGCGTCACGATCGGCCAGGTCATCAAGGGCAGCTGAGTCACGCGCAGAATCTTAACTCACCGAGCACCCGAGCGACGAAACGCCGGCCCCGCTGGTCGGCCATGCCGTCCGTCCGCCCCCGAGAATGCGCCGAGGGCCAGCCTTGGACGTCGAGAACCAGTTCTAAAGGCTGGTTCTCGACGCTTACGCTGGCCCTCGGCGGATGGGTCAGATCACGGAATAGAACATCACGATCTTCGCGAACTCGTCCGCGTTCAAGCTCGCCCCGCCGACCAGGGCGCCGTCCACGTCGGGCTTCGCCATGATCTCGACGATGTTGTTCGCCTTCACCGAGCCGCCGTACTGGATCCGGACGGCTTCGCCGGCCTCGACCCCGAAAGTCTCGGCGACGTAGCCGCGAATGGCCCCGCAGACCTCCTGCGCGTCCTCCGGGGTGGCCACCTCGCCGGTGCCGATCGCCCAGACCGGCTCGTAGGCGATCACCATGGCCGCCACCTGCTCGGCCGTGAGCCCGTCCAGGCAGGCCTCGACCTGGCCCAGCACGAACGGCACATGGGTGCCTTCCTTGCGGATGTCGAGCACCTCGCCGCAGCACACGATCGGCGTCATGCCGGCCGCGAACACGACCTTCGCCTTCTCGCCGATCAGCTCGTCGGTCTCGCCGTGGTACTCGCGACGCTCGGAGTGGCCGACCACCACGTAGGCGCAGTTCAGCTTGGCCAGCATCTCCGCCGAGATCTCACCGGTGTAGGCACCGGACGCGTGCACCGACACGTCCTGAGCGCCGAACTTCAGCGGCAGCTTGTCGCCCTCGACCAGGGTCTGCACGGTGCGGATGTCGGTGAACGGCACGATCACGGCTGCCTCGGACCTCTCCGGGTCGTACTTCGCGTCCGTCAACGTCCAGGCCAGCTTCTGCACCAGCCCGGTGGCCTCGACGTGATTCAGATTCATCTTCCAGTTGCCGGCCATCAGCGGCTTGCGTGCCATTGTCAGTTCTCCTCATCCAGAACAGCCAGACCCGGGAGCACCTTGCCCTCGAGGTATTCAAGCGATGCGCCGCCGCCGGTCGAGATGTGCCCGAACTGGTCGTCGGCGAAGCCGAGGTTCCGCACCGCAGCCGCAGAGTCGCCGCCGCCCACCACCGAGAAGCCGGACGAGGCCGCGAGGGCCTTCGCCACCGCCTCGGTGCCGCTGGCAAGCTCGGGAATCTCCGCGACGCCCATCGGACCGTTCCAGAAGATCGTCGCCGCGCCGGTGATGGCCTCGGCGAAGATGGCCTCGGTCTCGGGGCCGATGTCGGCGCCCTCCTGATCGGCCGGGATCGCGTCCGCGGCTACGATGGTGACCTTGCTGGACGTGCGAGCCGGAATGTCCAGCTCTGCTACCACGCGGACGTCGACCGGCAGCAGGATCTGCTTGCCGGCAGCCTCGGCCTGCTTGAGGTAGTCGGCGCAGACGTCGACCTTCTCGGCGTCCAGCAGCGAGATGCCCACTTCGTGGCCCAAGGCCTTCAGGAAGGTGTAGGCCATGCCGCCGCCGATCACCAGCGTGTCGGCCACCTTGAGCAGGTTGTCGATGACGCCGAGCTTGTCGGCCACCTTCGCGCCGCCTAGCACCACCACGTAGGGCCGCTCGGGAGCCTCGGTCAGGCGCTTGAGGACTTCGACTTCCTTCTTCACCAGCGCGCCGGCAGCGCTCGGCAGCAGCTTCGCCACGTCGTAGACGGACGCCTGCTTGCGGTGCACCACGCCGAAGCCGTCGGAGACGAAGACGTCGGCGAGAGCCGCGTACTTTGCGGCCAGCTCGGCGCGCTCGGCGTCCACCTTGGACTCCTCGGCCGGCTCGTAGCGGACGTTCTCCAGCAGTGCGATCTCGCCTTCGCCGAGCCCGGCTACCGTGGCTGCGGCCGAGTCACCGACCACGTCGGCCGCGAGCACGACCGGTGCCTCGATCAGCTCGCCCAGCCGCTTGGCTACCGGGGCGAGCGAGAATTCAGGGTTGACCTTGCCCTTGGGGCGGCCAAGATGAGCCATGACCACGACCCTGGCGCCGGCCTCGACCAGCTGGGTAAGGGTGGGCAGCGCTGCCTTGATGCGGCCATCGTCGGTGATGGTGTCGCCATCGAGCGGCACGTTGAAATCGCAGCGGATCAGAACCCGCTTGCCCCTCAGGTCACCGAGGTCGGATACAGACTTCACGTCTAGCCTTTCTGTCGGTTACTAAGCAACGGGCCGACCCGCGTCTGATGACGCGAGCCGGCCCGTTGCACAGCTGTTTGGTCAGATCAGAGCTTCGAGCCGACCAGCGCGGTCAGGTCGACCAGGCGGTTGGAGTAGCCCCACTCGTTGTCGTACCAGCCAAGCACCTTGACCTGGTTGCCGATCACCTTGGTGAGCTTGGCGTCGAACACGCAGGACGCGGGGTCGGTCTCGATGTCCTTGGACACGATCTCGTCCTCGGTGTAGACCAGGAAACCCTTCATCGGGCCGTTCTCTGCAGCAGCCTTGACGATCGCGTTGACCTCCTCGACGGTGGTCTCACGGGCGGCCTCGAAAGTGAGGTCGGTGGCCGAACCGGTCGGGGTCGGGACGCGCATCGCGTAGCCGTCCAGCTTGCCCTTGAGCTCGGGCAGCACCAGCGAGACGGCCTTGGCCGCACCGGTGGTGGTCGGGACCATGTTCAGGGCGGCGGCGCGGGAGCGACGCAGGTCGCTGTGCGGGCCGTCCTGCAGGTTCTGGTCCTGGGTGTAGGCGTGGATCGTGGTCATCAGACCCTTGACGATGCCCAGACCGTCGTTCAGCGCCTTGGCCATCGGGGCCAGGCAGTTCGTGGTGCAGGACGCGTTCGAGATGATGTTGTGCACGGCGGCGTCGTACTTGTCGTCGTTCACGCCCATCACGATGGTGATGTCCTCGTTCTTCGCCGGAGCGGAGATCAGGACCTTCTTGGCGCCGGCGTCGATGTGGGCCTTGGCCTTGGTCGCGTCGGTGAAGAAGCCGGTGGACTCGATCACGATGTCGACGCCCAGCTCGCCCCACGGCAGCGCGGACGGATCGCGCTCAGCGAAAGCCTTGATCTCCTTGCCGTTCACCCAGAGGGCGTCGTCGTCGTAGGAGACCTCACCGGGGAAGCGGCCCAGGATCGAGTCGTACTTCAGCAGGTGCGCGAGGGTCTTGTTGTCGGTGAGGTCGTTGACGGCCACCACATCGAGATCGGCGCCAGATGCCACCAGGGCGCGGAAGTAGTTACGGCCGATCCGGCCGAAGCCGTTGATGCCAACCTTGACGGTCATGTTTAGAGGATCTCCTTCTTCGACTGATATGCATCGGCCAGCGCTTGACCAGCCGGGTTACAACGTCCACCTTAGCGGTTCGAAGGAGCGTCGGTTGCCGCTGTCGAGGATCCGAAACAACGTGCAGATCCGGCTCGATCCAGTGACCCTAGTTCCGGGTCCAGCTGACGCCGGTTATCCGTCGTCGTCTATTCCGGACAGCGCTGGCGCGCTGTCCGTCGAAACTCCTCCGGACAACCGGCTGACCCCAACAAGCGTCGTCGTCTATTCCGGACAGCGCTGGCGCGCTGTCCGTCGAGACTCCTCCGGACAACCGGCTGACCCCAACAAGCGTCGTCGTCTATTC
>Ga0116180_1001381_pt1 | contig 20618 bp, 20 predicted proteins | sample AD_UKC073_MetaG_FD_89804 | JGI IMG/M metagenome (GOLD analysis project Ga0116180, IMG submission 89804) | Active sludge microbial communities of municipal wastewater-treating anaerobic digesters from USA - AD_UKC073_MetaG | ecosystem: Engineered > Bioreactor > Anaerobic > Digestate | place: USA...
CGACATGGCCACGGCTTGCGCCGAGGCGGACGTGCTCATTTGCCGCGCCGGCGCCATGACCATTGCGGAACTCGCCGCGGTGGGCGCCGCGGCGCTCTACGTCCCGTTTCCGCACGCGGTGGACGACCACCAGACCACCAACGCCCGCTTTCTGGTCGACCAGGGGGCCGGCTGGCTGGTGCCGCAAAGCGAACTGGAGCCCGAGCACTTGGCGAATATGCTACAAAATATAGAGCGCTTGACGCTGATGGATCGGGCGCTGAAGGCCAAAAACATGCAAAAGACCCAGGCGGTCGACGAGGTGGTCGCCGCCTGCGAGGAGCTGGCCGCATGAGACACGCCATCCGCCACATCCACTTCGTCGGCGTCGGCGGCGCCGGCATGAGCGGCATCGCCGAGGTGCCGCACAACCTGGGTTACGTGATTTCCGGCTCCGACCTGGCGGACGGCCCCGTGCTGCGTCGCCTGGCGGGGCTGGGCATCCAGACCTTTGTCGGCCACGCCGCGGCCCATGTCGAGGGCGCGGACGCGGTGGTCACCTCCACCGCCGTCAAGCCCGACAACCCCGAGGTGCTGATCGCGCGCGAGCGCCGCATCCCGGTGGTGCCGCGCGCCATGATGCTGGCCGAGCTGATGCGCCTGAAGCAGGGCATCGCCATCGCCGGCACGCACGGCAAGACCACCACCACCAGCCTGGTGGCCAGCGTGCTGGCCGAGGCCGGCCTGGATCCCACCTTCGTCATCGGCGGCCGCCTGAACAGCGCCGGCGCCAATGCGCGGCTGGGCGCCGGCGACTACATCGTGGTCGAGGCCGACGAATCCGACGCCTCGTTCCTGAACCTGCTGCCGGTGCTGGCCGTCGTCACCAACATCGACGCCGACCACATGGAGACCTACGGCCACGACTTCGGCCGGCTCAAGAAGGCCTTCATCGACTTCCTGCACCGCATGCCCTTCTACGGCACCGCCATCCTGTGCCTGGAGAGCCCGGCGGTGCGCGAGATCGCCGGCGAGCTGAGCTGTCCGGTCACCAGCTACGGCTTCGCCGCCGACGCACAGGTGCGCGCTGTCGACGTGCGCGCCGTCGGCGCGCAGATGCACTTCACGGTGCAGCGGCGCAACGGCGTGCAGTTGCCCGACCTGCCGGTGGTGCTCAACCTACCGGGCGAGCACAACGTGCTCAACGCGCTGTCGGCCATCGCCGTGGCGGTCGAGCTGAACATCCCCGATGCCGCGGTCCAGAAGGCGCTGGCCGAGTTCAAGGGCGTGGGCCGGCGCTTCCAGCGCCATGGCGAACTGCCGGCGCAGGACGGCGGGCGCTTTGTCGTGATCGACGACTACGGTCATCACCCGGTGGAAATGGCGGCCACGCTGGCCGCGGCGCGCGGCGCGTTTCCCGGCCAGCGGCTGGTGCTGGCGTTCCAGCCGCACCGCTACACCCGCACGCGCGACTGCTTCGAGGACTTCGTCCGGGTGCTGGGCGGCGCCGACCATGTGCTGCTGACCGAGGTCTACGCCGCGGGCGAGGAACCCATCGTGGCGGCCGACGGCCGCTCGCTGGCGCGCGCGCTGCGCGTGGCTGGCCGGGTCGAGCCGGTGTTCGTGGACGACGTGGCGGAGCTGCCGCGCGTCATCGCCGAACAGGTCCGCGACGGCGACGTGGTGCTGTGCATGGGCGCCGGATCCATTGGCGGCGTGCCGGCGAAAATCGTTGATATGCTACAAAAAACTGAGCATAATCCGGACTGAGCCGATCACCATGCAGCCACACAGCGTTCAATTCGGAAAAGTCGCCGTCCTGATGGGCGGGCGCTCGGCCGAGCGGGAGGTCTCCCTGATGTCCGGCCAGGGCGTGCTGACGGCGCTGCGGGCGCGTGGCGTCGACGCGCATGCCTTCGATCCGGCGCAGCGCCCCATGGACGACCTCGGGCGGCTGGGCTTCACCCGCTGCTTCATTGCCCTGCACGGGCGCTTCGGCGAGGACGGCACGGTGCAGGGCGCGCTGGAGCTGTTGGGCATTCCCTACACCGGCGCCGGGGTGCTGACCTCCAGCATGGCCATCGACAAGGTCATGACCAAGCGCGTCTGGCTGGCCGAGGGCCTGCCGACGCCGCGCTACGTATTGCTGCGCGCGGGCGAATGCACGCCCGAGCAGGTGCGCGCCGTGCCCGAGGCCCTGGGTCTGCCGCTGATCGTCAAGCCGGTGCGCGAAGGTTCGTCCCTGGGCGTCACCAAGGTCACCAGCCACGACCAGATGCAGCAGGCCGTGGCCGACGCGGCGCGGCTGGACGCCGACGTGCTGTGCGAGCAGTTCATCGGCGGCGACGAGGTCACCTGCCCGGTGCTGGGCGCCGGCGCGCAGGCGCGGGCGCTGCCGGTGATCCACATCGTGGCCCCCGAGGGCCAGTACGACTACCAGAACAAGTACTTCACCGACGTCACCGAGTACCGCGTGCCCTGCGACCTGCCACCCGGCGAGGAGGCCGCCGTCCAGGCCCTGGTGCTTAAGGCCTACCGCGTGCTGGGCTGCCGCGGCTGGGGCCGGATCGACGTCATGATCGACGCCGCCACGCGCCAGCCCTGGCTGCTGGAGATCAACACCTCGCCCGGCATGACCGGGCATTCGCTGGTGCCGATGGCCGCGCGCGCGGCCGGCATCGACTATGAAGCCCTGTGCCTGCAACTGCTGGCCGATGCGGCGCTGGACTACGCGCCGGCGGTGGGAGCGCGCGCATGACCGATTCGCTGCCCATGCCGCTGGACGTCAGGCTGATGAACGTCACCGCCGCGCTGCTGGCCACCGGGCTGGTGCTGGCCTGCGTGGCGGCCGCGCTCTGGTGGGTGCTGCGCAACCCGGCGTTCGCCATCCGGCAGATCGTGGTGACCGGCGACACGGCGCACCACAGCGCCGCCAGCCTGCGCGCGACGGTGGGGCCGCCGCGCCTGAGTGGCAACTTCTTCACCCTCGACCTGTCGGCCACCCAGGCGGCGTTCCAGTCCGTGCCCTGGGTGCGCAGGGCGGTGGTGCAGCGCGAATTTCCGGGGCGACTGAACGTCGCGCTGCAGGAGCACGTGGCGGTGGCGCGCTGGGGCGACGATGACGGCCACCTGATCAACGGCTTCGGCGAGGTGTTCGAGGCCACCGCCGACGAGCCGGGCGAGCGCGAGCTGCCGGTGCTGCGCGGGCCCGAGGGCCAGTCGGCCTCGGTGCTGGCGATGCATGAGCTGCTGAATCCGCTGCTCGAGCCGCTGGGCACGCATCTCGCCGAGCTGACGCTGCAGGGGCGCGGCAACTGGCGCGCCGAGCTGGACAGCGGCGCCGTGATCGAGCTGGGCCAGGGCACCCCCGCCGAGCTGGCGGCGCGCCTGAGGCAGTTCGTCGGCACGGTCAAGGAAGTGGCGGTGCGCCATCAGCGGCCGGTGGCGGCCGTCGAGGCGGCCGACCTGCGGCATGTGGGCGGCTATGCGTTGCGACTGCGCGGGGTCAGCACCGTGCGCTCCGACGCCCAGCCGGCGGCGCCTCGGCGTTGAGACGAAAAGAAGAGAGCAAGAGCGAATACCTCATGGCAAAAGAGTACAAGGACCTGATCGTCGGCCTGGACATCGGCACCGCCAAGATCATGGTGGTGGTGGGCGAGGTGCTGGCCGGCGGCGATCTCAAGCTCGCGGGCCTGGGGGTGGCGCCGAGCAACGGGCTCAAGCGCGGCGCGGTGGTCAACATCGACGCCACCGTGGCCAGCATCCAGCAGGCGCTAAGGAAGCCGAGCTGATGGCCGACTGCAAGATCGGCCGCGTCTACACCGGCATCACCGGCAGCCACATTCGCGGCATCAACTCCAGCGGTATGGTGCCGATCCGCGACAAGGAGGTCACGCCGGCCGACGTGGCGCGCGTGGTCGAGGCCGCCAAGGCCATCAACATCTCCAGCGACCAGCGCCTGCTGCTGGTGGAGCCGCAGGAATTCGTGATCGACGGCCAGGACGTGCGCGAGCCGGTGGGCATGAGCGGCATGCGGCTGGACGCCAAGGTGCACATCGTCACCGGCGCGCAGAGCGCGGCCGAGAACATCATCAAGTGCGTGCGCCGCTGCGGTCTGGAGGTGGACCAGCTGATGCTCAATCCGCTGGCCTCGGCGCAGGCGGTGCTGACCGACGACGAGCGCGAACTGGGCGTGGCCTGCGTCGATGTGGGCGCCGGCACCACCGACGTGGCCATCTTCGCCGGTGGCGCCATCCGCCACACGGCGGTGATCCCGATCGCGGGCGATCTGATCACCAGCGACATCGCCATGGCGCTGCGCACCCCGACCATGGACGCCGAGGACATCAAGGTCGCGCATGGCTGCGCCAAGCAGCTGCTGGCCGACGCCGACACCCAGGTCGAGGTGCCTGGCCTGGGCGACCGCACGCCGCGCCTGCTGTCGCGCCAGGCGCTGGCCGGCGTGATCGAGCCGCGCGTGGAGGAGATTTTCCAGCTGGTGCAGCAGGTGATCCGCGACTCGGGCTTCGAGGAGCTGCTGTCCTCCGGCGTGGTGCTCACCGGCGGCAGCGCGGTGATGCCGGGCATGGTCGAGCTGGGCGAGGACATCTTCCTCAAGCCGGTGCGGCGTGGCGTGCCCAAGTATTCGCGCGCCCTGTCCGACATGGTGGCGCAGCCGCGCGCGGCCACCGTGATGGGGCTGATGGAGGAAGCCCGCGCCGCCAGGCTGCGTGGCTACAAGGTGGCGCAGAAGACCGGTGGCGTGCAGAGCGCCTTCGGGCGCCTGAAGGATTTCATCGTGGGGAACTTCTGATGAGACACATGCACGGCCAGGCCCGCGCGTCGCCGCCGGTTTTCCATCGATGGCAGAGCACGGGGCCGCCCTCGTGACGCCGCCACGGCGCGCGCCCGAGGCGTGTTCACCCCCATCACAGCGTTCGTATTCCAAGGTTAGGCAGGCAAGAAAAGGAGTCCAGCATGAGCATCGAAATGATTGAAACCGACGGTTTTCATTCCGGCACGCAGATCAAGGTGATCGGCGTCGGCGGCGGCGGCAGCAACGCCGTCGAGCACATGATCTCGCGCCACGTGCAGGGCGTGGAGTTCATCTGCGCCAACACCGACGCGCAGGCGCTCAGTCGCTCCAACGCGAGCATGACCGTGCAGCTGGGCACCAGCGGCCTGGGCGCCGGCAGCAAGCCCGACAAGGGCCGCGAGGCGGCCGAGGCCGCCGCCGACGACATCCGCCAGGCGATCCGCGGCGCGCACATGCTGTTCATCACCGCCGGCATGGGCGGCGGCACCGGTACCGGCGCGGCGCCGGTGATCGCCCGCATCGCCAAGGACATGGGCATCCTCACCGTGGGCGTGGTCACCAAGCCCTTCGACTGGGAAGGCGGCCGCCGCCTGACCAACGCCGAGGCCGGCCTGACCGAGCTGGAGGCCAACGTCGATTCGCTGGTCGTGGTGCTGAACGAGAAGCTGCTCGAAGTGCTCGGTGACGACATCACCCAGGAAGAAGCCTTCGCCCAGGCCAACGACGTGCTGAAGAACGCCGTCGGCGGCATCGCCGAGATCATCAACGACTACGGTTTCGTCAACGTCGACTTCGAGGACGTGCGCACCGTGATGGGCGAGCCCGGCAAGGCCATGATGGGCACGGCCACCGCCAGCGGCCCCGACCGCGCCCGCATCGCCGCCGAGCAGGCCGTGGCCTGCCCGCTGCTGGAGGGCATCGATCTGTCGGGCGCCAAGGGCGTGCTGGTGCTGGTGACGGCGTCCAAGGGTTCGCTCAAGCTGAACGAATCCAAGGAGGCGATGAACACCATCCGCGCCTACGCCTCGCCCGAGGCCCACACCATCTACGGCGCCGCTTACGACGATGCGCTGGGTGACGAGATCCGCGTCACCGTGGTGGCCACCGGCCTGTCGCGCCAGGGCGCGCGCCGCCAGCCCATCACCGTGCTGCAAGGCGGCCTGCGCACCGGCACCGACAACGTGCCGTTCAACGTGCCCACGGTCAACCAGGCCGTCGGTGGCCCCGGCATGGGCGCGCAGGCGCAGCCCGACTACGGCAACGTGGCCGTGCCCAGCGTGTGGCGCACCAACCGCACGCAGGCGGCGGCCCGGGTGGACGCGCTGTCCTCCGGCGGCATGGACGACTTCGAGATCCCGGCCTTCCTGCGCAAGCAGGCCGATTGACCACGGTCAACCCCCTGAGCGGCTGACGCCGCTTCCCCCCCCCCTCTCTGGCGCTTCGCTTGGAGGGAGACAACGCCAGGGACCGGCGCAGGTCCGGCCACGGCGTTCGCTGGACAGGCCTGCTCCGCGGCCATGGGTGCATTGCTGGCGCGTGTCAACGCCAGCATTGCCGGTTCCGTAAAATCACACCATGCTTGCGCAACGAACATTGAAGGCGCTGACGCGTGCGGTGGGTGTGGGCCTGCACAGCGGCGAGCGGGTGGAGTTGACGCTGCGGCCGGCGCCGCCGGACACCGGCATCGTGTTTCGCCGCATCGACCTGCCGCAGCCGGTGGACATCCCCGTGAACGCCCAGGCCGTCACCGACACCCGGCTGGCCTCCACGCTGTCGGTGGGCGACGCCAAGGTGCGTACCGTGGAGCACCTGATGTCGGCCTGCGCCGGCCTGGGGCTGGACAACCTTTACATCGACATCACGGCCGAAGAGGTACCGATCCTGGACGGCTCGGCTTCCTCCTTCGTCTACCTGCTGCAAAGCGCCGGCATCGAGTGGCAGAAGGCGCCGCGCAAGTTCCTGCGCGTGCTCAAGCCGGTGGAGGTGCGCGAGGGCGAGGGCGAGCAGCTCAAGTGGGCGCGCCTGGCGCCGCACCACGGCTTCACGCTGAGCTTCGAGATCGACTTCCAGCACCCGGCGGTGGATTCGACCGAGCAGCAGGTCAGCTTCGACATGGGTACCGGCCGCTACAGCCGCGACATCGCGCGCGCGCGCACCTTCGCCTTCAGCAAGGACGTGGAGATGATGCGCGCCAGCGGCCTGGCCCTGGGCGGAGGGCTGGACAACGCCATCGTCATGGACGACACCAAGGTGCTCAACGAAGGCGGCCTGCGCTACGCCGAGGAATTCGCCAAGCACAAGATCCTCGACGCCATCGGCGATCTGTACTGCGTCGGCCATCCGATGCTGGCCGCCTACAGCGCCTTTCGCTCCGGCCACGCGCTGAACAACCAGTTGCTGCGCGCGTTGCTGGCGCGCCAGGACGCCTGGGACCTCGTCAGCTTCGAGGACGCGCGTCAGGCGCCCTCGGGCTTTGCCCAGCTGGCGCGCGTCTGGTGAGGGCCGGCCCGCGGACAAGGGCTTTCGCTGGATTCGGATGCTCCTAAAACTATAGCTGCTTGCGCTTGTTATGCGGGCGTCACGGGCTGATTTGATTCAAAATCAGCGGCGCCGGTACATGCTGCTGGTGGTGCGTCCGGCGCCGGCGGCGTGCAGACGGGCGACGGCCGGGCCGGCGTGGGCGTGCGTGATGGCCAGGCCCAGGGCGTCGGCGGCGTCGGGGCGCGGGGCGGCGGGCAGGCCCAGCAGGCGCTGCACCATGGCCTGCACCTGTGTCTTGGCGGCCTTGCCGTGGCCGGCCACGGCCTGCTTCATCTGCAGCGCCGTGTATTCGGCCACCGGCAGATCGCTGGCCACCAGCGCGGTCAGGCAGGCGCCGCGCGCCTGGCCCAGCAGCAGCGTGGCCTGCGGGTTGACGTTGACGAAGACGATCTCCACCGCCGCCACGTCGGGCGTGTAGCGCGTCTTCAGCTCGGCGATGCCGTCGAACAGCAGCTTCAGCCGCGCCGGCAGGTTGCCCTGTTCGGCGCCGTGGGTCTGGATCACGCCGCTGGCGACGTAGCGCAGGCGCGGGCCCTCGGCGTCGAGCACGCCGAAGCCGGTGGTGCGCAGGCCGGGGTCGATGCCGAGGATTCGCATGGGGTGGGTGTCGCGCCCCGGAGTGGATGCAGCCGGTTGTCGATCAGCAGGGCGCTTTCATAATGATAGCTGCTCGCGCGCTACCCCTGGGCGTTGCAATGCAATATATCCAGGATCGGGCGCGACCCGGCCAGCGCCCGTCGGCCTTCACATCAGCGCCTGGGGGCGCTCGCCGCGCTCATACACCACGTGCGCGCGACCGACGATCAGCGGGTCGAGCTTGCCGATCTGCGCCAGGTCCTTGCCGGTGTAGGGCAGCTTGTGCAGCGCGTAGCGCATGGCGTTCAGGCGCGCGCGCTTCTTGCAGTCGCTCTTGATCACCGTCCAGGGCGAGTCGGCGGTGTCGGTCTCGAAGAACATGGCCTCCTTGGCGCGCGTGTACTCGTCCCACTTGTCGAGGCTGGCCTTGTCGATGGGGCTGAGCTTCCACTGCTTGAGGGGGTGGTTCTCGCGTTCCTTGAAGCGGCGGCGCTGCTCGGCGCGGCTGACCGAGAACCAGAACTTGATCAGGTGGATGCCGCTGCTGACCAGGTGGCGCTCGAACTCGGGCGCCTGGTGCATGAAGTCCTGGTATTCCCGCTCGCTGCAAAAGCCCATCACGCGCTCGACGCCGGCGCGGTTGTACCAGCTGCGGTCGAACAGCACGATCTCGCCGTGCGTCGGCAGGTGCTGTACGTAGCGCTGGAAGTACCACTGGCCGCGCTCGGTCTCGCTGGGTTTTTCCAGCGCCACCACGCGCGCGCCGCGCGGGTTGAGGTGCTCCATGAAGCGCTTGATGGTGCCGCCCTTGCCGGCGGCGTCGCGGCCCTCGAAGACGATGACCACCCGCTGGCCGGTTTCCTTGACCCAGTTCTGCAGCTTCAGCAGTTCGACCTGCAGCTTGAACTTGTGCTGCTCGTAGGTGGCGCGGCGCAGCAGGTTCTGGTAGGGATAGCTGCCGTCGCGCCAGTCGGGCGCCAGGGCCTCGTCCGGGTCCGGCTTGCCTCCGGACGCGCCGGCGCCACTGGCCTTGAGCGCCTTGCGCAGGGCCTTGCGGTCGTCGGGCGAGGCGCCGTCGAGCAGTGCGCGCAGCGCGCTGGCGCGCTCACCCGGACTGCCGGCCGCCGGGTCGTTGACCAGCCGCAGTGCCGCCTGCGCCTGCGCGTCGCGCGCGGCGGCGGTGGCGTGCTCGACCACGTGGCGCCCGATGGCCCGCGGCCGCAGGGACGGCGGGGTGTCGCCCAGGCGCGCCGGGCGCACCTCGCGGTCGACGTCATTGCGCTGGCGCGCGCGCCTGGCGGTGGCGTTGGCGCCGCCTTTGGCCGAGCCGCGCTCGGAGAGGTCCTGTGCTGAGGTCATGATCTTGCGGGGTGGCAGGGTGCGAGGGGGAACGGGGCACGGTGCGGCACTGGCATGTGCTCCTCAATAGCCACACTATCCGCCCGGGAATCGGCGGTAAATTTGAGCTACGTCAAAAACCACCCGGGCGGCGCGGTCGCCTCGTGCGCTTTGTCACGGCGCCGCCACAGGCCAGACCACGCCGTTGTCGTTGAGGATGGCGTCCAGCGGCTGGTCGTGCGGCTCGGGCTCGAAGTCGTCGACGAAACCCTGGGTGAAGCCCAGGCCCACGGTGTGCGGCCGGGGCTCCAGCGCCGCCAGCGTGCGGTCGTAGAAGCCGCCGCCATAGCCCAGCCGGTAGCCACCCGGGCCGTAGCCGACGCAGGGCACGAACAGCAGGGTGGGCACGATCAGCTCGGTGTCCTTGGGCTTGGGGATGCCGTAGGCGTCGTCCTCCATCGGGCAGCCCGGGTACCAGACGTGGAACGTCAGCGTCTTGTGCACCTTGTCGATCACCGGCAGGCCGATGCGCCGGCGCAGCGGCTCGTCCATCAGCTCGCCGTCTTCCTTCCACCGGTGCAGCGCGGGCAGGGGGTCGAACTCGCCCTTGATCGGCCAGTAGGCGCCGATCACGGTGTCCGGCCGGCCCAGCAGCCAGATGCGCATGATGTCCTGCAGCGCCGCCGCGCGGGCCAGCCGGTCGTCCAGGTGCAAGCGCTCACGCACCAGGCGTTCGCGCAGGGCCTTCTTGTCGAACTTGCTCATAATCGGTCGATGCGTTTGCCAACGATTCTGACATCCTCGCGCGCCCGGCGGGCGTGGGCTGGCCTGGCGCTGCTGGGCTTGGCGACGGCCTGGGCGCAGCCGGCGGCGGCGCCCGAGCCCGCCGCCAGCTTGCCGGCGCCGCCGCCCCAGGCAGCCCCTGCCACGTCAACGCCGATAGCGGCGCTGCCGATCGATGCCGCGGCGCGCGACAGCGTCATCCTGGACATGCGCGAAGCCTTCCGGCGCGGCGACAAGGCGCGCCTGGCCAGCCTGCTGCCGCAGGCGCGTGGCCACGGCCTGGAGCCCTGGGCCGCCTACTGGGCGCTGAAGGCGCGGCTGGAGGACGCCAGCGCGCCCGAGGTGGCCGACTTCCTGGCCCGTTACGCCGGCACCTACCAGGAAGACCGCCTGCGCAACGACTGGCTGCTGCTGCTGGGCAAGCGGCGCGACTGGGCGGCGTTTCGCGCCGAACACGCGCGCTACCGCATGCGCGACGACCGCGAGGTGCGCTGCCACGCCGTGTCGGCCGACATCGCCGCCGGCCTGGCGCCCGGCCAGGCGGCCGCCGATCAGGTGCGGCGCGACTGGCTGGCCCAGCGCGAGGCCGACGACGGCTGCCTGTATGCCGCCGGCCTGCTGCACCAGGCCGGCCTGCTGCCTTACCCGGTGCTGTGGAAGAAGGCGCGGCTGGCGATGGAGGCCAACCGGCCTGCGCTGGCGCGCGCCGCCGTGGCGCTGGACGCGCCCGACGCCGCCGCCGAGCTGGCCAGCATCGCCCAGAGCGCGCCGCGCTACCTGAGCGGGCGCGCCAACACCACGACGCACAAGCGGCAGGAGCTGGCCACGCTGGCGCTGATCCGGCTGGCCACGCAGGCCCCCGACCAGGCCGCGCAGCAGCTGGAGGACAAGTGGGCCGCGCTGCTGGGCCGCGAGGAGCGCAACTGGCTGTGGGGCGTGATCGGCAAGTGGTCGGCGCTGGCGCCGTCCGACCGGGCGCACGGCTACTTCAGCCGCGTCACGCGCGAGGGCGACCTGAGCGACGACCTGCTGGCCTGGAAGGTGCGCGCCGCGCTGCGCCAGGGTGACTGGCGCGCCGTGCTGCGCGGCGTTGATGCCATGCAGGACGCGGCGGCCGACGACGGCGCCTGGCTGTACTGGAAGGCGCGCGCCCAGCAGGCGCTGGCGCGCGGCGACGACGAGCGCGCCGCCGCGCGTGCCGGCTTCGAGCGGCTGGCGGTCCAGCCCGGGCGCCTGGGCTTTTATGACAAGCTGGCGCTGGAGGCGCTGGGCCAGCCCATCGTCACCCCACCCGCCCCGGCGCCGCTGACCGAGGCCGAGCGCGACGGCGCGCGCCGCCACCCCGGCCTGAACCGCGCGCTGCTGGCCATTGCCCTGGGCCTGCGCGGCGAAGGCGTGCGTGAATGGAACTACTGGACCAACCTGCACGCGCCCGGCGGCATGGGCGAGCGCGAGCTGTACGCCGCCGCCGATCTGGCCTGCGCGCGGCAGGTGTGGGACCGCTGCATCAACACCAGCGAGCGCACGCGTGGCTTTGCCGACTTTGGCCAGCGCTTTCCGGCACCGCACCGCGACGCCGTGCAACGCCAGGCGCAGGCCATCGGGCTGGATGCCGCCTACGTCTACGGCCTGATCCGCCAGGAAAGCCGCTTCGTGATGGACGCGCGCTCGGGCGTCGGCGCCTCTGGCCTGATGCAGGTCATGCCCGCCACCGCGCGCTGGACGGCGCGCAAGATCGGCCTGAACGGCTTCACGCCCGGGCAGATCAACGAGCTGGACACCAACATCCTGATCGGCACCAGCTACCTGAAGCTGGCGCTGGACGACTTCCAGGGCTCGCTGCCGCTGGCCGCCGCCGCCTACAACGCCGGCCCGGGCCGCCCGCGCGCCTGGCGCAACGGCCCGCTGCTGGACGGCGCCATCTGGGCCGAGAACATCCCGTTCAACGAAACCCGCGACTACGTCAAGAAGGTGCTGTCCAACACCGTCGACTACGCCGGCCTGTTCAGCGGCCAGCCGCAGTCGCTGCTGGGGCGGCTGGGCCGCGTCGGCCCGCTGGCGCCGGGGCAGAGCGACCCGAGCGGCGACTTGCCCTGAACCGCGATTTTGGGTTAAACCTAGAAACGGCATCGAAGCCACAAACGTCAGCACCCGCGCGGCTCTTGCGATGATCGCAGGCGGTCAACTGCCGTTTCTAGGTTAAATCGGGCTCTGGCGCGCTCCTGTCGAGCGCCAGCAGCTATCAAATCAGGAGTAAACCGATGAGCGATCGAATCCTGGTCCTGGGTGGCTCCGGCTTCGTCGGTCGCCACCTCGTCGAGCACCTGCACCGCCAGGGCGTGCAGGTGACGGTGCCCACGCGACGGCGCGACGCCGCCCCCTGGCTGTGGAGCCTGCCGCGCGTCGAGGTGCGGCGCGCCGACGCCACCGACCCCGCCACCCTGCGCGCCCTGCTGCCCGGCCACGACGCGGTGGTCAACCTGATCGCCGTGCTGCACGGCGACGCGCGGCGCTTCGAGCAGGTGCACGTGGCGCTGCCGCGCCAGCTGGCCGCCGCCTGTGCCGCCAGCGGCGTGCGGCGCCTGGTGCACGTCAGCGCCCTGGGGGCGGCGCCCGACGGCCCCTCGCTCTACCAGCGCAGCAAGGCGCAGGGCGAGGTCGTGCTGCGGCAGGCCGCCGCCGACGGCGCGCTGGCGCTGACGCTGCTGCGCCCCAGCGTCATCTACGGCAGCTGCGACCGGCTGCTGCACCTGTTCGCCGGGCTGCAGCGGGTGTTTCCGCTCATCCCGCTGGCCTGTGCCGGGGCGCGCTTTCAGCCCGTGTGGGTGCGCGACGTGGCCCAGGCGCTGGTGCGTTGCCTGCAGGACAACGTCACCGCCGGGCGCAGCTACGAGCTGTGCGGCCCCGAGGTGTGGACGCTGCGCGAGCTGGTGCGCGCCGCCGGCGTGTGGGCCGGCGTGCGCGGCGGGCGCGGGCGCCCCATCATCGGCCTGCCGGCGGCGCTGGGCCGGCTGCAGGCGCTGGCCATGGAATGGCTGCCGGGCGAGCCGCTGATGAGCCGCGACAACCTCGATTCGATGCGGGTGGACAACGTCGCCAGCGGCCAGTTGCCCGGCCTGGCCGAGCTGGGCATCACGCCCGCGCCCCTGTCCGCCGTGGGGCCGATGATCCTCGGCCCCGACCACCCGGCCGCCCGCCTGGACGCCTACCGGCGCGGCGTCGGGCGCTGAACCTTTCTGGAGAAGCCCATGTTCAAGCTCTACATCGGCAACAAGAACTACTCGTCCTGGTCCATGCGCCCCTGGGTGCTGATGACGCAGGCCGGCATCCCGTTCGAGGAGGTCAAGCTGCGCTTCGACGGCTTCGCGCCCGACTCGCAGTTCAAGCGCCAGATCGGTGCCATCAACCCCGCGGGCAAGGTGCCGCTGCTGCTCGACGGCGCGCTGGCGGTGTGGGATTCGCTGTCGATCGCCGAATACCTGGCCGAGACCTACCCCGAGCTGACCCTGTGGCCGCGCGGCGCGCCCGAGCGCGCGCGGGCGCGCAGCGTCTGCGCCGAGATGCACAGCGGCTTCGGCGCCCTGCGCTCGGCCTGCGGCATGAACATCGAGGCGCGCCTGCCCGAAGTCGGCGCCATCCTGTGGCGCGACCACGCCGGCGTGCGCGCCGACGTCGCCCGCATCGTGCAGATCTGGCAGTCGCTGCTGGCCGAGCACGGCGGGCCCATGCTGTTTGGCCACTTCGGCATTGCCGACGCCTTCTACGCGCCGGTGGTGATGCGCCTGAAGACCTTCAGCCTGCCGGTGCCGGACGACGTGGCCGCCTACATGGAGCGCGTGTGCGCCCTGCCGGGCGTGGCCGCCTGGATCGAGGGCGCGCTGGCCGAGCAGGACTTCCGGCCGTTCGAGGAGCCGTACCGCGTGGCGCGTTGAAACGGTCCGGGCCGCAGGCCCCGCACACCCCCGGATTTGGCGGAAATTAAAGATTCATGCAAAATGTCGATTTTGATTTTTCGGTGCCGGCACAGCGCCTGCAGCCGCCGGCCACCTGCCCATGACCCAGCAAGCCGCTCCCCTGATGCCCATCCATGACCCCGCGCCGCCAGCGCCCGCCGCGCTGTCCGGCTGGCCGCTGCTGCGGCTGGGCTTTCGGCCCTTCTACCTGGGCGCGGCCTTGCTGGCCTGCGTGGCGATTCCGCTGTGGATCGCGGCCTTCCTGGGCCACATGCCGCTGCGGCTGCCGTTTCCCATCCTGCTGTGGCACGCGCACGAGATGCTGTTCGGCTTTGCCGCCGGCGTGGTGATCGGCTTTCTGCTGACCGCCGTGCGCGCCTGGACCGGGCTGGAGACGCCGCGCGGCCCGGTGCTGGGCCTGCTGGCGCTGCTGTGGCTGGCGGCGCGGCTGGCGGCGGTGCTGGCGCCCTACCCGGTGTTCGCCGTGCTGGACATGCTGCTGCTGCCGGCGGTGGCGGGCTTTCTGCTGCGCGTGCTCATCCAGGCGCGCAACAAGCGCAACATCCCGCTGATTTCGCTGCTGCTGGCGATGGCGCTGGCCAACGCGGTGTTCCACCTGTCGGTGCTGGAGCTGATCGCCGTGCCCGCCATGTCGGCGCTGTACGCCGAGCTGGCGCTCATCCTGATGGTGATCAGCATCATGACCGGGCGCGTGGTGCCCATGTTCACCAAGAACGTGACGCCGGGCCTGGTCATCCAGGTGTCGCGCCGCTTCGAGCTGACGCTGCTCGCCGCCACCGCCGTCACGCTGGCGCTGTGGGTGCTGGGCGCGCCGGCCTGGCTGGTGCTGCCCGCCAGCGCACTGTCCGCCGCGCTGCACGCGCTGCGCCTGTGGAAGTGGCACCCGCGCGTGACGCTGCGCCGCCCCATCCTGTGGATCCTGCATTTTTCCTATGCCTGGATGCCGGTCGGCTTCGTGCTGCTGGCGCTGGCGCAACTGGGCTGGGTGGCGCCGTCGCTGGCGGTGCATGCGTTCGGCGTCGGCGTGATCGGCGGGCTGATCATCGGCATGATCACGCGCACCGCGCGTGGCCACACCGGCCGGCCGCTGCAGGCCTCGCGTGGCGAGGTCGTGGCCTATGCGCTGGTGATGCTGGCCACCGTGCTGCGCGTGCTGGTGCCGGCCGTGGTGCCGGCCTGGTACGCGCGGGCGCTGGATTCTGCCGCCGGGCTGTGGGCGCTGGCCTTTGCCATCTACCTGGTGATCTATGTGCCCTGGCTGACGCGCACGCGCCTGGACGGCAAGGACGGCTGAGCGCCGGCACCGGTTTTCCCTTCCGGGCGCCGAGCGGGCGTCCGGGCATTTCCCACTTCTTCGCAGCTCTTTCAGAAAGGTTGATCCATGAACACCGCCACCCTCGCCGAAATCGACGTGCGCAGCATTCCGCCGTATCAGCGCCACCAGCAGATCTTTGCCCAGGTGGACGCGTTGCAGGTGGGTGAGGCGCTACAGATCGTCAACGACCACGACCCGGTGCCGCTGCGCCACCAGCTGGAATCGCGCTCGCCCGGCCAGCTGCAGTGGTCGTACGTGCAGGCCGGCCCGCAGCTGTGGCGCGTGCAGATCAGCAAGGTGCAGGGCGTGGCCGACGCCGACCGGGGCTCCTGCTGCTCGGGCGGCGCCTGCGGCGGCTGATCGTTCTTCCGCCCTGACACGAAAAAACGCCGGCGCCAGCGCCGGCGTTTTTTTGGGTGCCGCGGGCCTACAGCCCCAGGGCCAGTTGCGCCGCCTCGGACATCATGGAGCGGTCCCAGGGCGGGTCGAACACCAGGTTGACGGTGATCTCGCCCACGCGCGGCAGCGCCAGCACCTTGTCGCACACCTCGTTGGCGATGGATTCGCCCATGCCGCAGCCGGGGGCGGTCAGCGTCATGTCGATCACCACGCGCACTGTGTCGGGCTCGGGCAGGGGCTCGAAGGCCAGGCGGTAGATCAGGCCCAGGTCGGCGATGTTGACCGGGATCTCCGGGTCGTAGCAGCTGCGCAGGGTGTCCCACACCAGCGGCTCCAGTTCCTCGATCGACAGGTTCTCGGGCACGGCCATCGCCTCGGGCGGCGGCTTGCCGATGGCGTCGGCGTCCTGGCCCTTCAGGCGCATCAGCTGGCCCTCCACCAGCAGGGTGAAGGAGCCGCCCAGCGCCTGTGTGATCTGCGCCAGCTGGCCGGGCTCCAGCTCGACCGGGTGGCCGCTGGGAATGGTTTCCACCGTGACGTGGCGGCGCACCAGCACGTCCTCGCGGTGGCGGCGGTTCATCATGACAGGGACTCCTCGGTGCCGCCGGCGTCTTGCTGGCCGGCGATGGCGTGCATCAGCGCGTGCCAGCCCAGCAGCGCGCACTTGATGCGGCTGGGGTACTGGCGCACGCCGGCCAGGCTGACCAGCTTGCCCAGCGGGGCTTCGTCGGGATCCTCCTCGCCGGTCAGCACGGCGCGAAAGTGCCGCTGCAGCGCCTGGGCGGCGGCGATGTCGCGGCCCTTGACGGCCTCGGTCATCATCGAGCTGGAGGCCATGCAGATGGCGCAGCCCTGGCCGGAAAAGCGGATGTCCTGCACGCGCTGGCCGTCCAGCAGCAGCTCGACGGCCACGCGGTCACCGCAGGACGGGTTGGTGCCCTGGGCCTGGTGCGTGGGGTGGTGCAGGTGACCGAAGTTGCGCGGCGCGCGCTTGTGCTCCAGCACCACCTCCTGGTACAGATCGTTCTCGGCGCTGCTCATCGCATCGTCTCCAGGGCGCGCGCCACGCCGGCGACCAGGTGCTCGACCTCGTCGGGCGTGTTGTACAGGGCGAACGAGGCGCGCGTGGTCGGCCCCAGCCCGAAGTGGTCGTGCAGCGGCTGGGCGCAGTGGTGGCCGGTGCGCACGGCGATGCCGCGCTCGTCCAGCAGGGTGCCGATGTCGTGCGGGTGCACGTCCTCGGCCACGAAGGACACCAGCGCCGCCTGCGTGGCGTGCGGCGCCAGCACGGTGACGCCGGGCAGCGCCGCCAGGCCGGCCGCCGCCTGCGCGCGCAGCGCGTGCACGTGCTGGTCGATGGCCGCGCGCCCCACCTGCTCGATGAACCCGGCCGCCGCCGCCAGGCCGACCGCGCCGGCCACGTTGGGGGTGCCGCCTTCCAGGCGCGCCGGCAGCGCGGCGTAGATGGCGCGCTCGTAGCTCACGTCCTCCACCATGTCGCCGCCCAGGCGCAGCGGGTGGAGCCGCTCCAGCGCGTCGCGCCGGCCGGCCAGCACGCCGATGCCCATGGGCCCATACATCTTGTGGCCGGAAAAGGCCATGAAATCGCACTCCAGCGCCGCCAGCGCCGGCGCGGCGTGGCCGACGGCCTGCGCCGCGTCCAGCACGGTGAGCGCGCCGGCCTGGCGCGCCATGGCCAGCATGGCCTCATACGGGGGGCGCTCGCCGGTGGCGTTGGCGCCGGCGGTGAGGGCCAGCACGCGGGTGCGCGGGCTCAGCAGGGCGGCCAGGTCGCCTTCGTGCAGGCGGCCCTGGGCGTCGGGCCGCAGCACCACCAGCTCGGCGCCGCTCATGCGCGCGGCGTGCTGCCAGGGCACCAGGTTGGCGTGGTGCTCCAGCCCGCTCACGATGATGCGGTCGCCCGGCCGCAGCCAGGCCTGGCCGGGGCCGGCGGCCCACAGGCCCTGCGCCACCAGGTTGAGCGATTCGGTGGTGCCGCTGGTGAACACCAGCTCGTGCGCGGCGTCGGCGCCGATGAAGCGCTTGAGCGTGGCGCGCGCGGCCTCGAAGGCGTCGGTGGCGCGCTGGCTGAGGGTGTGCACGCCGCGGTGGATGTTGGCGCGCTCGTGCGTCTCGAAGTCCTGCATGGCCTGCATGACCTGGCGCGGCATGTGCGTGGTGGCGGCGTTGTCCAGGTAGGCCAGCGGGTGGCCGTGGATGGCCTGCGCCAGCACCGGAAACTGTGCGCGCCAGTCGGCCAGGGGCCGCGTCGCGGCCGGGGCGGGCGGGTCGTGGAGCTTAGGCATCGAACAGACCTCTGGCGCTTGCGGGGCATGCACAAACAGCTATCGAAATAATAGTATTCATGAAGTCAACCCGGTCGGGCCCTGCAGCTGCCGCGCCATGCGCCGGCCCAGCCAGCCGCTGGCCAGCCATTGCGCCAGCAGTTCGCTGTCGTCCAGGCCGCGCTCCAGCACGGCGCGCGCCATGCCTTCGGTGATCAGGGCGCGCGCGCTGGCCTCGTCCAGGCCGCGCTGGCGGGCGTAGAACAGCGCGTCGGCCGGCAGCGCGCCCCAGGTGGCGCCATGCGCGGCCTGCACGTTGTCGTGCAGGATTTCCAGGTGCGGGCGCAGGGTCAGGCGCGGCTGGCCGCCCAGCGGAATGCCCGACAGGCGCTGGCGCACGTCGGCCTCGTCGGCGCCGGCGGCGATGCGGGTGTAGGCGTTGCTGACGGCGCGCGCGCCGCCCTGGGCCAGCGCCAGCGATTCCACCGCGCTGGCGCTGTGCGGGGCCTGCAGGTCGCTGTGCACCTGGTGGTCGATCTGCTGGCCCTGCAGCAGCAGCAGGGCGGCGTGCTGGGCGCGCGCGCCGCGGCCGCGCAGTTGCAGCGTGCCGCGCTGCAGGTGGTAGGCGCTGTCGGTGGCCACCAGCGCCTGCGCGTAGTGGGCGTCGGGCGCCAGCGTGGCGTGCAGGTGGTGGGCGATCTGGTCCTGCGCCTCGGGCGCCACCACGCGCAGGTGCTGCAGGCGCGCGCCGGCGCCCAGCTGGATGTGGCTGTGCAGGTTCTGGGTGACGGGGTGGGCGCAGTCGCTGGCGCTGCGCTCGTGGGTTTCCAGCAGCACGCAGTGCACGCCGGCGTCCACGTCGATCACCAGCAGCGGCGCTTCGGCGCGCTGGCGCGGCTGGTGGCGCAGCTCCAGCACCACCGGGGCCGCCGCCCTGCCGGGCGTGGCGGCGATGCGCAGGCGCAGGCCCTGGCGGCACAGGGCGCGGTGCGCCCAGGCGAAGGGCGCGGCTTCGCCGTCGCCGGGTGGCGGCAGGCCGGCCAGCAGCTCGGCGCGCTGGGCCGGCTCGAGCGCGTCTAGCCAGCGCGCGTCCACGCCGTGCGCGCCGCCGTCGCCCAGCGGGTGCAGCGTCCAGCCGGCGCCGGCCAGGGGCGGGGCGTCGCAGCCGGCGTCGTCCGAGGGTCCGCCCAGCCAGTGCGCCAGATCGGGCGGCGGCAGGTGGTGGAAGGCTTCGCTGCGCCGCGCGATCCAGCCCTGGCGCCGCAGGTGATCGCGCGCGGCCAGGCGTTCGGCTTGGCTGCTGTTCATGTCAGGCCCCCACCGGCGCGGTGCGCGAGGCGAAGCCGGTTTCGGCGATGTGGCGCGCCAGGCCCACGTCGCCGCGCTCGGCGATGCAACCCTGGTCCAGCCGCAGCACGGCGTCGGGTTGCAGCTGCTCGATCATCTGCAGGTAGTGCGACACGACGATGAAGGCCGTGCCCTGCGCGCGCAGCCGCGCCACCTGCTCGACCACGGCGCGCACGCCGTCGACGTCCATGCCGGAGTCGATCTCGTCCAGCAGCGCCAGGCGCGGCTGCAGCAGCGACAGCTGCAAGAGTTCGTTGCGCTTGCGCTCGCCGCCGGAAAAGCCGGCGTTGACCGGCCGGCCCAGCATGGCCTCGGGCAGGCCCAGGCCCTTGGCGGCCTGCTTGGCGCTGGTCAGGAAGTCGAAGGCGTCCAGGGGCTCCTGACCGCGCGATTCGCGCTGGGCGTTCAGCGCCGTGCGGATGAACAGGTTGTTCTTGACGCCCGGCACGTCGGGCGGCGACTGGAACGACAGGAACAGGCCGGCGCGCGCGCGCTCGTGCGCCGGCATGGCCAGCAGGTCCTGTCCGGCCAGCAGCGCCTGGCCGCCCAGCACGTGGTAGGCCGGGTGGCCGGCCAGGGCCAGGCCCAGCGTGCTCTTGCCGCTGCCGTTGGCGCCCATCAGCACGACCAGGCTGCCGGCGTTCACGTCCAGCGAGACCGAGCGCAGCACGGTGCGCTCGCCCACGTTGACGCGCAGATCGCGCACTTGCAGCAGGGGATCGGGGGGGGTCATCGGGGAATCCTTTTACTTCTATTTTGATAGCTGTCGGCGCTTGTTGAACAAGCGCTGGCGGCCTTTTTTAATCATGAGTGGCTCAGCCCACCGCGCCTTCCAGCGACACCGCCAGCAGCGCCTTGGCCTCCAGTGCGAACTCCATCGGCAGCTCTTCCAGCACCGCCTGGCAAAAGCCGCCGACGATCAGCGCCGTGGCTTCCTGCGGGTCGATGCCGCGCTGCTCGCAGTAGAACAGGCGCTCTTCGGAGATGCGGGTGGTGGTGGCCTCGTGCTCGACCACGGCGTCGGCGCGCGCCGCATCGACGTAGGGGAAGGTGTGGGCGCCGCAGTGCGGGCCGATCAGCAGCGAATCGCACTGCGTGTGGTTGCGCGCGCCCTCGGCCCCGGGGTTGATGCGCACCAGGCCCCGGTAGGCGTTGTGCGCGTGGCCGGCGCTGATGCCCTTGGAGACGATGCGGCTGGTGGTGTTCTTGCCCAGGTGGATCATCTTGGTGCCGGTGTCGGCCTGCTGGCGGTGGTTGGAGACGGC
>Ga0116180_1001382_pt1 | contig 20608 bp, 20 predicted proteins | sample AD_UKC073_MetaG_FD_89804 | JGI IMG/M metagenome (GOLD analysis project Ga0116180, IMG submission 89804) | Active sludge microbial communities of municipal wastewater-treating anaerobic digesters from USA - AD_UKC073_MetaG | ecosystem: Engineered > Bioreactor > Anaerobic > Digestate | place: USA...
AATCCTTGGGACTGTTGACTCTTTCTACAAGACGGACTTCTTCTCCTCTTGCGCTGCTGGCAAGGCGGGTTATCGTGCGAAGACAAGGAGCATGCTATGCCACTGTCGAATTAGTATTTTTCTACGTGAAGCGCTGTGCTCTGCATGTATTGGAAATAGCCCTTCAAAGGCAGGCTGAGAAATACTATCTTGGAGGCGAGCTATCGTGTCGATCGGTCTTGAGGTTCGCAAGGACCTGAAGGCAACCATAGTTCTCATAGTGATAGGCGTAGCTGTATATCTGTTTGCATTCCCTGCGCCGCTGACTGATGGCGACACTGTGTTCTACGCAGAGATCGCAAGAAACATGGTCGAATCCGGAGACTGGATCGTCCTTCGGTCTGAACGCATGCCCGTAGTTGACAAGGGGCCCCTCACGATTTGGCCGATAGCTATTTCGTTTGCGCTCTTTGGGGAAAGCCCGCTGACCACGCGAGCATGGCATATATTCGTAGCTATTGGGTGCGTAGTTACTACGTATTTCATTGCTCGCGAGTTCTTTGACCGCAAGACTTCATTCGTGAGCGGGATCGTGCTCCTTACCACAATCCTCTTTTACTACATGGGGTTTGTACCCCAGCAGGATATACCCGGCCTATTGCTCATCTCTCTAGGCATGCTGTTCTTCATCCGGGCAGTGAGAAGAAGCTCTCTAGTTGCGTTCTACGGCATCTTCATCACTCTCGGTCTCGGCCTGCTCAACCGAGGCTTAAGCGGAGCTGCGATCCCAATCGGTATCATGCTGGTAACCCTCATATCGCTGTACTACAGCGACAACCGGCCACAGCCACCATTCTCGGGGATTTCTGGCTGGGTGCTTCATATTGGACTAGGGATCGCACTCATGATACTCGTAGCCTGCCCCTGGTACATCGCTGCGTACGAACAGCAAGGAGCTGAATTGCTGGACACGCTTCTGTTCTCGGGCAACACCCGGTTTATGAGCGATTTGGATGGGGCAGCAAACGCCAGTGGTATCCAAAGGGCGATTGATTGGCTGAGCTACGTGCCACTCCTGATAGTTGGCTTCCTACCCTGGTCCGCGCTGCTTGTTCCTGCGGTCAAAGAGTCCGCGTCTCGCATCAAGCAACAACGAAGTAGCAGTGACATAGTGTTTGCTGCGTGGACTGTGGTAGGCCTGCTGTTCCCGTTTGCGATACGATGGCGAGTTATAAGGTACCTAATACCGGTCTTCCCTCCGCTAGCAATACTGATTGCACGCTACGTAGTATCCCTGCTGGCGAAAGAAGACCGCAGACCCGCAGTGTCTGAGAGGCTGCCGAATCCCCTGAGGAAGGTCGCTATCGTTGACCTGGCCATCATCGTGCCTGTATTTCTCTTGGCAGTTGCATACATCGTAGTGCAGTTCAACACAGAAGCAGCAGATTACTTGCCATTCGCAGTGCCAATATTGCTGTCAGTAAGCCTATCACAGATCGTGTTTGGAGTGTTGGCGCTCCAGCGGCGGATCAAAGCGGCGATTTACAGCCTTCCGCTGATCTCCATGGCTGGACTGGTCACAGCGATGATACTTCTGCCGATCTACTGGGTGCAACCGTTCTGACAGCAATCCGGGTCTGACAGAGTCCCGATTGGACAGCGATCTCACTGCAACAATGGCCCTGTCACATCTACAGGCCTCAAGCCGTCGCGGTCCACAAAAGCTGAACCGCTTAGGCTTCAGGCTCCTGAGCCGCCTCAAGCTGTCAGGGATTCCAGGCTGCTGTGACGCTCGAGCGGTTGAGGGGCCCAAGCTACTGTTGTCTTTGAGCTGCCAAATGCGATCGCTGGTACAACACTAGAATCACGGCTCCAATAGCCACAACAGCATAATACGAGATCACTCGGTCCAAAAGGACAGCTCCTTTCGCCACCTCGCGTGCAGATCCATCCTGAAGCAGCAGCCCGAGCGAGGCTGCCTGAAAAGCCTCTGTGACCCCAACCCCTCCAGGAACAAGAGAGACAAACGACACAAGTATGGACGCTGTGTACAAGAGCGCAACTGCAAACCAGTTTATCTGTATCCCAATGCTGAGAAACACAAGGTAAAAGCGGGCCACTTCCAAGACCATCGACACAAGCGAGAAAGCCAAAAGGACTACGAGGCCGCTGCGATCGACAGAGGCTGCAAGGCTGTTGAGCGCCCTATCAACCACGCTTGTGAGCGTCGCAACAAAGCGTTTGTCCTGCGGAAGCCTTGAGATGAGGGCCTTCAGCAGGGTACTGAAACGCTGCCGAAATACGAGGGCAAGTAGGATGATCAGAACAGACGCAGCTGCAAACGGCAAAACAGCCGTCTGCACGACTGTCCCTTTTATGCCCGGTATAAAAGGGAGCGACACGAGAAAGATCAGAGCGACCGAGAGCGTGTCTACCACTCTCTCCACGAGCATTGCTGTAGTCGACTGCGTGAGCGGCACATCGCACGAGCCTTTGGCAATCAACGGCTTTGCAAAATCCACGATTTTGCCCGGGACAAGGCTCGCAGATGCTACCCCTGCATAGATCGAGCCTATGGAGGCACCTGCAGACATACGCACCGAGCCTACCCGAACGATCATCCAATGCCAGCGCCAGGCCTTGATACAGATGTTGAGCAAAGAGGCGGCGACTGCTGCAACAAGAGGCAGGACGCCCGCATCGCGCAGACTCGACAACACTAGGTCTATTTCGACAGTCCTTATGAACAACACGAGCACACAGATTCCAACAGCCAAGAGGACGTAGCTTATAGCAGTCCTTGGTTCAACTCTAATAGCCACAGTCAGTCAATCGCCCTTGTCCGGACAGGTGACCGATAGACACGCACCATCATCCTGAAGTAGTCGAAGATCGTAGCGAGGACGCGCATCTTGCTGATCCCGCCCTTTTGATCATAGCGAAGCACAAACGGCACCTCACAGGCTCGCACACCCAATTTCCCCATCTTCAGCAATATCTCCGCAGTTGCGCTGAATGTAGTAGACTCGATCAAGCGGTCTCCAAATGCGCGCCATGCTCTCTCGATAGCGCTCCTGCTGTACGCCCTATACCCGCAAGTGTAATCCCGAACACCCTTGACCCTAAACAAAGCTGCGAGCATGAGGTTGACTGCACGGCTCATGAAGCGCCTGCCCGCCGATAGGCCGACCTCTTTGCTTCCAGGACGGTACCTCGAAGCTACTACCACATCGTAGCCATCACGGACGAGTTGTATCATAGCCGGAGCAGTCGAGGGCTCATGCGTGTTGTCTGCATCCATTGTCACCAAGACATCGTCATCGCTTGTAGAAAGCTGAAGAAACGTCATAATACCCGTGCGCAGCGACTCATGAAGGCCTTTGTTCGTGTCGTGCTTCACTACATGGATATGTGCGGATTCTTCGGCTGACTCGGCGACCTCAACTGTATGGTCCCTGCTTCCATCGTCAACGACTACGATCATATACTCCTCATCGAGCTGTCGCATGGTGTCTCCGATCTTGCTGACAAGGCGCCCTATATTAGCCTCTTCGTTGTATGCGGGCAAGAGATAATAGATCAAAGGCTTGTCCTCCAAGAAAGACGCAGGACAAAAACTGAGCAGCGGTGTGCCCTGCGATACGATTAGTCATCTCCCAAGACCAACCGTGTCTTAGGATCAGTCATGCCTCATAGCGGCACTTACAACAATCGGGCCTTTTGGCCTCTCATCGTTGTAGGCACTCTCACCGGTGACGAGCACGCCGTCGTAGTTTTCAAGAGGTGATCGGGTCTGCAGCCCAGCCGCCCACACTCCCGCAGGTGTCGGATAAAGAAGCGCGACATCATATCTTCCGGTCGTGCGACTGCGCATCCATACCTTGTATGTCTCGCTGGACATATGTGAAGGCGCGGGCAAATCATGCGCCAACACACTGATACGCCCGCGGCGGTAGTCCAGGATAACAACACCCTCGGCCCGAGGCGTCGCAGTGCCAGGATGCATAACCAGGCAACGGATCGCTGCAGTTGCGCCTGAAGCCTTTGGAATCTCCAGATTCATGCCGGGAGTGATCGCTGATGGATCCTCCACCTGTGGATTTGCAGACAAGAGGTCACTCAGAGCCACCCCGAGTCTGCGCGCCACAAGATACAGAGTGTCTCCAGGCTGTACCAAGTAGGTCGAGCTCCCCCGATGCGACGAGGAGTGTTTCATGACATGATCACCTCATCCATACTGCAATTGCCTCACCTTATCCTTATGCTGCGAGGCGATTGCGTAGGATTGGAGATCAATCAACTAGTCGACCTTACCGGCTCCCCCTGCCGCCTCTGTGATATAGAACTCGGGGACCAATCCGGTAGTCTTGGTGTAACCCTCCGAAACCCGCCTGGTGAACTCCTCTATGCAGTCTTCTCTAACAAGGCTGACGGTGCATCCGCCAAATCCACCGCCGGTCATGCGTGAGCCGACGACTCCGTCAACCTTGAGTGCCTCATCGACAAGCGAATCGAGTTCCTTGCCTGTCACCTCATAGAGGTCGCGCAAGGAGTTGTGAGACTCTATCATCAATCGGCCCAGCTCGCTTAGATCGCTGTTCTCCAGCGCCTTTACGGCATCCAGCACTCGGGCATTCTCGTACACCACGTGTTTGACTCGCTTGCGGACAGTAGGATCAGTAATAGAGCTTGCATGCTCCTCGAACTGCTCAACCGATACATGCGCCAAGTACTCGATGTCCGGGAGCACTGCCTTCAGCATCTTGAGCCCGGCCTGACACTGTGCCTGGCGCTCGTTGTACTTCGAATCCACCAATTCTCTCGGCTTATTCGTGTTGGAGATGACGATCTTGTGGCCTGGAATTCTTAGCGGGACGTACTTGTGCTTGATCACACCGCAATCAATGAGCAAAGCGTGCCCTTCTTTGCCCATTCCGACTGCGTACTGATCCATGATCCCTGAATTGATCCCGACAAACTCGTTTTCTACCTTTTGACACAACTTGACCAGTTCAACCCGATCCATCTCCTCATCCCATATGCCTAGGATCGCAACAGCAGTGGCCAACTCCAGTGATGCAGACGACGACAAGCCTCCTCCTGGGATATTGCCGTCAAAGAGCAGGTCTGCACCGCCGATCTCGGCCCCGCGTTCACGCAGCATATGTACAACCCCAAGAGGGTAATTGGCCCAATCGTTTGCCTTATCAGGCTTTATCCCGTCAACTCTCACCTCTACTCTCAGCTCACGGCTGGTGCTGACTACCCGAACTACTCCGTCGTCTCTTTTTGCGACTAATGCGACAGTTCCGTACTCGATGGCAGCCGGCAGCACATACCCGCCGTTGTAGTCCGTGTGCTCTCCGATCAAGTTCACCCTGCCCGGGGCATGATACGCGACAGCGTCACCCGCACTCCTGCCGAGCATCTGCTCAAACTTGGACCTCGCGGCCTTAACCCTGGAGGCGATGTCAAGTGGCTTAACCACACTAATCTGTCCAGATCCCATACAAATACCTCCATGCTTAAGATGATGAGTGGTTTCGCCAGGAGATACTGGTTATCCTTCCATCCGAGAATTGCCAAGACAAAAGCCTGCCTACTTAGCAAGCAGGCAAGCTTTTGCATGGACTCTGGATTGGCTTTATCAAGCAGTCAGCTTTGGAAAGCTGTCCTCACCTGAGCGATTTCTTGATCACTAGCAGGTTGTGCCGGCGTATACCAGCCCTTCTTTATAGCTGCCTGAGACAGTTGATACTGAAACATCTCGCACTCGTTCCTTATCTGGGTCAGGGTTTGCCTCAACTGCGGGTTTCCAGCCTCAGCTATAGCCCGAGCGTAGTCGGCCAGGCTGCTCTTCACGCCTTCAAGCACATCATTGACGAGATCCCGATCCTGCATTCACTTCATCTCCTATGAATGGGTTACTACCTCTTTAGTGTTGCTGCAAGCAAACAAAAATCTCGCTCGACCGCTACTGCAGGAAAGACATTAGCTTCTGCTTTGTCGCATGTGCCGACTGAGCAGACTGCTGGAACATCTGCTTTATCTCAGGGTCTGTGGCGCGCTGAGCGTATTCGCTTAGCTTCTTGTGTGAGGTTTCGTGTACGCCTATGAGGTGGCGAAGATCCTGAAGCTCCATCTGGTTCAGCTGTGCCATATCTACTCTCCTCTCTGTGCCACTCTAGATAAGCCTTGAAAGATCACTTGTATTCTTCCACCAGACTCAGAGCCTTATAGATGTAAGGAAGAAGCAACAGCGGATCAGAACGCCTTCTTTGGAGTTAAGTAAAGCACATGTAAGAGGTTGCCACCGAGACACATGGCACAGCCGATCACCTCAGGCCGCGCAATTGGCGGGACAGGTAGAAAACGAGCTTTCCTAGAAGCCCCCTTCTCCAACTGCCGGGCTTGGAGTCTTTGTACGCCCTTGGGGCCTCTTTCTTGGGCAGCCTTCCTGCCAGGATCTCTGATGCGTTCAGACGAAACATCTTGTCAGCCTGTTCCTCGCCAACCATGTCCTTGACCAGGTCACGAGCAGCGCTCATCTTGGGGCTTCGCCTTCCTGAAGAATGCGCATCCGATCCGATCACATGAACCAGGCCATGCGAAACGAGTATCCGCGCGGTCACTTGAGCATCGTAACCGAACATCCCTGTGATGCTGCCGGAGTTGACCTGAACAAGAGCGCCGGCTTCAACGAATTCCCATGCCAAAGCGGGATCGACAATGACTTGGTAGTACCGTTCGAGGTGGGCTATTATGGGCGTGACTCCAGAAGATATGAGTTCGGAAATAACTGTGCTGGTGTAACGCGGGATCCGCTCCCATGGAAGCTCGAGCAAGATAAACCGCTCAGCTCCTCCGATCGTTGGGATCTCTCCGCAGTCAACCAGGTCTGCAAGATTTCGCTCCAGTGCCACTTCTGCAGCGGAGTGAAGCCGGATGTCTATGCGTTTGCTTTGAAGGAGAGACTGAAGCTCCTGTACAGCTTCAGCGATCGCTTTGAGCGTAGGAGTTGCATACCCCTTCTTGATGTGCGGGGTGCAGACTATTTCCTTTATCCCGTCCGATTGAGCAATGGACGCCATTTCCAAGGACTCGTCAAAGGAGCGAGCTCCATCATCGAGCCCGGGCAGTATGTGGCAGTGAAAATCGATCACTTAACTACCTCTTGAAAAAGCAACTGATTACATGCTGTGCGCTGTTCGATGCCTTTCACTCCTGTTGCAAAACCTGCGGCTGTGGATAGAACCGCGCCTTATGCGTTTTTCCTCGAGGAGCCGCTGGTCCGCGATCTTGACCAACTCTCGCACATCTTTAGAATCCTCAGGATAGCTGGCTACTCCCGCACTCATCGTCAAGGTCATTGGTTGTTGCGGCTCGCCGGACTCCGAGAGACAGATCGGGCTCGCTGCGAGGGCGTCGCGGATCCTCCGGACCGCGCAACGCGCCTCCTCACCCGTAGTCGACGGCAATATCATGACTATTTCATCCCCGCCTGTGCGGGCTACGACGTCAGTCGAGCGGACCAGGCGCTGGCAAGTCCGTGCGAAGTGCTTGAGCGCGACATCCCCGCAAAGATGTCCATATGTATCGTTTATAAACTTGAAATTGTCCAGGTCCATAAACACCACAGAAAGCGGCGAACCGGACTCGCGGACACGTTCTGCCTCTTTATCAAGTCTTTCATAGAAGTACCTGTAGTTATACAAGCCTGTGAGCCCATCCCGGATCGCGAGTGTCTTCATCTCCTGCACCAGGTCAGCGTTTCTCAAGGCTAGCTCTGCAAACCGTGCCATGACCGTGAGCATCTTGTGATGGCGGTCAAAAGCATTGCTCTTGGTGCTGTATACATAGAGAACAGCTTGGGCACGGCCATTGCTCACAAGCGGCATACCTACGTAAGACCTGATTCCTGACTCTTTGAGTGCGGGGTTCGTGTCCTTGTGCTCCAAGACATCTGGGACGAAGACAGGCTTCATAGTTGAGATTATGCGCTGAGTGATGCCATCAGAGCGCATCCGCTTGCTAAGGGGCTTCAGGTTGGATAGATTCTCAAACTCTTCCAAGACCTGGCCTTCATCGTCAAACAAAACAACACTCGCGTAGTCTGCACCAATCAAATCGACTGTCACAGCTACGATTGCAGAGAGAGTAGATTTGAGATCAGACCCAGAAAACAGGCGACGGGTTACCTCATACGTCTTTTCGAAGGCCTCGACCTTGGCTTCCTCCATCTAGTCACCCACCTAACGTGCCCTGTCAAGCAAGCACACGGATGCAACCAATCAACTTATTATAAAGCCCAATATATGCACTTCGCAAGAATTGGGTACACGCTAGCTAAGCGTTCTGTTCACGTCAAATTGGAATACAGACCACAAAGTTCCCAATGCTCACCAACAGCTAATATTTCTAGCTATTCTGCAAAACAAAACTGAACGAAGAAAATCATGTCCCAGAGTCCAGGGCATCCATCACTTGAGATCGCAGAGCTATGAACTCGGGAGAACTTGTGATTGTGCGGGGGCGACTAGATTCAAGAGGGATAACGCATTCATGTACTATTCTCCCGGGACGGCCGGACATGACATACACCCGATCAGATAAATACACCGCCTCCTCAACGTCGTGAGTTACAAAGAGCACCGTAATGCGGAGCTGCTCCCAGACAGACCTAAGCCACACCTGCATGTCTCTGCGTGTGATAGCGTCCAACGCCCCAAAAGGCTCATCCAGGAGCATTATATCGTTCTTGCACATCACTGTCCGCAACAGGGCCACTCTCTGTCGCATACCTCCAGACAGCTCAAACGGGTACGAATCCTCAAAGCCGGACAACCCAAAAAGGTCAATGAGCTTCATGACTTCTTGCCTCGACTCTGTCAGGTCCCCGCCGCGCAGCTCTGGAGCAAGCATGACGTTTTGAAGGGTAGTGCGCCACGGCAAGAGCAGGTCCTCCTGTGGCATATAACTGACATAGCCGGTTTCACCGGTCCGATCTATACCGTCAATCAGCACCTGGCCTCGATCTGGCATAGTCAGCCCGGCAATGATGTCAAACAGCGTGGTTTTTCCGCACCCGCTAGGCCCGACAAGGCTGACAAACTCGCCCCTACCGAGCTGCAAAGAAACGTTGGACAGGGCTTGGACGGACTGACCCCGTCCTTGATCATAGGCTTTTGACACATCGTTGACCTCAAGATGAGCTACCAGATGAGCCACGAGCTACTCCTCCACTCCAAGACCGGGTGCCGGGCCGGCTGCACTCAACAACCGGCCCAAACCTCCAGGCGACATGCCCTCTACTAGAACGTCTTGCAAGAGCTACACAGCGACAAGCCGATGCGAGTTTGGCATAGAAATACCGCGTCTCTATGGCAAAAACTCATTTGTAAACGCAGCCTCGGCGTCGAGCCTTGAGTCGACTATGCCTTGCTCGTACATCCAGTCTGCGAACTCCTGCCAGACCTCCAGCTTCTGTTCGCCCCACCGTTCTGCATCGTCCTGGTATCTCTTGCTCAACCACCGCTGGCTGGCAACGACCAACTCATGACTCAGCTCCGGTGCGTGCTTGAGGAGGATGGCGGCAGCCTCATCTGGATTTGCGATAGCGAACTCGTACCCTCGGGCCGTAGCTCGCACAAACCGAGCTACCTTGTCCGGGTCCTTCTTGATCAATCCCTCGCTGGTAATGATGACCGGAGTGTACCAGTCTGGAACCGCGTCCTTATAGTCCTCCAGCATTACCACGTTGAGGTCCAGCCCTCGCAACTCAGCCTCGATCCCATCCCATCCGTAATAGATCCAAACAAAGTCAATGTCTCTCTGGATAAACGTAAGCAGATCGCCAATGCCGATATTTACAAACTCAACCTCTTGTACATCTGCACCGACAGAGCCCATCAGGCCCTTGACAATCGCAATCTCCAGAGGGGATCCCCATCCGCCATACCGCTTGCCCTCGAAATCCTCAGGCGTCCTTATCCCACGGTCAGAGATCGAAGCGAAACCGCTAGTGTTATGCTGGATGACTGCAGCAATCGAGACTAGAGGGACTCCGGAAAGCCGTGCACTTGTGACATACTCCTGCATACTGATACCGAAGTCCGCCTTCTCACTGCCGACCACCGCCTCCGTAGATCCGACACTGGCGGGCTCCAAGATCTCGACATCCAGACCTTCCTCTGCGTAGTACCCCTTCTCAAGTGCTACGTAGATACCTGTGTGATTGGTATTTGGCGCCCAGTCCAACACCAGTTTGACCGGCATCGGCTTCGCGCTCTTTGCAGCCGGATAGGCCGCAGGCCACATGTTTGGGACTGCCAGGCATATAACAAGCACCATCCCTATAATCAAGGCAATAAGCCCTTTTGACCGAACACTCATATGGTCTCCTCCCTTTGCCTTTGTTGCTTAAAGTACCAAGGCATAGTAAGCCGCTGACTCAGCGCGACTATTCCAAACAACACTATGCTCAGAGCCGCAACAGCCAAGATCCCTGCAAACACGCGATCTGTTGCAAACGAATTGGATGCCCTGAGCAGATATACCCCGAGCCCCCTACTTGCCCCCATCCACTCACCTACTATGGCGGAAATGACTGTATAGGTAGCTCCGACCTTCATTCCGCCGTAGATGCCGGGCAGAGCCGAAGGTATCCTCACTTTGAGGTAAACCTGGAGGTCTGATGCACCCATAGTCCGCAGCAGGTTGACCAGCTTGCGGTCTACAGCATCAAGCCCTTCTACTGTGCTGACTGCCACCGGGTAAAACACCACCAGGACAACGAGCAGCACCTTGGGTAGCAACCCATATCCGAACCACACTACAAGAAGCGGTGCCAAAGCCATGGTCGGAACTGTCTGAAGCGCGATCAAAAGCGGATACACTGCCCGTCTAAACAGTGCAAATCTTGTAACTACAACCCCTGTCGCGACTCCTATCACAACTCCGATCACAAATCCCAACGCAGACTCTACGATCGTAGGAACTGCGTGTGAGATTAGCTGTCCTCTTGTCTGCCATAGTGCTGTGACTATGCGCAATGGGGCAGGGAGCAGCCAGTTGGGCATGTCTGTGACACGCACCAACACCTCCCAAGCGACAACCACGACTGCCAGAAACACTGCAGCGGGTATGTACTCTCGCGCTGCTCGAGTTCGAGCCTTTCCAACCACCCACTCACACCTCACACAGATCCGGCGAAATACCTGCTACGCCAACAGGCGCAGACTGCAAAGCCACAGGCCGCAGTCGATGTCTGCTACCTGTACTTGCTGATCTTTTCGTCTATGCTCGCTGTATCGCGCTTCCCGGCAGTGATGATCTTCACTACGCTGATAGCCGAGGCAACGCCCGCATTGTGGCACACCTCGTGAGCCCTTTTCACGATGTCCAAGAGCTCGTCAAGATCGCCTTCCATCGTTGTTTCGGTTGGCCCGACGTGGTACTTGACACCACTCTCGTGAATCATTTCGATCACTTCGTCTACGATGCCAAACATCCGCTCTTTGTCCTCAACAACCGGCAATATCTGAATGCTAACGCTTGATCTAGGCATCACTAGGACCTCCTCGCTGTCAGATATCAGTTTCACTCCCTATCATCTTGCCCGTAACCCGCCGAACCCAAAACAGTGCAACAAACGAAAAAGCTCACCCGCGAGGAATGAGCCAATGTGCAACCACCATTAATCCCTCCCTACGCTGGCATTACCCAGATCAGGTTCAAGGGTCGGCAGCTCTTGCGCTCCAGGCTCATGCGTTCCAGCATCTAGCGCAAATCTGCCCTCTCAGCCGGGTGCACCCAGCTCCCCTCGGACAGCTTGTTGATTCAGTTGTCAGATGTATTCTAGATCTTATGAGAGGCTGATGTCAAGGAACGAGTGTCCGCGCGCATGCCTGAGGGCGGACACTCAGATCCTCTCACAACCGGATCAAGTTCACAACATCCTCGCCTGCGAGCGAATAAACCCTCAAGATCTGAAGGTACAAGTCCTCTTGAGCTGCCTTGAGCCTGTTGTGCGCAGAGATGTTGCTGTTGACCTCGTTGTCTAGCTCGTATTGATAAGCCTCGCCGTGCTCAAATCTGATCCTTGCGATCTCGAGGCTGTTGTCCGATATCTGCACCGACTTCTCCTGCATCTCTAGAGCACGGATCAAAGCATCAAGCTGAGCGAGAGCATTTCTCACGGAGTCGGACAAGCTCTTGCTTGCATTCTCCAGCTTCTTCACTGCATCCTCAAGTGCGGTTTCTGCATCCTCACGCTCGGTCCGAGTTGCGATCAACGGATCCTGCAGAGCGTTGTACTTCTTTCTCGCTAACTCTTCTGCCTTTAGAGCTGAGTAGTAGCTGGAACTCGCCGCCTGTGCCGCTTCGAGCAGCTCATCTGATCCGAGGTCCGGGACATCTGAGTATAGCGATGAAATGTCAGTCAACAGCACGACTTCACCCACCGGGTCCATGCCTATATCCAAACAAAAGCTCTCTATTGCCTGATCAAGGTTTTGCTCTGCTTTGATCAGCGAATCAACTGCTGACAGATAGGAGTTCTCCTGTTGGAGAAGCTGATCTGCAGTGACAAATCCAGCCTCGTGTCTGAGCCTTGTAATCCTAACCCGCTCATTTGCAACTGCCAGGCTCGCCCGCGCGCTCTCCGTATCTTTGATAGTTCTGCCGAGGTTGAAATACACCTGTATGGCCTGTATTGCTGCAGAGTTTTTCGCCTCAGCAAGCGCCAACCGTGCGGTCTCAGCTGCGTTTGCAAGCTCCTCGATAGTCAAGGCCGCTCTCTTTTCCGCCACAGCCCTCTCCCAGGACTCCACAGCTTTATCAAGCTGCTTCTGCGCGCTTTCTACACTGTCTGAGTTGAGTATGTACGCATTGACGTAGTCAACCAAAGCGATCTCAAGAACCCCGCCCCCAACATCAGTGCCTTCGAGACTCGCACCTCCTGCAGCCTTGCTTTCTGCCACCCCAGCGACTGCGGGAGACTGATCACTTGCAAAAAGGGGCGCAGTATTGCACAGAAGAAGGATTGACAAGACAACCACAAAGATAGCCGATAGCTTCGATCTCATGATACTACCCCTCCGATACAAATGCTGAGCTGCTCACTTGTCCTAGGCGCCAACACCGTCCGATGCGGCGTTCATTCCACTTCGACTCCATCCAACTCCAGGTGACACTTAGCCACCAACGAGTACCACTGGCTCCATACTGATCCCCACGAGTTCATATAACTATCTCTGGTCTTCTTGAGGTTGAGTGCAGCCGTGTCTACGTCAATCAATAGAGCCTCGCCTCTCTCGTACGAATCAAGAGCCTTCCTATATGACTCCTCAGCCGCCTCCAGCTGGCTCTTCCACCTCTCCATGGAGTAGATATCGATCTTCAATCTGTCCACAGTTTTCTCGATCTCAGTCGCAAGCGACTCGCGGATATCCTCGAGGGCACGCTCCTTTTGCTCAAGCGCCAAAGCTGCTCTGTTCACTTCATGCGACCTGGAAAGGGAGATACTCCAGCTGGCGGTGAAGGTCACTCTAGGCGACCAATCATCCCTGTCTCTAGCAGACACGTCTATCTTGAACTCCGGCAAGAGACTCTTGGCGGACTCCAAGGCGCTCTGTGCAGACTTGACATCGTCTTCAGCCTGCATCAATTGCGTATTTGCTGCCATGGCTGACTCGATCAGGTCATCAACATCGGGGATCGCCTCAGAGAACTCCGGCAGATCGACGAACTCTGCGTCCGACATCACCTCACCTGTCATCTTGCTCAGATTGCGCCTCAGCCACTCCTCATCGTTCTTTGCACGTATTAGAGAGATCTCTGCATCCAGCATACTCGATTTCGCGGCCTCAACATCGCTCTCTGGCGACAGGCCCAGCTCGTACCGTCTCTTCGCTATCTCGAACCGGACCTCGGCCAGCCTGTATTCCTCCTCTGCAGCTTCTCTGGACTTGATAGTCCTCAGTGCATCGATATAGGTGGTCCTGGCGTTCAACTTCGCGGCAGCAATCGCCTCGATCAGTGCAAGCTCTGCCTTCTCTACGGCGTTCAACGCAGACTGGCTGGCCGTTGCGCGGCCTACTGCAGTGCCGAGGAAGTCCTCCTTGATGTCTGACAGGGTCGCACCAGAAAAAGGTGTGTAAGAAAACCCGATTGTCGTAGTCTCGCCTCGTGCAGTCGTGTAGTTTGCGGTTAGGCTGACCTTATCAGTGATAGGGGCGCGAACATTCAGGCTCTTGGACTCCTTCTCGCCGCTCTGCCCGCCGATCTGATCTGCCATCATGTCGCCAGCGCGGTTGCTCCAACTCCCCGTAGCCGACACTGTCAGCGAATTGATCGGTGTAGCAGCGGAAGCATTTAGCTGAGCAACATAGAGGGCTTCTCTGGCCCGCACTACCGTATCAGACCTCTCAACCACCGCGTCCACAAACCTATCCATATTCCAAACATTAACACCGTCATACCTAGCGGAATCGTTGTTCTCTAAATCACCGGCTACAGCTCCAATCACCGCATCCCCTGAAGCGAGATACGCCGCAGTCATCAACATCGGCGACATCGCGTGCGTCGGCGTGGACAACATCGCCAAAGGCATCACTGAGAGCACAGCCAGAATCATCAATAATGAAGTAACTGCTGCTCTAGCAGGCTTCAATCTGATATGCGAATGGTCTAGTGTGAGACCGGTCTTGACTCCTTTCACCCAATCTGCCTCCTTCGCTTCGTGGCCCAATCCGGCATTGCTGACACTCCGCCCGTATTCCCGACTCAACTCTCACTCATGGCGGAGCCCCTCGATCGGATCAAGCCTGGCGGCCTTCCAAGCAGGATAGCTGCCAAAAAACAAGCCTATCCCAAGTGACACAGTCAGGCCTATGACCACCGAACGCATGTCGATAGCTGTAGGCCAGCCGAAGCTGGTATTGATCGCACGGGAGCCCAGATAGCCAAACAGCACACCCAGAGCTCCTCCCGTCAGGCTCAGAGCCGCAGCCTCGAGCATAAATTGACCTAGAATCTCCCGATCTCTTGCTCCGATCGCCTTGCGGATGCCTATCTCCCTGATTCGTTCAGTGACTGACACGAGCATTATGTTCATTATCCCGATGCCGCCAACCAAGAGCGACACAGCTGCTATACTCGACAGGAGCAGTGTGAGCGTTCCGGTCACATTGCTGACGATCTCCAACAGGTCAGCCTGGCTGGTCACTCTAAACGCGTTCTCATCCTGCAATTCAGCAAGCAAAGCCGCGTATACCTGGTCTCTGGCAGCATCCATGTGCTCTTCGCCAACGACTTTGGCGCTGATGCTTCCGATGTATTTGCTGCCAGTGACTCGCTTCTGCAGAGTCGTGTATGGGACGTACATCATGTTATCCATGCTGACAAGCGCACTGTCGCCCATAGGCTCCGCCACCCCGACCACAGTGAACTTCACTCGGTCCAGGCGCACCTTCTTGCCGAGTGGGTCTTCGCCTTGAAACAGCTCCGCAGCCAAGTCCGCGCCAAGCACGCAACTCCAGGTAAGCTCCTCGATGTCGCTGTCAGCCAAAAACGTTCCTCGAGCTATCTTGAGATTTCTAACCTCTGGGTAGTTAGCCGAGGTGCCCATAATGGTCGTATTCAGGCTCTGGCTGCCATAGGACGCTGTGCCCGAAGAGGTGACCTGCGGGGCAACCTCTGTGATCAAGCTGCACGACTCTATGACCGGAATCACGTCCTCAGTCAACCCGGCCCTGGCACTGCGATATCCACTCGTTATGGTCAGCAGATTGGACCCAAGCCGCTGTATCTCCTGAGTGGTCATTAGTTTGGCGCCTGTCCCAACCGACACGACAGTAATCACTGCAGCGACACCAATAATAACCCCCAACGCGGTGAGTATGGACCGAACAGGGTTGCTCGCTACTCCGGCAAGTGCAAGGCGTATGTTGTCAGTTGCTCGCAATGCGTGTCACCTCTTGTTTCGGCCTTCTGGCATCCTCGACGAGCATTCCATCTCTCAGCGTCAAGACCCTCGGGGTCATGCTCGCTATCTCAGGCTCATGAGTTACGAGGACCACCGTAATGCCTTGCTCATTGAGGCTGCAGAGGATTCTCATGACCTCTTGGCTCGAAGCAGTGTCAAGGTTGCCCGTGGGCTCATCAGCGAGAATGAGTTTGGGCGAGCCTACCAGCGCCCTTGCTATAGCGACTCTCTGCTGCTGCCCTCCGGACAGCTCTGCGGGCTTGTGATCGATTCTGTCACTCAAGCCGACCATGTCAAGCGCTCTTAGCGCCAGTTCATTCCTGCGCCGAGGCGGCACCCCTGCGTAAACCAGAGGCATCTCCACATTGCTCACCGCGCTGTATCTGGCGAGTAAGTTGAACGACTGAAACACAAAGCCAATGGTGCGATTGCGGACTGTGGCGAGTCCATCCGAACTCATCTTGCTGACGATCTGGCCATCGAGGCGATACTCTCCGGAGGTGGGCCTATCAAGGCACCCCAAGATATTCATGAGCGTCGACTTGCCCGAGCCGGATGGGCCCATGATCGATACAAGCTCGCCCTCGTCTATTGTCAGGCTTATGTCTTTCAAAGCATGGACCTTTACACTCCCGCGGCCCATAGAATAGACCTTGTTGATGTTCTTTAGCTCAATCAGGCTCATTGATGTGCCTCCTACCAGCCGGTACCAATCCTTATCGCTCCCGTTGGCCGCGCCGCTCCTCCTGTCATTCGCCCTCCCTGCGAAAAGCTGACACCTGGAGCGCCGAAGCCTTGGAAAACCGCGCCCGGCTGTCCAATCACACCGCCAGACACAGCGACCAGATCGCCTTCGGACAACCCTGAGACGATCTCTGTCAAAGTGCTCGTCGCCATTCCGACCTCAACCGGGACAAGCTTCACGCCGCCTTCGTCGCTGCCGTCACCCTCGAATACCCGTGCAAAATAGGAGCCTGCCATCCGCTCGAGAGCCGAGTTTGGGACGGCGAGCACGTTCTCAGCCTTCTCAACTATCACTTCTGCCTCTGCGCTCATTCCGGGCCGCACATCAGAGGTCGCGTTGTTTATGGCTATTCGGACTGGAAACAACACCACGCCGCTCCTCGTCTCGCCCATCTTGCCGACATGAGTCACAGTCCCTTCGAAAATGCGCCCTGCCAGCGCTTCGATTGATACCACAGCCTGCTGCCCGGGCTTGACCCTTCCTATGTCATATTCATCCACAGTCACTTCCAAAACAAGCTCCCCGAGATCGGCTATGCTAGCAACAGGAGAAGATGTTCCCGTAGTCGCTCCGACAGTCACGTTGATAGCTTGAACTATTCCTCCAATCGGAGCACAGATGCTGCTATCCTCCATATCCGTTAGGAGCTGGTCTCGCTTTAGTACGGCATTCTCGAGGTTATCCCGTGCGTTTGCGACCTCGGTTTCGGCATTGCGCAGTTCGGCGGGAGTTGCTGCGCCTCTCTCATAGAGTTTCTTGACCTTCTCCAACGTTTCCTCAGCAGACTTCAACGCCTGCTGCCGCTGGCGGACCGTCGCCTCCGCCTGCTGCACATCGATCTCTGACTTGACAAGCTCAATAAGTACATCTCCTGCCTGGACCTCGTCCCCGGCAGATACCAATATCCTGTCTACCACTCCTGACTTCTTTGAATAGACATCTACAGTCGAGCCGGACGTGACATTGCCTGTGGCATTGATCTCGTTGATCAAGGTTGCCCTGCTCACAGCCATCGGTACAAATCGCTGCTCAGGCAATGCGGTAGCTCTTTTTAATCGATTTCTATAGCGCACGCCCACGGCAAACACCACTACCAGGAGCGCTAGACACGCAATCACAATAGCTCTCTTTCGTCTCTGCATCCTCACTCCCCCATGGATTTCATGATGTCAACCAACGTTTCCGCAATACAACAGCAACCAGTACTGCCATAATAAAGCATAAATCCGGGCAATAGGAACCAAATAGCCCACTACTCACCTATGGACGTTTATCCCGGCAAAGAGGTTCCAATGGTTATTCCCATCTAAACCTCTTGATAGCCAACCAAAGCGTAACGAGGAGCCATGCAAACAGGATCGCAAGGTCCTTTTGAACTCCGAATTGACTGGGCAGTCCAAGGATATTGTGGCGCATCAAATCCCCGAGGTAGGTCAAAGGCATGGCGTTCATTACGGGTTTCAACAACGGGGGCATGATCTCTATGGGGAAATAGATACCCGAGAGAAACATCATAGGGAAATGAACCATCTGAACTAGGCCTTGAGCAGCTTCGTTGGTCTTGGCAAAGGATACGAGGAAGTACCCAAGGCTGATAAACGTCGCCGCGCCGAGCATCACCGCGCCTATAATGTAAATCCAATTACCGACTACCTTGATATCAAAGACAAGCGCTCCTACGACAAGAATCACCAGACACTGCACTACGGACATGACCAGGCGGACCAAGATCTCAGCCCAGAGCACCATGCTGCGAGGGAGTGGCGTGGCACCAAGGCGCTTGATAATCTTCCTCTCTCTGAGCTCAACATAGGTAAAGGTCCCAAAGAGCCCAAGCTGCATGGACGCCATCGCGATTATCCCTGGTATCAGATAATCGATAGTTGTGAACTCCTCCACGTGAATGCTGAGTGTCTTCGTCGTAAACAGGCGTGGAGCGTTCGTTGCGCGGCGCTCTATTTCAGCTAGGATATCGTCAACAGCTGCAACGACCATCCTGGCGTAGTTCTGCTGGGATTCGTCGTAGTATACCAGGACCTCCGTGCTCGAACCTGAGGCCATTGCTTGTATGCTCAGCTCCGGGACTACGACAACAGCGAACCGCTTCCCTTGCCTCAAGGAGTCAAGTTCGTCCTGCTCGGATCCCCTATGGACGTTGAACGCGGGCACTGACTCAAAGGCGGTCACAATCCCGTGCCCGAGCAGGCTCTGGTCCTCTACAACAAGGCCTATGTCAAACGTTCGCTCTCCGTCGTCGACTCCGCTGAAGATAGCCCCAAACAAGAAGGTGCAGAGCAGAGGAAACGCGACAAACCAAAAGAGAGACATCCTGTCTCGGACCATGTCCTTTACATTGGCTACTACCAACTGCCAATACATCCTCATTCGCGAATCCTCCTCCCTGTGAGCTTCAGAAAGACATCCTCAAGAGTCGCAGTTCTGACAGTCACGTGCCCCAAGTCCAGGCCAGCATCCTGTGCGTGCTGGATCAGGGAGCCCATAGTCCTGGCGACTTCTGACGTGTACAGTATCACAGTCTCGCCTTCCACCTGTCTGCGAGTGACGCCGGGCAGAGACTCAAGGTGCTCATCGTCGGCAAACTGCGAGTGAGTGAACTCGATCGCCTGCTCGCTGAAGTTGTCGGATATGAGCTGTGCAGGGCTGCCTAACGCTATGACCTTGCCCTTGTCTATAACTGCTACCCGATCGCACAGCCGCTCTGCTTCGTCCATGTAGTGAGTAGTCAAAAAGATGGTCTTGCCGCTATTGCGCATATTCTCGATTATGTCCCAGAGAGCCCGCCGCGCTTGGGGATCCATTCCAGTTGTCGGCTCGTCGAGAAACACGATCTCTCCATTTGCAACCAACGCAAGTGCGACGCTCAAACGCTGAAGTTGGCCGCCACTAAGATGCCTTGTTTGCGTGTTCACTTTCTCCTCGAGCCCGACCAGGGAGATCGCTTCGTCAATGCCGAGGGGGTCTGGGTAGAATGTCGCGTACAGCTTCACAACCTCCCTGACAGTCAAGCGGGGAAACATGGCTGCAGTCTGCAGTTGTACACCAATTCTGGACTTCATACTGACCTGGTCTGCTTCCGGGTCAATGCCCAGCACCTCTACACGGCCTGAGTCTCTCTTGAGCAGGCCTATGAGGCACTCGACTGTCGTAGTCTTGCCTGCACCGTTTGGGCCGAGCATGCCAAATACCTCGCCCTGCGACACAGTGAAACTCAGGCCATCAACAGCTCTCACCTGCCCGAAGTGTTTGTACAAATCCTCGACAACTACACACTCCACCCTGTCACCCTCCTCAGGTCCGGGTCAACTCATGTGTGAGTCCGGACTACTCAATCGACAGCTCCAACGGATGATTGGCCCAGCTAATCAACTCATTTATATGAGTCAGAACGTTTCGATACGCCAAGACGCAGAGCCTCGTTGGCTCTCTCACGGATGAGAGCGTACATATTCTTCAGTACCTGCGCTACCTCCTCTGTGTCACGAAATGGAAAATCTGATAAATCTCCCATAGGCAGTTTTGCCCGATCAGGCGATTTCAAGTCAACGCCGCTCTGTCCGAAGCCGATCTGCCGCGCTGCATCTAGGCGGTCAAACCTGATCTCACGAATCGGGCGCCAATACCTGTGCACCAACTCGTCTAAAGACCGGTCCTGCAAATTGCGTTCTGCATCTTCCGGAAGCAAGACCAGTGGGATCCCTGTCTCATCCAATCCCGCAGCATGCTCGTCTACACCGCCTATCCCCCATTGCTCTGGACTCCCGCCAAGCAGTGTCATTAAAGCCGTAGGGTCTCTGCGCAGCATCTCACCAAACGCATGCGCCAGCGCAGCTGCGTGCTTGCAGAACGCCTTGTGATCGCGGCACGTGCACTCCGCCTGC
>Ga0116180_1001395_pt1 | contig 20503 bp, 20 predicted proteins | sample AD_UKC073_MetaG_FD_89804 | JGI IMG/M metagenome (GOLD analysis project Ga0116180, IMG submission 89804) | Active sludge microbial communities of municipal wastewater-treating anaerobic digesters from USA - AD_UKC073_MetaG | ecosystem: Engineered > Bioreactor > Anaerobic > Digestate | place: USA...
CTCACCGACCTGCGCCGCGACACCGGGCTGACCATCGTGGTGATCTCGCACGACTTCGCCGGCCTGGAGGAACTGTGCCCGCGGACCCTGCACCTCGACCGCGGGGTGCTGTCATGACGGCCACCCGCCAGCGCCGCCCGGTGGTGCTGCTGCGCCCGGTGCCCGGCACGTCGGTGATCCACCGACTCTGGGCCGGAACGAAGCTGATCGTGGTGTTCGTCTTCTCGGTGCTGCTGGCGTTCTTCCCGGGCTGGATTCCGATCGCGTTGACCGCGGCCGCCGTGATCCTGGCGGTGCGACTGGCGCACATCCCGCGGGGGGTGTTGCCGTCGATTCCGCGCTGGCTGTGGCTGTTGCTGCTGCTCGGCATGGTGACCGCGACCCTCGGCGGTGGGGCGCCGGTGGTGCACCTGTTCTCAGCCCAGGTCGAACTCGGCGGGCTGCTGAAATTCCTGCGGTTCACCGCACTGTCGATCGTGCTGCTCGGGCTGGGCCTGATGGTGTCGTGGACCACCAATGTCGCCGACGTCGCCCCCGCGGTGGCGACACTGGGCCGTCCCTTCAAGATCCTGCGCGTCCCGGTCGACGACTGGGCGGTCGCGCTGGCCCTGGCGCTGCGCTCCTTCCCGATGATGCTCGAGGAGTTCCGGCTGCTCTACACCGCCCGCCGGATGCGGCCCCGGCCGGTGCTCCCGGACGCCCGGGCGCGGCGGCGGCGCTGGCTGATCGAGATCGTGGATCTGCTCGCGGCCGGCATCACCGTGGCCTTGCGCCGCGCCGACGAGATGGGCGACGCGATCACCGCCCGCGGCGGCACTGGTCAGATCGCCGCGTCACCGGCACGGCCGTGCGGCCGGGACTGGGTGACGCTGGCCCTCTGCGCGGCGGTGTGCGTGGTGTCGGTCGTCGTCGAACTCGAACTGCTGTAGGCGGGCTGCGACTACCGCCGCGCGGCGGTGTTGGCGGCCTGCTGGGCAGCGGCCAGGGTCTCGGCGACGGGTCGTCGGCCCAGGAACATCTCGTCGAAGTAGGGCTTGATCGCCAGGAAGCCCGCCGCGAACCCGGTGCCGCCGGGAGCCGCTATGCGCGGGCCGTCGAGCACTGTGAAGAATGGTGAGACGTCGACGCGCCGCGCGGACCAGTAGTCGAAGTAGGTCCGTTGGGCGGTGCGCACCGCCGGGATCGCCGCACCCCGCCGGCCCAGGTATTCGCTGCCGGCGGTGCTGCCGAGCCAGTCCAGCACGGCGCGGGTGGCCTCGGGGTGCCGCGTCGCCGCGTTGCCCGCCGCCACGATTCCGTTGGTGACGCTCACCCGACCGGCGGGCCCGATCGGCAACATCGTGAGCCCCCACCGGAACCGGGCCTGCTCGGCGATCTGGGCGAGGTTGTAGGTGCCGGACTGGAACACCGCCATCCGGCCGGCCAGAAACTGGTTGCGGGAGAAGTCGCCGTTGTCGTTGGTGTCGGAGGCCGGGGGAGCAACGCGGTCGTCGTTGATCAGGCCGATGACGTAGCCCAGTGCGACCGCCGTGCGGGGATCGTCGAAGGCGAACCGGTCGCCGTCGGAGAACACCCCGCCCGCCGACCCGATGTAGTTGAGGGTGATGCCCTGCAGGTCGTTGGCCGCGTTGTAGCCCCACTGCCGCACCCGTCCGCCGTCGAATCCGGCTGTGCCGGCGGATCCTCCGGCGCTGTCGATGGTCAGCCGTGCCAGCAGGGGCCGCAGGGTGTCCCGGGCCGGGTCGGGATCCCAACGGGCGCGGCCGAGTTCGGCGGGGGTGATGCCGGCCGCCTCAAGCAGGTCGGCGTTGTAGTACAGCGCGATTCCCGCGTCGGTCAGTTGCGGCACGCCCCACAGTGCCCCGCCGCGGGTGAACTGCTCGACCACCGACGGCTCCCAGTCCGGGTCGGGGGTGATCGCCATCAGTCGGTCGTTGTCGGCGTACTCGGCGAGGTGAGAGTTGTTGATCCAGAACACGTCGTCGGCGCCCCCGCCGGCCACATCGGTGCGCAACGTGTCGAAGTAGCTGGCATAGGACGTCACGGTGATCCGCACGTCGATGTCCGGCCGGATGCGGGCGAACGCCGCGAAGCCGTCCCGGTAGGCCGCGGCGACCTGCTCATCCCACAACCGGACTGTGACGACCGTCCGCCCGCCCGGATCGGCGCTGTGGCCCAGCAGTGCCGCCACCCCGGCCAGCACCAGCATCACCGCGGCCAGCGCCGCGGCCACCGCGGTGGAGAACTTCGGGCGCAGCCTCATGTCAGTGCGTCATTTCAGGCCGGTGACGACGATCGAGCGCACGATGTGGCGCTGGAACACCAGGAACAACACCACCAGGGGAACGATGGCCACCGTCGTGGCCGCCATCACCAGCGTCCACTGGGCGTTGTACTGCGTCTGCAATCCGGCGGTGGCCACCGTCAATACCCGCCAGCGGTCGCCGCTGGTGACGACCAGCGGCCACATGAAGCTGTTCCACTGCGACACCACGGTGATCAGCGTCAGGGTGGCCAGGATGGGCTTGCTGGACGGCACCACCACGTGCACGATCACGTCCAGGGTGTTGGCCCCGTCGATCCGGGCGGCCTTGAGCAGATCGGCCGGGATCCCGCGGAAGTACTCGCGAAGCAGGAACACCGCGTAGGGCGAACCGAACATGAAGGGCAGCACCAGCGCCCAGAACGTGTTGCGCAGGCCCATCTCGGCCATCATCAGATACAGCGGCACCACTGTCACCGTCGCGGGCACCATCAGCGTCGCGACATACACCCAGAACAAGGCGTCGCGCCCGGGAAACTCCAGGCGGGCGAACGCGTAGGCGGCGAGCACCGAGAACGTCAGTTGCCCGAGGGTGATGACCGCGGTCATCAATGCGGTCACCGCCAGCGCGCGTCCGAATCCGGCCTCGCCGAGCCCGGTGTAGTTGTCCAGCGTCGGCGGTCGCGGCAGCGACAGCGGGGTGCCGGTGTCGAACTGCTGGGCGGAGGTGAACGACGTCAGCAGACCCAGCGCGAACGGGGCCACCGTGACCGCGGCGGCCAGCAGCAGTCCGGCGTACACCGGGAACGCCGCCTGGATTCGCGCGCCCCGGGTCACAGCCATGAACTTTAGTGCGCGCCTATCATTCAACGGATGAAGACGACCTGGGCGGCAGCGGCGGCCATTGCCGTCGCCGCGGGTGTTCTGCCGGTAGCGGGGTGGGCGCCGCGGGCGGCGGCCGAGGATCCGATGTGCACGGCCACGGAGTGCTCGTTCGTCTCGCCCAACAAGTCCATCCAGTGCGTGATCACCGTCGCCGACACCAGTGGACCCGATGGGGCGTTCTGTGCGTGGAGCGACGAGGAACGCGCCCAGAACGTTCGGCTGCTGCCCAACGGCCTGCTGGAGCCGTGCATCAACCCGGTTGCCGACCGGATCGACCGGTGCGAGGTGGATCTGTTGACCGACGCCGCCACCCTGGGGTACGGGCAGACCGCCGCCCTGGGTCCGTTCAGCTGCGTCGCCGACGCTTACGGGATCACCTGCCGGGCGGCACCGTCGGGCAAGGGCTTCGCGATGAGCAGTTCGGGGATTCTCCCGATTCTGCCGCCTCCGCCGCCTCCGCCCGCCGAGGTTCCCGGCGGGGCGCCGCCGGCCGTCCCGCCCGCCCCGGACGCGCCACCGCCCCCGGCGGCTGAAGTTCCCCCGCCGCCCGCTGAAGTTCCCCCGCCGGCCCCGGCTCCCTTACCGCCGCCCGCCTGATCAGTAGATCTCGTAGGTGCTGCGCTTGCGGAAGTAGACCTGCTGCGCCAGCGTGACCCCGACCAGGAGCACGAACAGCACCAGGGCCATCACCGCGGCCCGTCCGATCGCGGCCGCGCCGAACGCCTCGGCGTAGATGCGGTGCGCAACCAGGTCGGTGCGCCCCGCCGGGCCACCGCCGGTCAGGGCGTACACGGTGTCGAAAACCTGGGCGGCGCTGACGATCCCCGTGACCGAGACGAAGAAGAAGGTCGGGCGCAGCATCGGCAGCGTGATCCGCCACAGTCGTTGCCACGGGGTAGCGCCGTCGATACTCGCCGCGGCGTGCACCTGCGGCGGGATGGCCAGAATGCCGGCGACGAAGAACAGCGCGACGTAGCCGACGTTCGTCCACACCGTGACCGCCGCGACCACCGGCAGGGCCAGGGTGGGATCGGTCAGCCACTCGATGCGGGAGCCGAGCAGGGTGCTGACCGCACCGTCGGTGGGGGCCAGGATCCACCGCCACAGCACGGCCACCGCCAGCGGCGAACAGATCCACGGGACCACGTACAACGCCCGGAACAGCCCGGTGCCCGGCAGGCCGCGGGTCAGCAGCGCCGCGGCGGCCAGGCCCAGCAGGATCTGCACCGGCACCACGATCGCGATGAACACCGCCGTCACCGCCAGCGAGTTGCCGAAATCCGGGTCGGTGAGCACCGATCGCCAGTTGTCCAGGCCGGCAAAGCTGATCGGGCCGAGCAGATCCCAGCGATGCAGGCTCAGCCACACCACCACCAGCATCGGCAGCAGCAGGAAAAACACCACCCCGAACAGGCTCGGTGCGAGCAGTCCGTAACCGAGCAGTGCGGTGCGGGTGCGCTGAGAGGCCACCCGAGTAACTTACGGTGGAACCTGTGACCCGTGCCGTCGATGACGACTTCCTCGCGCTCCCTCGGCTTCATCTGGCCGATGCCGCCCTGTCCGCGGCCCGGGCGGCCGGGGCCGAGTACGCCGACCTGCGGGTGCACGCGATCACCACCCAACTCGTGCACCTGCGCGACGGGGAACTGGAGACCTCGGTGCTCGATCGGCAGATCGGACTGGCGGTGCGGGTGATCGTCGACGGCACCTGGGGTTTCGCCTCGCACGCCGGTCTGACCCCGGACGTGGCCGCGGACACCGCCCGGCATGCCGTCGGGGTGGCGGTCACCCTGTCGGCGTTGAACAGCGAGCGAATCGAACTGGCCGACGAACCGGTCTACCTGGACGCCTCGTGGGTGTCGGACTACCGCATCGATCCGTTCTCCGTTCCGGCCGCCGACAAGGTCGGGGTGTTGGAGGACTACTCCGGTCGGCTGCTGTCCGCCGACGGGGTGGATCACGTGACCGCAACACTGCATACCGTCAAGGAGCAGACGTTCTACGCCGACACCTTCGGCTCGTCGATCACCCAGCAGCGGGTGCGGACCCAGCCGGTCCTGGAAGCGGTCGCCGTCGACGCCGCCGCCGGGCGCTTCGAGTCGATGCGGACGCTGGCCCCACCGACCGCGCGCGGCTGGGAGGCAGTCGCCGGGGACGAGGTGTGGGACTGGAGCGCTGAACTCGCCGAGATCCCGGTGCTGCTGGCCGAGAAGACCAAGGCGCCCAGCGTCGTCGCCGGCCCGACCGATCTGGTGATCGACCCGACGAACCTGTGGCTGACCATCCACGAGTCCATCGGCCACGCCACCGAATACGACCGGGCGATCGGCTACGAGGCGGCCTACGCAGGCACCTCCTTCGCGACCCCCGACAAGCTGGGTGCGATGCGCTACGGGTCGCCCATCATGAACGTCACCGCCGACCGCACCGTCGAATACGGTTTGGCGACAATCGGTTACGACGACGAGGGGGTTGCCGCGCAGAGCTGGGACCTGGTCCGGGACGGCATCTTCGTCGGCTACCAACTCGACCGGGTGTTCGCCAAGCGGCTCGGCGAGGACCGCTCCAACGGGTGCGCGTACGCCGACTCGCCGCACCACGTCCCGATCCAGCGGATGGCCAACGTCTCGCTGCAGCCCGGGACCGACGGGTTGACCACCGCCGACCTGATCGGCCGGGTGGAGGACGGGATCTACATCGTCGGAGACAAAAGCTGGTCGATCGACATGCAGCGCTACAACTTCCAGTTCACCGGGCAACGGTTCTTCCGGATCCGCAACGGCCGACTGGACGGTCAGGTGCGTGACGTGGCCTACCAGGCGACCACCACCGACTTCTGGAACTCGATGGAGGCGGTCGGGGGGCCGTCGACGTGGCGGCTGGGAGGGGCGTTCAACTGCGGCAAGGCCCAGCCGGGACAGGTGGCCGCGGTCAGTCACGGCTGCCCGTCGGCGCTGTTCCGGGGCGTGAACGTGCTCAACACCGTTGCGGAGGGCCGCGCATGATTCCCGCTCAGGAGGTCGTCGAACTCGCGTTGCAGGCGGCCAAGGCCTCGGACCGGTGCGACGAGACGATCGTCATCGTGACCGACTGCGCCGACGCCTCACTGCGCTGGGCGGGCAACTCGATGACCACCAACGGGGTGGCGACCAGCCGAACCACCTCCGTCATTTCCATTGTGCGCCAAGGCGATCAGATCGCCCGGGTGGGTGTGCAGAGCTCCAGCGCCGTCGACTCCGGCGCGCTGGACGACCTGGTCGCCGCGTCCGAGTACGCCGCGCACACCGCGCCTGAGGCCGGCGACAGCGCCCCGCTGCTGACCGGGTCGGGGGAGCCCGCCGACTGGGGTGACCCGATCCCGAACACCGGGGCGTCGGTGTTCGCCGAGTTGGCCAGGGAGCTGTCGGTGGGCTTCGGCCGCGCCGACCGGCTTTACGGATTCGCCCATCACGTGGTGGAGACCACCTTCCTGGGCACCTCGACGGGGATCCGCCGTCGCTTCACCCAGCCGACCGGGTCGGTGGAGATCAACGCCAAGCGCGGTGACGCCAGCGCGTGGGCGGGGGTCAGCACGCCGTGGTTCGCCGATGTCCCGGTGGCCGGCATGCTGTCGGATCTGTCGACGAGGCTGGGCTGGGCGCAGCGGACGGTCGAACTGCCGGCGGGGCGTTACGAGACGCTGATGCCACCGTCGACGGTGGCGGACATGATGATCTACCTGGGTTGGTCGATGGAGGGCCGGGGGGCGCAGGAGGGCCGCACCGCGCTGTCGGCGCCCGGCGGTGGGACGCGGGTGGGGGAGCGCCTCAGCACGCTGCCGCTGACGCTCTACTCCGATCCGCTGGCGCCCGGCCTGGAGTGTGCGCCGTTCGTCCACGCCGCCAGCAGTTCCGAGCGGTCTTCGGTGTTCGACAACGGGATGGACATCGACCGGGTGGACTGGATTCGCGACGGCGCGGTCAACGCCCTGGTGTACTCGCGTGCCGCCGCGGCGGAGTTCGGTGTCACCCCGGCGGTCCCGGCGGATAACCTGCTGATGACCGGGGGCAGCGCGGATCTGGCCGATATGGTGGCCCGCACCGAGCGGGGTCTGCTGCTGACCACCCTGTGGTACATCCGTACCGTCGAACCGACCACACTGCTGCTGACCGGGCTCACTCGCGACGGGGTGTACCTCATCGAGGACGGCGAGGTCACCGCTGCGGTCAACAACTTCCGCTTCAACGAGAGCCCACTGGACCTGCTGCGCCGGGCCACCGAGGCCGGGGTGGCAGAGCAGACCCTGCCCCGGGAATGGGGCGACTGGGCCACCCGCGCGGTGATGCCCACCCTGCGCATCCCGGACTTCCACATGTCCTCGGTGAGCCAGGCGCAGTGAGGTGACAGCAAGGCATCCCGCGCCGCCCCGAACCGTTCCTGATCGGCGCCCCAAGGGACTTAGTTCACCTCTTGTTCACTTTGCGGTCGATTCCTGCCCGCGGCGGCCGGTTCGGCAATACCGTTTCGGCCATGCTTGAGGTATCAGAGGTCGGCAACAAGATCAGCAAAGAGGAGTACAAGGCGGCACTTCCCGACCTTCGGTTGGGTTTGATCAACGCGCAGTACGACCTCCACAAGGCTGATTTCCCGGTCATCATCTGGATCGCCGGCGACGACCGGTTGGCTGCCAACGCCCTGGTGAATCGCCTGAACGAATGGATGGATTCGCGGTTCGTCGAAACCAGGGTGTTCGCCGAGCCGACCGAGGAGGAGAGTCAGCGACCGGCACTGTGGCGGTTGTGGCGCTCCCTGCCGCCCAAGGGTCGCGCCGCCTTCTTCGTCGGTGGGATGATGCGGGCCGCCGGCCAGCGAGTGGCCGGGGAGATCGGTGAGCCGGAGTTCTCCACCTGGCTGCGGCACCTGTCTCAGTTGCAGAACGCTTTGGTGGCCGACGGCGCGCTGATCCTGAAATTCTTCCTGCACACGCCGGCGAAGGTGCAGAAGCGAAAACTGCGGGAGGCGGAGAAGCAGCCGGAACTCGGCTGGCTGGTCGATCAGCGCGACTGGACGGCCCTGGACAGCCTCGGCCCGGTGCTTCCGGTCGCCGAACGGATCCTGCGCGAAACCAGTGTGCCGGGGGCCCCGTGGACGATCGTGGAGTCCACCGACGACCGCTACCGCGACCTGACCGTCGCGCGGACGATCCTGTCGGCGATCACGACCCGACTGGAACAGCCCAGGCATGCGGCACCGGCGCTGGCGGAGACCGTCTTCGGCGACGCCGACACCGAGGCAAACGTGCTCTCCGGAATCGACCTGACCCAGAGCCTCAGTCGGGACGAGTACCGCGAGAAGCTTGCCAAGCAGCAGGGCAAGCTGCGCAGGTTGTCGATCGAGGCCCGCAAACGTGGCATCAGCACGGTGCTGGCGTTCGAGGGCTGGGACGCCGCCGGAAAGGGCGGCGTGATCCGGCGGGTCACCGGCGCGATGGAGGCCGGCGACTACCGCGTCATTCCGGTGGCCGCGCCGACCGAGGATGAGCGCAAGTACCACTACCTCTGGCGGTTCTGGCGTGACCTGCCGGCGGCCGGCAAGTTCGTGATCTTCGACCGCACCTGGTACGGCCGCGTGCTTGTGGAACGGCTCGAGGGGTTCGCCAGCCCGGGGGAGTGGCAACGCGCCTACGACGAGATCAACGACTTCGAGGCGCAACTGGTGGAACGTGGCTACTACGTCGCGAAGTTCTGGCTGCATATCTCCCCGGAGGAGCAACTGGCGCGCTTCAAGGCCCGCGAGGAGACGGCCTACAAGCAGCACAAGATCACCGAGGAGGACTACCGCAACCGGGAGAAGTGGGCCGAGTACGTCACCGCGGTGGACCAGAAGATCCTGCGGACGACGTCCGAGGGTGCGAAGTGGCATGTGATCCCGGCCAACAACAAGTACTTCGCCCGCATCGCGACGCTGAAGGCGATCAACAAGGGGTTGGCGCAGCGCCTGCGGCTGCCCTGAGATCGCGTATCGTCGTCTGGTGTTCAGGGGGCGGTAGCTCAGTTGGTTAGAGCCGCGGACTCATAATCCGTTGGTCGCGGGTTCGAGCCCCGCCCGCCCTACCAGGTCAGCATAGGTTTTAGGCCAGACTTACTGCACCCGAAGGTGTACCCGATGCTGACGCGTCGCCATGCTGTAGGCAATCGCACGCACCCCGTACGCGACCGCCGCAGACCGATTTCCGACTGAGGCAGTGTCGATCACTGTCGACGCCTACGGCGACGCCGACTGCACTACCTCGGACAGCGTCCCGTGGCGCGCTGATACCTCAACCACCGCCCAGTGCCAGTTGAATCAAGGCCTGCGCCGGGATGGCTGCGGCAACCTGCGTTCCGAATGGATATACGAATCCGTTCAGCAAATCCCGCCAGCGATCGCGCTTGTCACTGGCTCCGGCGGATCGCACCATCGTTGCGATAAGGCGCTCCATTGCTGCCTGCAGGTCAAAGTCGCCGACTGCGTCGTAATTATCCACGCACCAGATCAGGTGCGCGATGACCTGCTTTGCATGTTGCTTCAACAGTGGGTCGAGGGAGTCGTCGACGTCGAGCAGATCCCGGACTCCATCGACATAACGGCGGATCTGGTCGAGGCCGTCTCCCATGACTGTTGGAACGAGAGTCCGAAACCACTCTGCCAGGTTCTCCAGATGCTCCAAAGCAGCGGTGTCGGTGAGCTTTTGGGCAGTCTGCGTCCCCCAGTCGTTCGGGTGTCTCAATGTCAGAGTCGACCACTTGATGAAGTGCCGCCGGAACACGTCCGTCTTGAGGCCGACGTCGTCCATCTGCCCGAGGAGTTCTTCGATCGCGTCGAGGTGCCGCACTGCTGTGCGATGGTCAGCCGGGTCTGGGTAGTGCTGATCGCTGCTCCAGCGCGCCAGCGTCGCGTGCAACAGCTCAGCGGGGTTGGCCATCTCCGAATCGTAAAGAACCAGGTGGCTGCGTGAGCGCCCCGGACACGGCAATGCCGTCGGTGCGCATCCTCTACGACCGGGAATCGGCGGAGGTGATGCTGTCGTGCCGCGCCCGCCAGATCGACGAGTTGCGCCGGACCGGTCATCTGCGGGCCGTCCGCATGGGCCGTGAGCACAAGTTCCGCCACGCCGACTCACTCATGTGCCAGGAGAGCGCATGACCGTCACCGTTTACACCTCGGGCCCGTCGTGCCAGGCGTAAGAGTCCGCGTTGTGCTGCCGCTCCACGCCATCGACCTTCGGCCCCCATAGTGTATATACTAAATGCTCTCCAATGTATATATTCCGCCCGGGAGGTTCGACATGACCAAGCGACTCATCGACCTGGACGATGACCTCCTGGCCGCGGCGCAGAAGGAACTGAACACCTCCGGCGTCAGCGATACCGTCCGCCTCGCATTGCAACACGCCGCCGCACTCTCGGCCCGCCGACGGCAGGTGGCATGGCTTCAAGAGGGTGGCCTCGAGGACATGGCTGACGCTGAACAGCGGGACGACGTGTGGCGCTGATCGCGCGCTACCTCATCGACACCAGCGCCGCGGCGCGGATGCGCACACCTCATGTCGCGGAGCGTCTTGCCCCGCTGATTGAGGCTGGGCTGGTGGCGACTACCGCGCAGTTGGACGCCGAAGCTCTCTACAGTGCGCGCAACTCCGCTGACTACGAACAGATTTGGTCGGATCGGCGGCTGGCCTACGAGTACGTGCCGACCGAGGACGAGAACTGGCAGCGGGCGTTGCAGGCTCAGCGCTCACTGGCCCGACAGGGTCGACACCGGGCCGTCGGGATGGCCGACCTGCTGATCGGCACCCTCGCCGCCGCTCACGATCTCACAGTCATCCACTACGACTCTGATTTCGAGGTTGCCGCTGACGTGCTCGATTTCCGTCATCGGTGGGTCGTCGACCGCGGCAGCCTCGCCTGAGGCGTAGCTGTGCTCCATCCGCAATCGGGTCTGGGTCATCGAGGACGCCGACCGCGCCGGGTTGGACTGGGCGCGAGAGGCGCTGGACAAAGCCGCGGAACGCGAACCGTCGGTCGGATCGCGGCGGCGCACCACCGTGCACCTGCCTAGCCGTCGCCTCGGTCTAGCGTGGGTGCAATGAGCCTTTTCAGCGACGACATTCGCCAGGAGCCGGACAGCTTCACCGACGGCCCGCTGCGTCGTGACGGGGTTGTCGATCGGACGAGCTGGGATGCCGAGGCTGCCGAGTACGGATTCGATGCTCCTGTTGTCGTAGGGCCCGGGTCGCCGCCCGAGGACGGCTCCTGCGGTCAGTTCGCGGTGCAGTTTCACGTCACCACGACGATGCTGGTCGGGCTCAAACGCATCGCCGATGCCCGCGGGGTGAGCGTGCCCGAAGTCTGCCGACAGGTCGTCGGTGTCTTCGTCGCCCAGCAGGAAGGCGAGCTGGGTGCGCTGCTCGCCGCCGAGGCTGAGGTAGCCGACTACCGGCCCAGCCTGGGGCAGGCGTAGCCGCCTCCTAAGGAGGGGTCGGGCAGCTCCTGCAGGACTGACCGCGTTTGGTCCGGGGGCCCGTGCGCCGGCGGTAGAAGGCCATGGCACACGGTGCTACCTTGTGTCATATGGGCGCTCCCAAAGAAGTGAGCCAACGGGACCTGCGCATGCGGTCGAAGGAGATCATGGACGCCGTCGAGCGGGGAGACTCCTTTGCGGTCACCCGCGACGGACGGCAGATCGGCGAGCTCGTCCCGTTGCGACGGCGGCGGCGTTTCGTCTCGCGCTCCGACTTCGCAGCCGGTTCCCGGCTCGCGCCCGAGATGGATCTCGCGGCGTTCCGCGCGGATCAGGCGGCCGCCTTCGACAGCGACGTGCGCGATCCGTATGCCCGCTGACCTGACGCGCGGCCTACTCGACACGAACATCGTGATCCTGCGCCGGACGCTCGACGCCGACGAGCTGCCCGACGAGGTCGCCATCAGCGCCGTCACTCTCGCTGAGCTCTCTGCTGGGGTGCACCTGGTTGTCGGCGAGGAGCAGCATGCCGTCGTCGAGCGTGCGCGCCGTGCCGATGTGCTGGCACGGGTGGAGAACGAGTTCGATCCGATTCCGTTTGAGACAGAGGCTGCTCGGGCATTCGGACGAATCTGCGCGGCGGTTCAGGCCCGCGGACGAACGCCGCGGCGGCGCGTGGCAGACCTCATGATTGCTGCGACTGCGACCGCTGCGGGATTGCCGCTCTACACCACCAACCCCGACGATTTCTGCGGCCTGGAGGACATCCTTCGCGTCGTTGCGGTGAGGCGGCCGAGCTGATCTCCGGACGGTCCGGGCCAGTGCTGATGTGGCGCGACCGCGCAGGCACTCGGGCTGCCCGCTCATCCAGCACAAAGTTGTCGGAGCGGAGCGCTAGTTTGATGGCGACGGGGAGGTCGATACATGATCAGGGGAGCCGGGGACGGCACAGAGGCGACGAATTCCGACTGGATCGAACTCGGAATGCCGGCAGAAGTGATTCCATCCGCGATCGCCGCCTTCGGTGATCCGGAACGGGCGAGGAAGTGGATCGAGACTCTCGACCGGGCACCGCAACGTATGGTGCCCGGCGGCTTTGAACCGTTGTGGAGGAACGTCTCGTTTCTCCGCGAATTGGCCGCCACCGGAATGGATCCCGAGGATTTCGAGCGGTGGCGGGCGGCCGGGTTGGACGCGGCGGCGGTCCCGCGGTGGGCGACCTCGCTCCGCACCGTGAACGTCGGGCCTGACGGGTTCACGAAGTGGAAGTCGGCTGGACTCGATCCCAGAGACCTCGCCGAGGTGCTCGCGCATGTGGACTTCGAAGCTGCTCTCGGACTGCTGTCGAACTGGGCAGCGAAACGGCCGATCTCGAGTGCCGGCGAGATGCTGGAGGTGTTTCGTCGAGGTGTCACCGTCGAACAGTTGAAGAGTTTCCTGGCGCTGGGACTCCGCGGCCACGACGTCTTCCTTTGGCACTCCAACGCCATTCCGATCGGCGACTGGTATTCGTGGATGGCGTTAGGCGTCACGCCGGAGGTTGCTTTCGACTACTACAAGAAGGGCCTATCGGCGGAAGATGCCGGCCCGTGGATCCGTGCGCATGTCGACGCCTACGACGTGACCGGCTTCATGAAACTCGGGGTGGGGCCAGCGCAAGCCGGTGACTACGTTCGCCGGCGGGTTTGGCCCGACCTGCTGGTCCGGACGGAGGACGGCATCGAAGAGATCGACGTCGAGGAGTTGAAGACGCGAGAGGATCTCGCGCGCTTGCCCGAGGTGGTGAAGCCCGGTCGGATCGAATTCATCCGTCAATCGACGGCGGCTGGTGATGATTACGTTCCGTATGACTTCTCGTTCAGGTGGGACGGCGGGTCCGGGGCGGACTGGTACATGGACATCAGCAGCGCGGGTGGCCTGTCGCCGGCCTCCAGTTCCCCGTCGATGGGAACGCTCTCGTGGATCGACGGATACAGCTTGTCGTATACCTACGATTGGCCGGAAATGGGCATCCACGACGGGGGCGTCCTGAGGGGCGAGGCGCCGGGAGACCTCAGTGACCCGCGCGAGTGGATTCGCCTTGCGGATGTCCTTCTCGAACTCACCTGTCAGTACTAAAAACGGAAAACGGCCTCCGGGGCGAGGCCACAAAGGGGAGGGCGGGTTGACGACGGGCGGTGAACCAGCGGTGGAAGTCGGTGACATTGCCTCGACGGTGATGCTCAGCCCGTACGTGGGCGGCTTACTCCGCACCTGGGACGAGTCGGACGGAACGACGCTGTGGTCGGTTCCTGACGCCGACGATCTTCTCTCCCAGCAGGGTGGCGGCGTACTGGGCCGTTCGCTGCGCGAGGAGGGCCGGTTCGTCGAGTCGGGACTCCTGGTGCCCAATCGCCAGACGCTGATGCTGCGAGGTCGGTTCCCGACGCGCAGCGACGATGGCTCGCTGCAGTTGGAGGGGTCGATGCTGCGGCTGGAGCCGGCCAGCGCCCCCGCCGGGTCCGCGATCGCGGATTTTCGAAACCTGCTGTCGCGGGCCATTCGGCATTGCGTTTCCAGTGGCGAGTTCCTGGTGGTGCAGAAAGGCGGCTGGGACGCACCCCCCGAGCCCTATTGCCTCTTCATCGTCGTCGACCAGGACGGCAGTCGGGTGAACATCATCGAGGCCGCCCCGCAGCCGCGGGCCTTCGAGTTGTGGGCAGCCAACTGCACTCCCGGCGAAGGCGGAGCGACGTTGCAGGCCCCGCTGACAGAGAGGACGGTTGACGTGGCGCCGATGGTCATGATCGAGGCGATTGCGACGTGGGGTCTTCAGCCGTGGGACCTGGCTCTTGTCTTCGGATCCCGATCAGGAGTGGAGGGGTCCGCCCATGGCGGCATCTCGGATGACAATTCGACCCAGATCTAACTGCCGGCGGGTAACCCGATATGGGAGTAGGTGATCAGCAACGGGTCGACGTCGAAGTGCGGCAGGTTGCCGAAGGCCCGGAGGCTGTTGAGTGCCCCGTCCCAGGCATCGGGCAGGCTCCGGAAGTTGGCGATGACATTCTCGGTGCTGGCCACCTGTTGCCACCATTCGGCGAACCCCCCATCGGGGGCGGCGTTCCCGGTCGATGCTTCACCCGCAGTCGCCTTCACCTGATCGGCTTCAGACTGGTCGACGGCCGCGTATTCCCATGGATTGCCCATCGTGCGCCTGATCCATGCGGCTTCCGCAACGAGATCTGTATCGACTTCCTCGGCGACGTCAAGGACGCGCCGCCGAAGGGCATCGGGAACATCGCCAGCCGTGGCCTCCACGTCTTCCCATAGCGCCATCACATTCGGCAGAGAACTGTCGAACATGAGATCCATTGCCTCCGTGAGGATCTCGGATAGAGGACCGGCGTCACCCACCCTTCCGACGACTCGGTAGTAAGGGCTGAAGGGGTGCCGGCTGAAATGGACGACGTATTCGCTGCCGTCGGGGAGGGCGCAGATCTCTGTGCTGAGAACGGTGGGGCCGGCCGGGTTGAACAACGCCGCGACGACAAGAATCCGGCGGCGCTCCAGCCACAACAGCCGCCGATCGGCGGGTCGCTCGACGTCGTCTGCGCCGGCGCGCTTCTCGATGGCCGGGCGGGCCTGATCGGCGATGGCTCCTGCGATCTCGGCCGCACGCTCCACGGCGTCGCCGTCCTGTTTGCTCCCGGCGTCCGTCTGCAGGGGTGCCTGCTGCATCGCTCCCATGACGTCGCTGAGGCTGGAGGTGAACCCCCACAGATCCGCCACGGATCGGCCACCGCGCCAGGAACCGAGCTGCTCCTGGTTGCGGGCCTCCGACATGGTGTTCCACTGCTCGAATCTCAGCGCATCGCCGTCGTGGCTCCACCCTCCCAGCAGGGTGGCCCGCGGATCATCGAACAGCCGCCAGGTCATCGCGCCCAGAGTTGCGGCGAGCGAGTTGGAAAGGACGGGGCATGACATCGACAGGGCGCTGCGCCAACTGTCGCCGACCACATCGTGGCGGGCGAATCCGGCCTCGAGGTGAACGTGCGCCCCGACTGGGATCCGGAAGCTTTGCCCTTCGAACTCCACATCCTCGGCCGCGGCGCCCACCAGGCCCGCGATGGTCGTCCCGGTGTCCGCGACCGGTGGGAACTGAAATCGGGTGAGGTCGAGAATCCACTCGGGCCGGGCACGCACGGTCTGCAGGTAGTAGTAGGTCCCGTCGAACTTCTCGCGGAGCCGCGTCTGCGCAGCGGGATGGCTGAACGCTGGTTCGCCTCCCACCGCGGCGGCGAGTCGCTCAGCGAATACGTCGGACATCCATGCGCTGAGCTTGGCCTTCTCCGACAGGCGGAGGAAGAAGGTGTCCCACTCGACCGGAACACTCATCGCGGCGATCGCGTCGATGGTGCGTTCGGTCTCGTCGAAGGCGAAGCTCCACCCGGCTGCGTACCGGTTGAGCCCCAGACAAGAGTTGATGGGCATCCGTGCCTGCCGGTACGCCTTCGACGACCCTGGTGCGGACCCGCCACTTCGTGCGGCCGTCCGGCAGGACTTCTACCGTCGTCCGCTGTGCCAGCCGCGCCTGCCAGTAGGTGGCGGAGGCGCCATCCACTTCGAGCCAGTCGTCGTCCGCCCAGAGGAACCCCTGCAGGTAGTTCCGCAGCAGATCCTCCGCAGCCATGTCGACATTCACGATGCGGACCCCCTCTTGTCAGACGTAGCGCCCCCGCGGCGATACCCCTGCAGGCTAGACAAGGGAACCGACATCGAGGCGGGTCCGAGTCGGGGTGACAACGCACCGCTCCGCAGTCACCGGGATTTTCGAACTGCGCTATTGCCGAACGCGTCCCGCAGCCACTCTCGTTGGGTCGCGGCCAATTCATCGGAGCTGAGTCGCATCGCACGGCCGGTGATCCTGCTTTCCCGCCAGGCGTCGGCTCCGAGCAGCACCAACCGGTCCCGATAGTCGGCGAAAGCGGACACCCGGGCTGCCAGGAGACCGATCGCAGCGTCGCGCAGTGCCTGGTCCGTCGCAATCCGGTCCCTGACCTCGTCGGTGCCGCGCAGCCGACTCCGAGCGAGACTCTCCGTCATCGCCCGGTCCTCGGCGATCTCTCGTGCGCTTGTCCCGATCGCGGCCAACTCATCCCAGAGGTCGATGACGATCAGGTCCAGCGTCCTCGTATCTGCGACGGTGTCGCGACGGATTTCGGCGGCGATCTTTGCTGCGCAATAGGCGAGGGTGCCCTCGTCGCAGGTGATCATGGTGTCGAGGGTCGACCGGTAATCGGCGTCGAGTGGGTCGGCGTACAGCCGCGCGTGTGCCACTGCGCAACGGGCCTGAAGGTCCTTGAAGCGAGTGATCTCCGGGGCAGTCGACACCCAGACAACGACCATTCCCGCCAGCGCCATGGCCAGCACAAGTACCGCCATTCCGAACACGATGGGTTGCTCCGCGGCCAATCCGAAGATCGCGATGACAATGGCTGTGGCGGCGGCGAATCCGCCGATCAGGCCCGTGTCCTGCAGGTGCTGAACCCCGTCTGGGGCGACGAGGGACCGGGGATGGGGCAGTCGCTCCTCGCCGCGGTAGCGCGCAGCAACGAAGGACAGGTAGACCTTGTCCTCGACGTACTTGGGCGAGACGCCGGTGAGCCGCTCCCACCATGACGGCATGTTCGAGCGGTTGAACACCGCCTGCGGTGCGACTCGGCTTTCGGCTGGTTGGTCCTTGCTCATGTTCTCCCCCCGGTGCCGTCCGACGATAGCGACGACGTCCGACGAACCGCCTGGATCGCCGTCCGGCCCCGCTGCGGTCCGCGGCCGACTTCCGTCGGCGGTTCGCACTCGTGTCCGGCGGTGATCCTCGCGAGTGCCCGGCGACCCTGATAGGGGCGCCTCCAAGAGTCGCGTTCACCGCCGATTCGACGACACCTGTCCATACACTCATCGCGTGAACATCACCAATGCTTTGGCTGGCGCGGCGCTGGCGTACGTCCGGGCCGGTGTCGCAGTCGCCGACGCCGGACTCGCAGTCGCCGGTATCGCACTCGGGTCCATCAAGCACTCCCTGGGCGAGGACGGTCCGAAGACGGTGGACCCGATCACCGACCTGTTTCCGCTGCGGGGCGCGATGGTCGGCGCCAACCGAGTCGCCGAACTGACCGAGAACGACCGGGCGCTGGGCCGGATGCTGGCCCGCGGTGGACCGGCGGACAAGCTCACCCGCCCGGGTGGCGTGGTCGACATCCTGGCCGCGCCCGGCGGGTTGCTCGACAGGGTGTCCGTCGAGGGCAGTTCCTTCGAGCGGATCCTGGAGCCGGGTGGTCTGGTGGATCGGTTACTCGACGAGGATGGACCGCTGGAGCGGATGTTCGCCGAGGAGGGCGTCATCGAGCGGATGTTCGCCGAGGGCGGCATCATCGACAAGCTGACGGTCAAGGGCGGACCGCTCGAACAGCTCACCGAGACCGCCGAGATCCTCAGTCGGCTCCAGCCGGTCGTGGAGACCCTGACGCCCACCGCCGACACCCTTGAGTCCGCTGTCGAGACGCTCAACAGGATGGTGACCTCGATGAGCACCATCGCCGACCGTTTTCCGCGGCGGCGGGGGGCACGATCGAGGGCCGTCAGGGGCGGCGACGGCAGCGCCGGAATCGGGCGGGGTGACAACGAACCCGTTGGGGAGAGCGTTGCGGGGTCGTTCGACTCCGATACCTAGTCCGCTGCCCGGCTGCGTCGAAGGCCGGCACCCGAGACGCGCCGCGATCGCGGTGTAGCGGGGGAGGGCGAACTCTGGTTCCCCGCCCCCGAGAAAGCCGTGACGATGTGCTGGAAAAGGGTCTGTGACCGCGTGAAATATTGCTAGCTTGCCCCCGTGCCGGGACGCAACACCCGCGCCGGGAGCAAGTCTGGCGCCCATCGCAAGCAAACTCGTCGTCGCTTGGAGCCCTACGCCTGGCTGGGCGCCGGGGTCCTGGGCGTTGCGGTGGGGGCGGCCGTGGTCGCCGCACCGGCGGTCGCACGCGCCGATGCGGATGACACCACTGCGTCGCCGAGTCGGGACTCAGGTGGGCAACGCGGCGGCGACGGTGTTTCGGCGCGGAACACCGTGCGGGGCCCCTCGGCGGCATCGGTGCCGGGCAGTGTGCGGGGTTCAACGGCGGTCATCACCCCGCCGTCGGTGGCCGCACCAACATCGGTATCGGCAGTCGCCTCGGCCTCGGCATCAACATCGGCCCTGACATCACCGCCCGAAGCGGTGGGTCGGGCCTCGGTGCGTGCCCTGCCGGACGCGTTGAAAGTGGCGGTCGAACCCGCCGCAACCTCAGCGCCCGCCCAGACGGGAAGCGCGCCGACGGGGACCGCGCAGACCGGTGGGCCCGCAGCGGTGACCGGGGGGCTGAACCTGGGCTTTGCCAACAGGGGTTCCTGGAACGTCGGCAACGGCAACGTCGGCGAATTCAACCTCGGCAACGGCAATGTCGGCAATGCCAATCTGGGGTCCGGCAACGAGGGCAGTTTCAACCTGGGATCCGGTAACGCCGGCGACGGCAATATCGGGTTCGGAAACCTGGGCAGCCGCAATCTGGGGTTGGGTAACGCGGGGGACGGCAATATCGGTCTCGGTAACACCGGGAACAACAATTTCGGGTTCGGTAACACCGGCAACGGCAATATCGGCATCGGTTTGACCGGGAACAACCAGTTCGGTTTCGGCGGCCTCAATTCGGGGACGGGCAACACCGGGTTGTTCAACTCCGGGTCCGGCAACAGTGGGTTGTTCAACGCCGGAACGGGCAATACCGGGCTGTTCAACTCGGGAACCAAGAACTGGGGGCTGGGCAACGCCGGGAGCACCAGCACCGGGATGTTCAACGTCGGTGACGTGAGCTCGGGTGTGGGCAACGTCGGGAACTTCAACACCGGATGGCACAACGCGGGCAGCTACAACAGCGGCAGCAACAATTCGGGCGATACCAATACCGGGGATTTCAACAGCGGGGACCGCAACACGGGATGGTTCAACTCCGGGGATGCCAACACCGGTGTGTTCAACTCCGGGAATCTCAACACCGGTATGTTCAACTCCGGCAACGCCAGTAACGGCTTCTTCGAATCCGAGGACAACCAGAACTGGTTGTTCCCCAACGGGCTCTACATCGGATTCACCCTCGATCCGCTGACCTTCAACGAATCGGTCTCCATCCCCGTCTACGCGCAGATCTCCCCGACCGAGACGATCCCGCTGACCATCACGGTGGGCGAGTTGGGGCAGACGATCGACTTCGACGTCATCGGAAGCCTCGGAGACGAGCCGATCGAGATCACCGTCCTCGACATCCCGGCCGGGCCGGGCTTCTTCAACCTCACCGACGAATACTCCTCGGGGTTCTTCAACTCCGGCGGCGGGGGCAATTCGGGGTTGCTGAATTCCGGTGCGGGTGTGTCGGGTTTGTGGAATGTGGCGGTGGCGCAGTTGGTGGGTTCTGCGGCGTTGTCGGGTTTGTCGAATTTTGGTTCGCAGTCGTCGGGGTGGGCGAATCTGGGTAGTGCGGTGAGTGGGTGGTGGAACACCAGTTCGGTGGGGCCTGAGGTTTCGGGGTGGTTGTCGGGTATCGGCATGGTGGGTTCGCAGTTGGCGGGGTTGTTCTGGGATGAGTCGACGGGTGAGTCGACGTTCAATCTGGGGGTGGGCAATGTCGGTCGTTTCAATGTGGGTGGCGGCAATGTGGGGGAGTGGAATCTGGGGAGTGGTAATCAGGGCAGTGTGAATTTTGGGGATGGTAATTTCGGGGATTGGAATTTCGGGTTCGGGAATCTGGGTAGTTTTAATCTGGGGTCTGGTAACGAGGGTAGTAATAACCTGGGTTCGGGTAATGC
>Ga0116180_1001399_pt1 | contig 20482 bp, 13 predicted proteins | sample AD_UKC073_MetaG_FD_89804 | JGI IMG/M metagenome (GOLD analysis project Ga0116180, IMG submission 89804) | Active sludge microbial communities of municipal wastewater-treating anaerobic digesters from USA - AD_UKC073_MetaG | ecosystem: Engineered > Bioreactor > Anaerobic > Digestate | place: USA...
CGACCAACTGCGGGCTGACCTGCAGGCTGACGCCGAAACCGTCGGCGACCGCGGTGACGCGGCCGACGCGCTGCAGCGCGCCGAGGACCTCGGCGGAGTCGAGGAGCAGATCAGCCGGGTGACCTGGCTGCTGGCCGGCGGAAACCCCACCGTCGAGGGTCAGCTACCCAACGGAACCGCCGTCAAGTTGCGCTTCTCCGACGGTGAAGAGGTCGACATGCGGGTGGTCAACTTCATCGAGGAGACCCCGGCCGGGGCCGAGGACAGCACCCTCACCGCCGACAGCCCCCTCGGCCTGGCCCTCTACGGGCACAAGGCCGGCGACACGATCACCTACCAAACCCCGCGCGGCGAGTTGCAGGTGACGCTGTTGGCGATCGAGCAGCCCTGATGCGTGCCGTCAGGGTCGTCTCCCTGGACGGGCCGGGGTCGCTCGAACTGGCCGAGATCGACGAACCGGCCGGTGCCGACGGGATCGTCATCGACGTGCACGCCGCCGGGGTGGCCTTTCCGGACGCCCTGCTGACCCGCGGGCTCTATCAGTACCGGCCGGAACTGCCGTTCACTCTGGGCGCGGAACTGGCCGGCGTGGTCCGGACAGCGCCGCCGGGTGCGCATGTGCGCCCCGGTGATCGGGTTCTGGGGCTGACCATCATCGGCGGTGCGATGGCCGAGACGGCCGTGCTCGACGCCGAACGGGCGTTCCCGCTGCCGGACGCGGTGAGCTTCGAGGCCGGGGCTGGGCTGTTGTTCAACGACCTGACGGTGTACTTCGCGCTGACGGTCCGCGGCCGGTTGTCGCCGGGCGAGACCGTGCTGGTGCACGGGGCGGCCGGCGGGATTGGCACCTCCACCCTGCGCCTGGCCCCGGCGCTGGGTGCCGGCCGGGTGATCGCCGTGGTCAGTACCGAAGAGAAGGCCGAGGTGGCCCGCGCGAACGGGGCCACTGACGTCGTCCTGGCCGACGGGTTCAAGGACGCCGTCGCCGAGTTGACCGGTGGCCGCGGTGTCGACATCGTGCTGGATCCGGTCGGCGGGGATCGGTTCACCGATTCGCTGCGCTCGCTGGCCCCGGCCGGTCGGCTGCTGGTGGTCGGCTTCACCGGCGGGGAGATTCCCACCGTCAAGGTCAACCGACTGCTGCTCAACAATATCGACGTGGTCGGTGTCGGCTGGGGTGCCTGGACGCTGGGCCATCCGAACTCGCTGCGGGAGCAGTGGGACGGTCTGGCCGCCCTGCTGAACTCGGGCCGACTGGCCGCGCCGCACCCCGAGGTCTACCCGTTCGAGGAGGCTGCCGCCGCGGTGGCCGCGTTGGAGAACCGCACCGCGCGCGGCAAGGTCGTATTGCGGATCCGTTGACCTTCAGCGAGAGTGGGGACAATGGACATCGCAGGTTCGTTATATGTCCACAAGACCCACCGTCGACGGGGTTGACGTGAGCATCGCCGGTTCGCATGTGGAGTCCGGACCTGCGGGCCGGATCGTCGAACACCCGCACGCCGGTGACTTCGCCCATGCCCGCAGCCTCCCCGCCGACCGCACCTGGTTCAAACGGGCCGTGTTCTATGAGGTGCTGGTCCGAGCGTTCTACGACTCCGACGCCGACGGTGCCGGTGACCTGCGCGGTCTGATCGACCAACTCGACTACCTGCAGTGGCTGGGCGTTGACTGCCTGTGGCTCCCCCCGTTCTACGACTCCCCACTGCGCGACGGCGGCTACGACATCCGCGACTTCTACAAGGTGCTGCCGGAGTTCGGCACGGTGGACGATTTCGTGGCCCTGCTGGACGCCGCGCATCGCCGGGGTATCCGCATCATCACCGACCTGGTGATGAACCACACGTCCGACACCCACCCGTGGTTTCTCGAATCCCGCAGCGATCCGGACGGTCCCTACGGCGACTTCTACGTGTGGAGTGACACCAGCGACCGCTACCGCGACGCCCGGATCATCTTCGTCGACACCGAGGAGTCCAACTGGACCTTCGACCCGGTGCGCCGGCAGTTCTTCTGGCACCGCTTCTTCTCCCACCAACCGGACCTCAACTACGACAACCCGGCCGTGCAGGAGGCCATGATCGACGTCCTGCGGTTCTGGTTGGACCTCGGCATCGACGGATTCCGGCTGGACGCCGTGCCCTACCTGTTCGAACGGGAGGGGACCAACTGCGAGAACCTGCCCGAGACGCACGCCTTCCTCAAGCGCTGCCGGAGGGTGGTCGACGACGAGTACCCCGGTCGGGTCCTGCTGGCCGAGGCCAACCAGTGGCCCGCCGACGTCGTTGAGTACTTCGGCGACCCGGCGACCGGTGGAGACGAATGCCACATGGCATTCCACTTCCCGCTGATGCCAAGGATTTTCATGGCGGTGCGACGCGAGTCGCGGTTCCCCATCTCGGAGATCCTGGCGCACACCCCGAAGATTCCGGAGTTGGCACAGTGGGGAATCTTCCTGCGCAACCACGACGAGTTGACGCTGGAGATGGTCACCGACGAAGAGCGTGACTACATGTACGCCGAGTACGCCAAGGACCCGCGGATGAAGGCCAACGTCGGGATCCGGCGCCGGTTGGCACCGCTGCTGGAGAACGACCGCAACCAGATCGAACTGTTCACCGCGCTGCTGTTGTCGCTGCCGGGTTCGCCCGTCATCTACTACGGCGACGAGATCGGTATGGGCGACATCATCTGGCTCGGGGACCGCGACGGGGTGCGAACCCCCATGCAGTGGACCCCGGACCGCAATGCCGGCTTCTCGAAAGCCAATCCGGGCCGGCTGTACCTGCCGCCCAATCAGGATCCGGTCTACGGGTATCAGTCGGTCAATGTCGAGGCCCAACGGGACAGTTCCACGTCCCTGCTCAACTGGACCCGGACCATGCTGGCGGTGCGCCGCCGGTACGAGGCCTTCGCCGTCGGGGACTTCAGGGAACTGGGCGGTTCCAACCCGTCGGTGTTGGCGTTCGTCCGGGAGCCGGTGGGCGGTCCGGACACCGACGCGGTGTTGTGCGTCAACAACCTTTCCCGGTTCCCCCAGCCGATCGAGTTGCCGCTGCAGCATTGGGCCGGCGTCACCCCGATCGAGCTCACCGGACATGTGCCGTTCCCGCGCATCGGTCAGTTGCCGTATCTGCTGACCCTGCCCGGCCACGGGTTCTACTGGTTCAGACTGGCTGCCGCGGAGGCACTTTCATGACTGCCGTGGCGGCGTTGCCGTGGCGTGACTGGCTCCCGAACCAACGGTGGTACGCCGGTCGGGACCGGATCATGGATTCCGCCGCGGTGGCGCAGACGGTCACCCTGGGTGATGGCGTGGACCTGGCGCTCATCGACGTCGGATACACCGACGGCAGTACGGAGTGCTATCAGGTTGTGGTGCAGTGGGATTCCCCCCCGCCGCCGGACTACACCGAGATCGCGACGATCGGCACGGTGGCCGGCCGCACCGGGTACGACGCTCTCTACCAACCGGATTCGGCGCGGCTGCTGCTGGCGCTGCTCGACGAATCGGCGGTGATCGGCGACGTCGGCTTCGTCCGCGAACCGGGGGTGACGCTGCCGCTGGGTGCGGCGGCGCGGGTCATCGCCGCCGAGCAGAGCAACACCAGCGTCGTGTTCGCCGAACGGGCGATCCTCAAGGTGTTCCGCCGGGTCGCGCCCGGTGTCAACCCGGACATCGAACTGAGCCGGGTGCTGGTCACGAGCGGGAACCCGCACGTCCCAGTGCTGCTGGGGACCTTCGGTATCGAGACCCCGGCCGGTCCCTGCCCGCTGGGCGTGCTGACCGCGTTCGCGGCGAACGCCGCGGACGGCTGGGAGATGGCCACGGCCAGCACCCGCGATCTGTACGCCGAGGGTGACCTGTACGCCTACGAGGTCGGCGGCGACTTCGCCGGCGAGTCTCACCGGCTCGGGGAGGCGGTCGCGTCGGTGCACGTCGCGCTGGCCGCCGCGCTGGGCACCTCGACCGACACCCTCCCGGTCGCCGCGATGAGGGACCGGCTGACCGCGGCGGTGGCCGCGGTGCCGGCGCTGGGGGAGTACCGCGATGCGATCGCGGCGCGCTTCGCCGAACTCGAGGGCCGGCAGGTGGCCGTCCAGCGGGTCCACGGTGACCTGCACCTGGGACAGGTGCTCCGGACCCCGGACACCTGGCTGGTGATCGACTTCGAGGGCGAACCGGGGGCGCCACTGGATCGTCGTCGCGCCCCGGACTCCCCGTTGCGCGACGTGGCCGGCATGCTGCGGTCGCTGTCCTATGCCGCCTACCAGCCGCTGGTCGCATCGGGTCCGGAGTCCGGCGCCGATCGGCAACGCGCGGCCCGGGCCAGGGAGTGGCTGCAGCGCAACGTCGCGGCGTTCTGCGACGGCTACGCCGCGGAGTCCGGTGCCGACCCGCGGGCGTCTGCCGACGTGCTGGCCGGCTACGAACTGGACAAGGCCGTGTACGAGGCGGTCTACGAGGCCCGGCACCGGCCGGGCTGGCTGCGGATTCCGCTGGACTCGATCGCCAGACTGGTGCGCTGACACCCGCCCCCGGTGCACCGGCCGGTTTCCGGCCCGGACTTGTCGGAGGTGCCGTCTACGGTAGTTCTCGATGGCCTTTCACATTCACCGCGCGGAACGCACCGACGTTCTGGCGGACGGCCTCGGGGGATTGCTGTCGACACCGCCCGATGACCCGTTCGCCGAGGATCTCGTCGTCGTCCCCGCCCGCGGTGTCGAGCGCTGGCTGTCCCAGCGCCTCTCGCATGTGCTGGGCAGGGGTACTGATGCCGGTACCGGCGCCGACGGGGTCTGCGCGGGTGTGACGTTCCGCTCGCCGGCCTCGCTGATCGCGGAGATCAGCGGCACCCGCGAGGATGACCCATGGTCACCGGAGGCCATCACCTGGCCGCTGCTGGAGGTCATCGACGCCAGTCTCGACGAGCCGTGGTGCGAACTGCTGGCCCGACATCTGGGGCACTTCTCCGACGGGGAGGAGCGGGAACTGCGGCGGGGTCGCCGGTACGCCGTATCCCGGCGACTGGCCGGCCTCTTCGTCTCCTATGCCCGGCAGCGGCCGGAACTGCCGGCCGGTTGGCTGGCCGCTGACACCGGCCAGACGCCCTCCGACCTGACCTGGCAGGCCCATCTCTGGCGACGACTGGTGGACCTGATGGGCATCGACCCGCCGCATGTCCGGCATGCCGATACCGTTGCGCGGTTGCGGCAATCGGGTGCAGAGCTACCGCATCGGCTGTCGCTGTTCGGGTACACCCGGCTGGCCGTCACCGATATCGAACTGCTCGAGGCGCTGTCGGTCCACCACGATCTGCACCTGTGGCTGCCGCATCCCAGCGCTGCGCTGTGGGCGGCGCTGCGCGACCAGCGCGGGGCCGTCCCGCGGCAGGCGGATGACAGCCACCGACAGGCGCGGAACCCGGTGCTGGCCAGCCTCGGCCGCGACGTCCGGGAACTCCAGCGCGGACTGCCGGCCGGGGTGGCCACCGACGAATTCCTGCCGGGTCCCGCCCGGCCGGACACCCTGCTCGGTTGGCTGCAGGCCGATATCGCCGCCAACTCCGTTGCTCCGCAAGGCCGTTCGCTGCACCCGTCCGACAGATCGGTCCAGGTGCACTGCTGCCACGGCCCGGCCCGGCAGGTCGACGTGCTGCGCGAGGTACTGCTGGGCCTGCTCGCCGACGACCCGACCATGGAGCCGCGCGACATCCTCGTCATGTGCCCCGACATCGAGACCTACGCCCCCTTGATCGGGGCGGACTTCGGGCTCGGCGAGGTGGTGGCCGGCGCGCATCCCGCGCACCGGTTGCGGGTGCGTCTGGCCGACCGGTCGCTGGTGCAGACCAACCCGCTGCTCGGCATCGCCGCCCAACTGCTCGAACTGGCGGGGAGCCGGGCCACCGCGTCGCAGGTGCTCAACCTGGCCAATGCCGAACCGGTTCGGGCCCGGTTCGGGTTCACCGACGACGACCTGCAGAACATCACCGACTGGGTGCGGGAGGCGAATGTCCGGTGGGGCTTCGACCAGGCCCACCGCATCCCGTTCGGGGTGGACTTCGTGCACAACACCTGGCAGTTCGGGGTGGACCGGATCCTGGCCGGGGTGGCACTCTCCGACGACTCGCAGTCCTGGATCGACAAGACCCTGCCCCTCGACGATGTCGGCAGCAACAGCGTCGAACTCGCCGGACGGCTCGCCGAACTGGTGTGCCGACTGCGGGCCGTGATCGGCAGCCTGACGGGTACGCAGTCGCTGAGCGCCTGGGTCACCGCCCTGACCGAGGGCATCGGGCTGCTCACCCGGGTCGGCGACGACGACGCCTGGCAGATCAGCCAGTTGCACCGCGAACTCAACGATGTGCTGGCACGGGCCGGCGACCGCGCCGGCACCGAACTGCGACTGGCCGATATCCGCCAGTTGCTGCAGCGCCATCTGGCCGGGCGGCCCACCCGCGCCAACTTCCGCACCGGAACCTTGACGGTCTGCACGATGGTCCCGATGCGGTCCGTGCCGCACCGGGTGGTCTGCCTGGTCGGCCTCGACGACACCGTCTTTCCGCGTGCCGGCGGTGTCGACGGCGACGACGCCCTGGCCCGCGAGCCGCGGACCGGGGAGCGCGACGTCCGTTCCGAGGACCGGCAACTGCTGCTCGACGCGATCTGCGCGGCGACCGACACCCTCGTGATCACCTACACCGGGGCCAACGAGTACTCCGGTCAGCCCCGCCCGCCGGCGGTGCCGCTGGCGGAGTTGCTGGATGCCCTCGACGCCACCACCGACACGCCGGTGCGCGACCGGATCGTCGTCCACCACCCCCTGCAGCCGTTCGACCGGCGCAACGTCGAACCGGGCGCCTTGGTGACCGCGGAGCCCGATGAGCCGTTCAGCTTCGACACCGGCATGCTCGACGCCGCCCGCGTCGCGGCGGGAGAGCGCACCGACCGGCCCCGACTGGCCGCCGCGCCGCTGCCGCCGGAACCGGCAACGGACGTGTCCCTGGCCGAGTTGATCGCCTTCTTCAGAGACCCGGTCAAGGGCTTCTTCCGCGCCCTGGACTTCACGCTGCCGGCCGAGGTCGAGGGTGTGCAGGACGCCATGCCGGTGGAGATCGACGCCCTCCAACAGTGGACCGTCGGGGACCGGATGCTGACCGACATGCTGCGCGGCATGCCCCCGCAGCGCGCCCTGGAGGCCGAATGGTGCCGCGGCACCCTGCCGCCCGGGCAGTTGGGCTGGCGGCAGGCCAAGGAGATCCGGGACCAGGCCGAACTGCTGGCCCGCGAGGCCGCGCAGCAGCGCACCGGGACGCCCCGCGCGATCGACGTCGACGTCGACCTCGGCGACGGCCGCCGGTTGGCCGGGACGGTCTCGCCGGTGTACGGCACCAGGCTGGTCACCGTGACCTACTCCAAGCTCGACGGTAAACATCTGCTCGCGGCGTGGATTCCGTTGCTGGCACTGGCCGCCCACGCGGGGAGGACGGAGTGGTCGGCGGTGTGCATCGGCCGTCCGAAGCGGGGAACGACACCGCGGCGCGAGGAGATCGGCCGGCCGCAGGAATCGGCCGTCGACCTGCTGCGCGACCTCGTCGCGATCTTCGACGCGGGACGGCGGGAGCCGATCCCGTTGCCACTAAAAACCTCCTACGCCTTCGCCGAGGCGCGGTTCAGCGGGGACGACCCGATCCATGCGGCGGGAAAGCGGTGGCGGTCGGGACGATTCCCCGGCGACGACGCCGCAGCAGCGCACGTTCGGGCCTGGGGTGCGGGGGCGCCGCTGCGCACCCTGCTGGAGCCGCCCCGGGCGGGCGAGGAACACCCCGGCGAGGACACCCGACTGGGCGCCTATGCGGCACGGCTCTGGTTGCCGATGCTGCGAGCCTGTGAGGCGGCCCGCTGATGGAGCCCCGTCCGTTCGACATCCTCGGCCCGCTGCCGGCCGCCGCGTCGGTGACCGTGCTGGAGGCCAGCGCCGGCACCGGCAAGACCTTCACCCTGGCCGGACTGGTGACCCGCTACATCGCCGAGGGCGTGGCGACGCTCGATCAGATGCTGCTGGTCACCTTCAGCCGAGCCGCCACCCAGGAACTGCGGGACCGGGTGCGCCGCCAGATCGCCGATGCGGTGCGGGCCTTCGGTGACCCGGCCGCCGCCGGCGATAACCAGGTGCTGACCAGGCTGCTCGAGGGCAGTCCGGAGGAACGGCAACGGCGCCGCGAGCGCCTGGGTGACGCGCTGGCCGGGTTCGACGCGGCGACGATCGCCACCACCCATCAGTTCTGCAACCTGGTGCTGCACTCCCTCGGGGTCGCCGGTGACACCGACGCCGGCGTGGAACTGGTCGAAAGCCTCGACGACCTGGTCACCGAGATCGTCGACGACCTCTACCTGGCCCGGTTCGGACGAGATCGCGACGAACCGCTCCTGAGCTACACCAGTGCGCTGGACCTGGCCCGTTCGGTGGCGACCAACCCGTCGACCGAACTGCGGCCCCGTGAACCCGAGCCCGGCACCCGCGCCGCGATCTGCCTGGAGTTCGCCACCGCGGTGCTGGCCGAGTTGGAGATCCGCAAACGCCGCCTCGGCATCCTCGGTTACGACGACCTGCTGACCCGGCTGGCCGACGCGCTCGAACCGGAGGACTCCCCGGCCCGGCAGCGGATGGCCGGACGCTGGCCGATCGTGATGGTCGACGAGTTCCAGGACACCGACCCGGTGCAGTGGCAGGTCATCCAGCGGGCTTTCGCCGGAGTGTCCACGGTGATCCTCATCGGCGACCCGAAACAGGCCATCTACGCCTTCCGCGGCGGGGACATCATCACCTACCTCGACGCCGCTGACACCGCTGGCGACAAGCAGACCCTCACGACGAACTGGCGCAGCGACGGCGCACTGGTCGACCGTCTGCAGACGGTGCTGCACGGTGCCGCCCTCGGCGATCCGCGCATCGTCGTGCGCAGCGTGGCCGCCCACCACCAAGGCAGCCGGCTGGCCGGAGCCCCCCGCAACGACCCCTTCCGGCTGCGGGTGGTGACCCGCAAGACGTTCGGGCGCAGCGGAACCCGCACGATCGGGATCGACGACCTGCGCGCTCACATCAGCAGAGACCTGGCCGCCGATATCGGCCTGCTGCTGTCCGCCGGTGCGGTTCCCGGGGGTGCGACGTTCGACGGCCGTCCCGTCCGGGCCGGTGACATCGCGGTGATCGTCGAGAAGCACAAAGACGCCCGGGTCTGCTTCCAGGCGCTGACGGAAGCCGGTATCCCGGCGGTCTACACCGGCGACTCCGATGTCTACGCCTCCGATGCCGCCGATGACTGGATGGCACTGCTGGAGGCTTTCGACCAACCGCACCGACCCGGGGTGGTGCGCGCCGCCGCGACCACGGGTTTCTTCGGCAAGACCGCTGCCGACCTGGCCGTCGGCGGTGACGCCCTGACCGACGCCATCGCCGAGACGGTGCGGGAATGGGCCGACAACGCCCGCGAGTGCGGGGTGGCCGCGGTCCTGGCGGCCGCCGAAGTCGCCGGGATGGGCTCACGGGTGCTGGGCTGGCACGGTGGTGAGCGGTACATGACCGATATGGCCCACCTCACCCAACTCCTCCAGGAGGCCGCCCACCGGGACCATCTCGGACTGCCGGCGTTGCGGGACTGGCTGCGCGGCAGGCGCGATGAGCGCAGTCGCGCCGCCGAGCGCTACCGCCGACTGGACAGCGACGCCGCGGCGGTGCAGATCATGACCGTGTGGGCCAGTAAGGGCCTGCAGTTCCCGATCGTGTACCTGCCGTTCGCTTTCAACCGCAATGTCCAGGACCGCGATCCGATCCTCTTCCATGACGGCGGCACCCGCTGTCTGCACATCGGCGGCCCGGAAGCCCCGGACTATGCGGAGGTGGGGCGGCTCAGCCGGCAGGAGGTGGCCGGCGACGACAGCCGTCTGATGTACGTTGCGATGACCCGGGCGCAGTCACAACTGGTGGTGTGGTGGGCGCCCTCCCGCGATGAACCCAATGGCGGACTGTCCAGGCTGCTGCGGAGCCGCCGGCCCGGTGATGCCGAGATCGCCGACGTCTGTCAACCCAAGACGCTGACCGACGAGGCGGCCATGGAGCTGCTGCGGGAGTGGGAGGCCGCCGGTGGTCCGGTGCTGGAGGAGTCGGTGATCGCACCTGTGCCGCCCCTCCCGGCCTCGCGCGCGCCGGAGGATTTGCGCGCCAGACACTTTCACCGGCACATCGACACCGGTTGGCGCCGCACGTCGTACTCCGGACTGGTGCGTTCCGCCCAGGAGCAGGTCGGGGTGGGCAGCGAACCGGAGACCGTCGACCTCGACGACGAAGTGCCCGATATTGCGCTGGTGACACCGGCCGCCGACGCCGACCGACCCTCGCCGATGGCGGATCTGCCGACCGGGGCGAAGTTCGGGTCGCTGGTGCACGCCGTGCTGGAGACCGCTGACCCGTGGGCGGCTGATCTGGAGGCCGAGCTGACCTCCCAGATCGACAGGCATGCGGTGTGGTGGTCGGTGGACGTGCCCGCCGCCGAGTTGGCGGCGGCCCTGGTTCCGATGCACGACACCCCGCTGGGTCCGCTGGCCGGCAACCGCACACTGCGTCAGATCGGGCTCGCGGACCGGTTGTGCGAGTTGGACTTCGAGTTTCCGCTGGCCGGCGGCGACCTCCGGGGCCGCGGTGCGGGTCAGCCCGAGATCCGGTTGGCCGATGTCGGGCGACTCCTGTCCGAACACCTGGCCACCGGTGATCCGATGGCGCCCTATGTCGACCGGCTGACTGACGCCGCGCTGGGCGGCCAGGCCCTTCGCTGGTATCTCAGCGGATCTCTCGACGTGGTGCTGCGGGTTCCCGACGGCGCCGGGCATCGCTACCTGGTGGCCGACTACAAGACGAACTGGCTCGGTGATGCCGACCGGCCGCTGAGCGCGGCGGACTACAGCCCGGCCCGGATGGCCGAAGCCATGCTGCACTCCGACTACCCGCTGCAGGCGTTGCTGTACTGCGTTGTGCTGCATCGCTTTCTGCGCTGGCGACAGCCGGGATACGGCCCGGAGGCCCACCTCGGCGGGGTGCTGTACCTGTTTCTGCGCGGAATGTGCGGGCCGGACACTCCGGTCACCGGCGACCACCCCGCGGGGGTGTTCGGCTGGCGGCCGCCGGCGTCGTTGGTGACCGAACTCTCCGACCTGTTGGACGGGAACCTTCTCGAGGGACGGGAGAAGCGGTGAGCGGATCGGTGGGTGCGCCCGCGCAGGACACCGCGGACTGGCGGCGCAGCATCGCGGCCGACGGGCTGCTGCGGGAGTTCAACGATGCGGGTGTGCTGGAGTCCTCCGACGTTCTGGTGGCCCGGCGGCTGACCGAGTTGGCCGGGGTCGACGACCCGCAGGTGGCACTGGCGGTGGCCTTCGTGGTGCGGGCCCTGCGTGGCGGTTCGGTCTGCCTGGACCTGACCACGCTGGCCGAGCAGGTGGGACATGCAGAGCTGTCCTGGCCGCAGCCGCGGCGGTGGCTGGACGCCGTGGCCGCCAGCGCGCTGGTCGCCGAACAGTCGGTGCTGCACGTCGACGGCGGTCTGCTCTACCTGGACCGGTACTGGATCGAGGAGCGCCGGGTCGCCGAGGATGTGCTGGCACTCAGTGCTGCCCGGCGCAGCGGTCCGCAGCTCGACGTCGGCCGGCTGTTCCCGCCGCCCTACACCGAGCAGCGCGGAGCGGCGGAGGTCGCGTTGTCCCGGGCGCTGACCGTGCTCACCGGCGGCCCAGGCACGGGGAAGACCACGACCGTGGCCAGACTGCTTGCGCTGCTGGCCGAACAGGCCGAACTCGGCGGCCGGCCCCCGCTGCGGATTGCGTTGGCCGCCCCGACGGGTAAAGCCGCCGCCCGGTTGCTGGAGGCGGTGCGCGGGGAGGTGCAGGCGCTCGATGCGGCCGACGCCGCCCGACTGCCCGCACTGGGCGCCACCACCCTGCACCGGCTGCTGGGCAGCCGGCCGGACACCGCGTCGCGGTTCCGGCACAACCGGGACAACCGGTTGCCCCATGACGTCATCGTCGTGGACGAGACCTCGATGGTGTCGCTGACCATGATGGCCCGATTGCTGGAGGCGGTCCGACCGGAGTCGCGGCTGGTCCTGGTCGGCGACCCCGACCAACTGGCCTCGGTGGAGGCGGGCGCGGTGCTGGCCGACCTCGTCGAGGGCCTGACCGCCGGGGGCGCCGACAGTCCGGTCGCCCGACTGAGCACATCACACCGGTTCGGTGCGTCCATCGGGATGCTGGCCCAGGCGATCCGCGTCGGTGACGCCGATGCGGCACTCGAGGTGCTGGCCGGCGGCGGCGACCACATCGAGTGGGTGCAGACCGAATCCCCGGCGGGCATCCTGCGCAAAGTCCTTGTCCCGCATGCGCTTGCGTTGCGCGAGGCGGCGCTGCTCGGCGACGGCCCGGCCGCGCTGGCCACCCTCGAACAGCATCGGATGCTGTGTGCGCACCGGCGCGGTCCCTACGGGGTGGCGCACTGGAACCGCCAGATCGAGCGCTGGCTGGCCGAGCAGACCGATATGCCGGTGTGGGCGGCCTGGTACCCCGGGCGGCCGGTGCTGGTGACGGCCAACGACTACGGACTCGGCCTGTACAACGGCGACACCGGGGTGGCGGTGCTTCGGAACGGCGACCTGCGCGCGGTGATGAGCGGTGCCACCGGGCCGGTGGAATTGGCCCCCGGCCGGCTGGCCGACATCGAGACCATGCACGCCATGACGATCCACAAGAGCCAGGGCAGCCAGGCCACCGAGGTGACCGTGCTGCTGCCGCCGCCGGACTCCCGGCTGCTGACCCGCGAACTGCTCTACACCGCGGTGACCCGAGCCCGGGAGAAGGTTCGGCTGATCGGCTCGGCCGAGCAGTTGCGGGCGGCGGTGGAACGCCGGGCGGTGCGGGCGACCGGTCTGAGCCGCCGCCTGGTCGGGGCCGGCTCCGGCTGATCCGCACCGTGATGAATCGACCACAAGCGGGTACTCATCGTCGTGGGACAGGCGAAGCCTGCCCTTACCGAGGGCCTACTCTGATAGGGGATGGGCACAATGGAGGATCAGAACCGCGACGGCAGCACCAATGACGTCGAGAAGCGCTGGAACGATCCGGTGCAGTTCCGCGCCGCGGTGACCTATGCGGTCATGGTGATCGCTCTGGCCGGAGTCGCGTTCACGGCCACGGCGATCTGGCGTTCCCTGCTCGCCGCGATCCTGGTGCCGGGGATTCTGTTCGGCGGCGGTATCGGCGGGCTGATCCGCACCTATCGGGTGTGGCGCGCTGAGGGGGTGTGGCCGATCTGGCAGGCCGCGTCCTGGTTCCTGCTGATGCTGGCGCTGTTCTGCCTCGGTATCCCGTTCTCCGTGGGGCAGTAGCTTTCCGCATACTCATCGGGTGAGCGAAGGTTTTCAGCCACTGGCCGGAGTGCGGGTCGTGGAGATTTCCAGTTTCGTGGCGGTTCCCCTCGCGGGCATGACCCTCGCCGCACTCGGGGCCGACGTGGTCCGCGTCGACCCGGCCGGCGGTGCCGCCGATGCCGGTCGCTGGCCCCTGACCGAGACCGGCGAGAGCATCTACTGGGCCGGTCTCAATCGCGGCAAACGATCTATGGCCGTCGACATGCGCAGTGCGGAGGACCGCGATCTGGTGGTCCGGCTGATCGCCGCGGCCGGAGTCTTCATCACCAATGCGGCCGGGCGGCCATGGCACTCCTACGAGACGCTGGCCGAACGGCGCGCGGACCTCATCCACCTGGAGGTGGTCGGACGCGCTGACGGCACCACCGCGGTGGACTACACCGTCAATGCCGCCACCGGCTTCCCGCTCGTCACCGGTCCCGCGGACCATCTCGGACCGGTGAACCACGTGATGCCCGCCTGGGATGTCAGTTGCGGGCTCTACGCCGCGCTCGCGGTGCTGGCGGCGCTACGCCGGCGCGACGCGACCGGACTGGGGGGTGCCATTCGGCTGCCCCTCGACGATGTCGCTCTCGCGACCGCGGCCAACCTCGGTTTCCTCACCGAGGTACTGGTCAGCGGTCGGCAACGGCCCCGCCTGGGTAACGCGGTATTCGGCCAGTACGGCCAGGATTTCGCCAGCAGCGACGGGCACTGGTTCATGGTGGTGGCCCTGACCCCGCGGCACTTCACCGACCTCACCGAACTGACCGGTACCGGCAGCGCCGTCGCGGCGGTGGCTGACGCGCTGGGTGTGGACTTCAGCGATGAGGGCACCCGGTACGAGCACCGCGACGTCCTCTCCGCGCTGTTCGCCGCCTGGTTCCGCAGCCACACCGCGGAAGAGATCGGCGCTGCGCTGCAGGGCAGTTCGGTGCTGTGGGAGCGCTATCGGGACTTCGCCGAGGTGGCCGCCGGCGATCGGGTGCAGGGCAATCCGCTGTTCGCGCCGCTGGAACAGCCGCGGATCGGGACCTACCTTGCGCCCGGCCTGCCGATCTCGGTGGATGGTCTGCACCCGCGGGTCGCCGCAGCGCCGGAACTGGGCCGGGACAACGCGGCGGTGGTGTCGGAATGGTTGGGCGGATGACGCCGGGAGCGCTCGTGCGATTGCTGGACGTCGTTGAACAGGAACCGGATTCGTTCATCGGATCGCCGAACGGTCCGGTGGGGAAGCGCGCCTATGGCGGGCACCTGGCGGCGCAGGCCTTGGCGGCCGCCTGCCGCACCGTAGGGTCCGATCGGGTACCCACTGCCGTACACGTCCAGTTTCTGCGCGGCGGGGATGCCGGAGTGCCGGTGCGCTATCAGGTAGAGCGTGTTCACGACGGTCGGACGACGTCCTCGCGCAGGGTCCTCGGCCATCAGGAGGACCGACTGCTCATCAGCGCCACGGCACTGTTCGCCGTTCCCGCCATGGGTCCCGCGCACACCGACACCACGGCCGCCGAGGATCCGGACGCCCTGCCGCACACCGGTCCGATCGGCCCGGCCCCGGCGTTGCCGGCAGCTGAGGTCGACGTCCGCATTCATGACGAGTGCTCGGGGGCGGCGGAATTCGTCCGGCGGATGTGGTGGCGGGTCACCGGTGACCTGCCCGATGACCCGATACTGCACGCCTGTCTGGCGCTCTACGTCACTGACATCTACGGCGTCGACCCGGTGCTGGCCGTACACGGACACTCGATGACCGACCGAAGCCATCACGCGGCCACCACCGACTCCTCGACCTGGTTTCACCGCGATGTTCGGGCAGATCGGTGGAATCTGCTGGAATGCCGTTCGCCCGCGGCGGCGCGGGGGCGCGGGGTGATGACCGCGGGACTGTATGACGCTGCCGGTGTGCGGGTGGCGACCATCGTGCACGAGGGCCAGGCCGTCACGCGAGTGCCGTAGCGCCGCGGTAGCCGCCGGCAAGCTCTCGCCGGCGGTAGTCGCGGGCAGGTTCTCGCTATTGCGTCGCGCTGGCTCCCGAGATTCCGCCGCCTCGGTGCTCGGCGCGGGGAACACCGCACATGGTTCCTCCGCCTCTGAGCGACTCCGGGCGAGCGACTCCGGGCGAGCGACTCGGGGGGAGTGACTCGGGGAGCGACTCGGGGGAGCGACTGTGCGGTTCAGCCGGTGGGGCCGAATGAGAGTCGCTCGGAGTCGCTCAGAGATGGAATCACCGAGTCCCCCCTGCCCCGGCGAACTGGATCGAGTCGCTCGAAGGTGGAATGACTCAGGTCGAATGTCCCGGCGGACGAAACGGCGGACGAAACGGCGGACGAGACGACGAACGAGACGGCGGACGATTCAAAGTCGCTCGGGAGTCGCTCGGGAGTCGCGCGGAGTGACCGCCCCTAAAGCTCGGCGACCTCGAGTTCCAGTAACTCGGCGAGCCGGGCGCGTGCGGCCTCCTTGCGGGTCGGAAGGTGCGCGGAGGGGAACAGTGTGTCCACCGGCTCGTACTCCCGCAGCGTGCGGCGGGCGACCGTCAGTTTGTGCACCTCGGTGGGTCCGTCGGCGATCGCCAGCGACTGCGACGCCACCAGCATCTTGACGAACGGCATCTCGTCGGAAACCCCCAACGAGCCGTGTACCTGCATGGCGCGCATCACCACGTCGTGCAGCACCTTCGGCATCGCCACCTTGACCGCCGCGATGTCGCGCCGCACCTTCTGGTAGTCGTGGTACTTGTCGATCTTCCACGCGGTCCGCAGCACCAGCAGCCGGAACTGCTCGATCTCGATCCAGCTGTCGGCGATCTTCTCCTGGGTCATCTGGAAGTCGCCCAGCGGACCCCGCCGGGTCTGCCGTGACACCGCCCGTTCGCACATCATGTCGAAAGCTTTGCGCGCCAGGGCGATCGTTCGCATGGCGTGATGAACCCGGCCGCCACCCAGGCGGGTCTGGGCGATCGCGAAGGCCTGCCCCTCCCCGCCCAGGACGTGGTCGGCCGGCACCCGGACGTCGGTGTAGCGCACGTATCCGTGCGACGCGTGCGTCGAAGCCTCTCCGCCGACCCCGACATTGCGCACGATCTCGATCCCAGGCGTCTCGGCCGGCACGATGAACAGCGACATCTTCTGGTGGGTGCGGGCTTCGGGGTTGGTCACCGCCATCACGATGAAGAACGACGCGTAGCGCGCGTTGGAGGAAAACCACTTCTCCCCGTTGATCACCCAGTCGTCACCGTCGCGGACCGCCGAGGTGGTGAACAGACCCGGGTCCGATCCACCCTGCGGTTCGGTCATCGAATAGCACGACGAGATCTCCCCATTCAGCAACGGCTGCAGATAACGCTGCTTCTGCTCCTCGGTGCCGAAAAGTGCCAGAATCTCCGCGTTCCCGGAATCAGGGGCCTGGGATCCGAAAACAGCCGGCGCCCAACGGGATCGGCCCACGATCTCGTTGAGCAGTGCCAGCTTCACCTGGCCGTAGCCCTGTCCGCCGAGATCCGGGCTCAGATGCGCCGCCCACAGCCCCTGATCCTTCACCTTCTGCTGCAGGGGCCGCAGTACCGCCATCAGGCGGGGATTCTTCTTGTCATAGGGGTCCAGCGGCGCGTGGTCCAGGGGCTCCAGATCGTCGCGCATGAACTGCTCGACCCAGTCGAGTTTGCGCTGATACTCCGGATCGGTCTCGAAATCCCACATCAGCCCAGTGTGCCCCCGATCAGGGGACGACGACAGCCCGCCCCGTCACCCGGCCGTCGCGTAGGTCGCGGTAGGCCTGAACGCCCTCATCGAGGGTGTACCTCGAGCTTTCGGTGCTGACCTGTCCGGTGGCCGCCAAGGCCAGCAGTTCGACCAGTTCGGGTCGGCTTCCCCAGTACGTGGTGGCGATGCTGACCTCATAGGGCTGGGAGAAGAACGACAGCGGAACCTGCCCGCCGCCGATGCCCACGATCGTCACATCGGCCATGCCCCGTGCGGCGGCGAGAGCCAGTTCCATGGTGGGCGTGGCACCGACGAAGTCGATCACGACATCGGCGCCGCGGCCGCCGGTCAGATCCCGGATGTGCTGCGCGGCTTCGGAATCCGAGTGCACGGCATGGTGCGCCCCGACGTTTTGCGCGAGGTCCAGGGCCGCGTCCTTCACATCGACGGCGACGACCTGCGCGGCGGTGGTGGCCCGGGCGATCTGGACGCCGACGTGGCCGAGACCACCGACACCGATCACCACGATGGTGGCGTCCGGGGTCAGCTTGGACCAGGACCGGCGGATCGCGTGGTACGGAGTCAGTCCGGCGTCGGTCAGTGGGGCGGCGGTGACCGGATCCAGGCCGTCGGGCAGCGGGACCAGATGTCTCTGGTGTGGCACCAGCAGGTAGTCGGCCATCCCGCCGTTCGCGCCCAACCCGCCGCCGTTGACCGTGGTCGGGCGTTCGCAGTAGTTCTCCATGCCCACCGCGCAGCGCGCGCAGACCCCGCAGCCCCATGCGCCGTAGACGGCGACCGGGTCGCCCTCCGACAGTCCGGTCACGCCGGATCCCAGTGCGTGCACCCACCCGGCGGTCTCATGTCCCAGCGTCATCGGCAGTCGCCACATCGCCGACACGTCCAGTTCGTAGAGGATGTGCAGGTCGGAGTGGCAGGCTCCGGCCGCTCCGACCTTGACCACCACCTCACCCGGTCCGGGTGTGGGATCGGGGATCTCCCGGAGTTCCGGCTCGCGGTCGAACTCCACCATCTGCAAGGCCCGCACGCCTGCCATGCTGTCACACGTGTGGGAGCTCAGCCGGGTCATCGGCCGAGAGGTTCTGGGCCCGGACCAACGGCCGGTGGGCAGGCTCGCCGATCTGACGGTCCGCCTGGATGCCGACGGGGATCCGCAGCGGGTCCACCGCTTGTTGGTGACCCACCGGGGTGCGTCGGCGCTGGTGCCCTGGGACGCCGTGGCGGCCCTGCACCGCGGCCTGGTCGTGCTGCGCACCGCAGACCTCGGGCCGTTCCGGATCGACTCCATCGCCGACGCGCTGCACCCCGCCGAGATTCTGCTGCGCCGGGACCTACTGGACACCCAGGTCGTCGATGTGGCGGGCCAGCGACTGGCGCGGGTTGGTGATGTGCTGCTGACCCGCACCGCCGATGTCGGACTGGATGTGGCCGGAATCGAGGTCGGTTTCGGCGCCGTTCTGCGTCGGCTGGGCCTGTCCGGCCTGGCCGGGGGTGCCCGCACCGACATCGTCTCCTTCGCTGATCTCCACCTGACCTCCGAGCGCGGCCACGCGGTTCAGCTGTCCACCCCGCGGGCCGCGGTGCACCGGCTTGGGCCACGCGAACTGGCGGCCCTGGTCAGCCGGGTGGACACGGACTCGGCGACGGAGATCCTCAGTGTCAGGGAGCCGACGGTGGCCGCCGAAGCCCTGACCTCCGCGCACCCGGAGGTCAGTGAGCGGGTGCTGCGCGCCATGCCGCGGCGACTGGCCGCCCGCATCGTCGCGGCCATGCCTGCCGAGCATGCGGGCCGATGGCGGCAACGGCTTGCCGGCGGCCCGGATGTGGGCCGCCGAATACTCCGGTCGCGGGTGTGGTCCCGCCGTCACCTCAACTGGCACCCTGACGGCGATAGCCGGTGAGAATGATGAAGCGGGGCAGCAGGGTTCGGCTGGCCGCACTGACGGCGGTGCTGGGCCCCGGTCTGCTGGCCGGTCTCTCCGATGACGACCCGGCCGGCATCACGACGTATTCGGTGCTCGGCGCCGACCACGGCTATCAACTGCTGTGGGTGCTGCTGCTGTCCACGGTGGCACTGGTGATCTTCCACGGCCTGGCCGCCCGGATGGGTGTGGTCACCGGCCAGGGCCTCATCGGCCTGGTCCGGCAGCGCTACGGAGTGAAGATCGGTGGTGCGGTGCTGGCCACCCTGGTGGTCGCCAACATCGGCACCACCTGCGCCGAGTTCGCCGGTATCGCAGCGGGTTTCGAGATCTTCGGGGTCAGCCGCTACATCAGCGTGCCGGTCGCCGCGGTGCTGGTTTCAGTGCTGGTGCTGCGGGGCAGTTTCCACCGCGTCGAACGGTTGCTGCTGGCGGTGTCGACGGTGTTCCTGGCCTATATCGCCTCCGGTTTCCTGGCCGGTCCGGACTGGGGCGCCGCGCTGCGGGGGACGGTGGTGCCGAGTATGCCGCTGACCGGCGAGGCCATCGCCCTCGTGACCGCGACGCTGGGCACCACGCTGGCACCGTGGGGGCTGTCGTTCATGCAGTCCTACGCGGTCGACAAGAAACTCCGCCCCGAGGACCTGCGCGCCGAACGCGTCGACGTCGTCACCGGCGCGGTGCTGACGGGAGTGATCGGCTTCTTCGTGGTGGTGGCCTGCGCGGCCACCCTCCACCGCGACGGCCTACGGATCGACGACGCCGCCGACGCCGCCGTCGCCCTGCAACCACTGGCCGGCGAGGCCGCCGCGACACTGTTCGCGATCGGGTTGATCGGGGCGTCCTTCCTGGCGGCGTCCATCCTCCCGCTGTCCACGGCCTACTCGGTGTGCGAGTACGCGGGATTCGAGGCGGCCATCGACGACCCCTACCGCGAAGCGCGCACGTTCTACCTGACCTACGCGATCATCAGCCTGATCGGCACCGTCATCGTGCTGGCCCCGGGGGTGCCGTTGGTGACGATCCTGGTGGGCACCCAGGTGCTCAACGCGGTGTTGCTGGTGCCCCTGCTGATCGCGATGGTCGGGTTGGGCCGCGATCGCGACCTGATGGGTGAGTTCGCCAGCGGCCGGACCGCCACCGCCGTCTACCTGGTGACCACCACGGTCGTCGTGGCGTGTGTGGTCACACTCGGGTTGACACTGCTGATCGGCTGAGCCGGTCGCGTAGCCTGTGCGCGATGTCCATCGAGGTGCGCAAGGCCCGCCGATCCGATATACCCGCGCTCGCGCGCGTGCTCGGCCGCGCCTTCCAGGACGATCCGGTGATCAGTTGGCTGCAACCGGACCCCGTCCGGCGTGCGGCGGCGGTGCCCGGATTCTTCGGC
>Ga0116180_1001401_pt1 | contig 20473 bp, 18 predicted proteins | sample AD_UKC073_MetaG_FD_89804 | JGI IMG/M metagenome (GOLD analysis project Ga0116180, IMG submission 89804) | Active sludge microbial communities of municipal wastewater-treating anaerobic digesters from USA - AD_UKC073_MetaG | ecosystem: Engineered > Bioreactor > Anaerobic > Digestate | place: USA...
ACTGGCTCGCCGGCGAGGCCGTCCAGGCCGTGAAGGTCAGCCCTGACGGTGAGCGCGTGGCACTGCTCGTGGGCACCGAGGGCGGCGCGTCGCGACTGCTCGTCGCGGGCGTTGTCCGCGGGGCGGGAGCGGCGCCGACCAGTCTGGCCGAGCCGGTCGAACTCGGGGCGCAGGTGGGCCGTAAGCAGGCCGTGGTGTGGTTGAGTTCCACGAGTGTTGCGACGCTCGCCACGGCAGAGGGAGGGGTGACCCGACCGGTCGTGCTCTCGCTGGACGGGACCTCGCTGTCCTTGCCCGACACGCCGGCTGCGCTCTCCCTGACATCGGCCGACAACGAGCGTGGTCTCGTCGTGCTCGACAGCAGCGGTCACGTGCTCGTGCGTGCCGGGCAGTTGTGGCTGTCCGCCGGTGAAGGTGCCGAGGTGCTCGTCCCCGGGCGGTGATCCACAGGCGTCGCGCGATGTGGGCGTCGTCCACAGGCGGCTCGGACGGATTGGTTCCGCAGCGGCGGTGGCGCAAGGCTGGGCGCATGGAGATGCGGCGCTCGGTGGGTGATGTGGCTCGCGCCGTGGTTGGGCTCCTCCTGCCCGGCCGTTGCGCGTCGTGCGGGCAGCCGGCTGACGTCCTGTGTCGCCCCTGCCGCCACGATTTCTCCCGGGCGCGCCTGCCGTTTCCCTCCCGGGCCACCCCGACCCCCTGCCCTGCGGGGCTCCCGACGACGATCACCGCCGCTCCCCTCGTCGAGCCGCTTCGGGGGTTGGTGACGGCCTACAAGGACCAGGGTCGTCGCGACCTGGTCGACCTGCTCGCCGACGTCCTGGCCGGTGCCCTCCGGGTGGCCGTCCACGCGACGACGTCACCCGTCGTGGTCCCCGTGCCCGGCTCATCGCGAGGCCGACGTCACCGCGGTGATCGCCCGGTCGAGGACCTGGTGGTGGCGGCGACTGCTCGGCTCGCGGATCCGCCGCCGGTGTGGCGGGCCGTGGTCTTCGCGCGGTCCCCGGCGGACCAGGCCGGACTCGATCGGGAAGCCCGTGCCGCGAACCTGCGCGAGTCGATGGTGCCGTCACCGGGTCTGGGGCGCCGGCTCGAGGGGCGGCAGGTGGTGATTGTCGACGATGTCATGACGACAGGCGCCACCCTCGTCGAGGCGGCGCGGGTCCTCCGGGAGTGTGGCGCACACCCTCGCGCGGCGGTGCTCGCCGCGACCCAGCGACAACCGGTTGTCCGCGACCGCGAACCCGACTAGCGTCAGGGGACACGAACATCCCCTCGGGAGGTGGTGCGGCCCCAATCATCGGGTTCGGTGCGCCCGCGCAGATCACCAGTCGAAGCCCCTAGGAGGACTTGTGGACATTGTCGTCACCGGCCGTCACGTGAACGTCTCAGACCGCTTCCGGCAGCACATCACCGAGAAGTTGGCCAAGGTCACGCAACTCGCCCCCCGGACCCGCCGGGTCGAGGTCATGGTCAGCCATGAACCCAACCGCCGGCAGGCCAAGGCGTGCGAACGCGTCGAGATCACGTGCCACGACAAGGGGCCGGTGGTGCGCGCGGAGGCCTGCCAGGAGGACCCGTATGCCGCGCTCGACGTCGCGCTCGACAAGTTGATGGAACGCCTGCGCCGGCAGAACGACCGGCGCCAGGTGCGGCGTGGTCGGCGCAGCCCCGAATCGGTCGCGAGTGCGACAGCGCGCAGTTGGGCGGCTGAGCCGTCGGTGAGCCCGCCCGAGGAGTCGGCACCTGATGGTGGTGACGGCTTCGACGACAGTCCCGTCGAGGTGCGGGAGAAGATCCACACGTCGGCGCCGATGACCCTCGCCGATGCTCTGCGTGAGATGGAGCTCGTCGGTCACGACTTCTACCTCTTCCACGACGTCGAGACCGACAAGGCCAGCGTGGTCTATCGACGCCACGGGTGGTCCTATGGCGTCCTTCACCTGGATCTTCGCCGGTCTACAGGGAGCGACGACGCCGAGGATGCCGAAGAAGCGGCATCCTGACCTTGCCTCGTCGGCGGTCCGTGCAAGCATGGTCGCCGTGAACGCTGTGCCGCCCGTGGGCATCGACCGGTTGCGCGTACTCGTGGCTGACGACCACGACCTCTATCGCCGGGGAATGCAGGTGGTCCTCGGACAGGAGGATGACCTCGAGGTCGTCGGGGAGGGTCGCAACGGGGCCGAGGCGGTCGACCTCGCGGTCGAGTTGGTGCCGGACGTGGTGTTGATGGATGTCCGCATGCCCGTCCTGACCGGCATCCAGGCCTGTGGGCGCATCAAGGACCTCGTTCCCTCGGCCAAGATCCTCATGCTCACCATGAGCGACGAGGAGGCCGACCTCTTCGACGCCCTGCGGGCGGGAGCCAGTGGCTACCTGCTCAAGGACGAGCCCGCCGAGGCAGTCATCGACGGGATTCGGGCCGTGCACGCCGGGCACTCGATGATCCCGCCGCAGATGGCGGCGATGCTCGTCACCGAGTTCGGGCGATTGTCGCGGAAGGCGAAGGAGCGGGAACGCGGTCCCAAACTCACCGACCGCGAGATCGAGGTGCTGCGACTCGTGGCCCGCGGCGCGGCGAACAAGGAGATCGCCAAGACGCTGTTCATCTCCGAGAACACCGTCAAGAACCACATCCGCAACATCCTCGACAAGTTGCAGATGCACAGCCGGGTCGCGGCAGCGATGTACGCGATGCGCACCAATCTCCTCGACCAGGACTGAGCGCGGCGATGTCGGCCATGTCACCCGAGGTGATCAGCCGCGACCGTGCGCGGCGGATTGCCCTGGCCGCACAGGGATTCGCGCGGCCACGGCCGAGCAGTGCCCCCACGGTCCGGGACCTCAAGCGGGTGATCGACACCGTCGGCATCGTCCAGATCGACAGTGTCAATGTGCTCGCCCGCAGTCAGTACCTCCCCTTCTTCTCCCGACTGGGTCCCTACGACACCGGTCTGCTCGATGCGCTGAGGGATCGCGCCCCTCGCCACGTCGGCGAGTACTGGGCTCACGAAGCCAGCCTCGTGCCGTGGCCGGTCTGGCGGCACTTCCGCTTCCGGATGGACCGCGCCCAGCAGGATGCCTGGGGCGGGATGCAAAGTGTGGCCCGAGAGCACCCGGACGTCGTGGCAGCGGTCCTGGCCGAGGTGGCCGCCCGCGGCCCTCTCACCGCGCGTCAACTCGAGGCTCGGATGACCCACGATCACGACCGCCCTCGCGAGAACTGGGGGTGGAACTGGTCCGTGGTCAAACGCGCTCTCGAGCACCTCTTCTGGTCCGGTGAGGTCACCTCCGCGGGTCGCACCACCCAGTTCGAGCGTCGGTATGCCGTGCCCGCGCGCGTGGTGCCCCCGCGCAGCCGCGAGGTGCTCTCTGACCCGCCGAGTCCGGAAGAGTCCTTCGTCGCGCTCATCGAGTTGGGTGCCCGGGCCCACGGCATCGGCACCGAGCAGTGCTTGCGGGACTATGCCCGCTTGTGGCCCGAGCAGGCTCGTCCCGCGATCGCCCAACTGGTGGAAACCGGCGTGCTGCGGGAGGTGCGGGTGGAGGGATGGAGGCGGCCGGCATACCTCCACCGCGAGGCGCGAGTGCCGCGGAAGGTGCACGCGAGAGCGCTGCTCAGTCCCTTCGATTCCCTTGTCTGGCAACGGGATCGGGTGCGTGCACTCTGGGACTTCGACTACCGGCTCGAGATCTACGTGCCGGAGGCCAAACGCGTGCACGGCTACTACGTCCTCCCCTTCCTGCTCGGTGAGGGCCTCGTCGGTCGGGTTGACCTCAAGGCCGACCGCGCCGCTGGCGTGCTCAGGGTCCAGCGCCTCACCTGGGAGCCGGGCCGCGGGGGAGTCAGCGATCGCGCCGAGCTCGACGCCGAACTCGACCTGATGGCCCAGTGGCTCGCCCTCACCCCAGCTTCTGCGTGACGCGGAATTTCGTACCTCGCGCAGAAATAACCGTTCGCGAACCCATTTTCCGCGTCACGCAGAAGTTGGGTTGGCGCGCAGCACCCAGTGACGGGCATCGTCGAAGGAGCCGTCCTCCCGGGCGCAGAAGGCCGGCTCGCGGCCCCACTCGGCGAAGCCCAGGCGCTGCAGCACTGCGGAACTCGCGTCGTTGTCACCCACCGTGAGGGCGATCGCCCGGCGCATTCCGAGTCCGCCGGCCTCGACGGGCGTGAAGGCGTAGGTCAGCGCGAGGCGTCCCGCCGCGGTCGCCGCGCCCCGACCCCGAGCAGAGCTCAGCAGGAAGTAGCCCAGCTCGACCGTGCCCTCTTCCTGGCCGTCCTCGATGAGGCAGACGTCACCCAGGGCTCGATCCGTGGCGCTGTCGGCGATGCACCAGTTGGTCGCCTTGCCCAGCGCGCGGTTGAGGCCCCGCCGGAGCCGCCAGGCGTCATAGGTCTCTGCGATCGGCTCCGCTCCCGGCGGCATGAAGTGGCTGGGCGAGTCGCCGGGTTCGAGGGCATCGACATCGTCGTCCCTCCACGGCCTCAACCGGACCCCCTCGCCCTCGAGGACGACCTGCTCGCGCCACGGCTTGACCGGACGGGTCAGGTCGTCGTCACGACCCACGCTGGCGCGCCAGGCGTCGACCACGGTCCCGCGATGGTCCAGACCCTGAGGGATGACGCCCTGGAAGGTGAAGCCGCACGCCCACGCCACGCGCCACGAGGCGAAGTTGCCGGCGTTGGCGTCCCAGAACATGCGCACCCCGCCCTGGTCGAACCACCACTGGGTGGCCAGCCGCAGAGCGCCCGTCATGAGGTGCCGTCCACGGCCCTCGGGATGCAGGCCAAAGCCGATCGCGCCAAGGCCACCCCCTCGGGGGCGGACGTCGATCGTCCCCAGGAACTCGTGGGCGTGCTCGGTGTCGTCGTCGGCGACCGCTTCGATCGCCCACAGCCGGTTGGCCCCTTCGACGCCCCAGTCCTGGTGGCTCGTCTCGACCCAATCGCGACCCATCGCCTCGTCGTAGCCCAGCGGCACGGTCGTCCAGCGAATCGACTCAGGGTCAAGGCATTGCTCGACGATCCGGGGCACGTCCCCGAACCGGTGCGCGCGCAGCCGCACGACGCCATCGGTGAGTTCGGGGATGGTGAGCGAGGAGGATGGGGGAGCGGGCGGCATACCGTCGGGCATGGCGTCCACCCAATCACGCGGCCCCGACGGCAGGGAACCGAATATCGGGGTATGCCGCCCAGCCGACTAGTCTTGGTTGGTCCCCGCGGAATGTGCCGCGGTCGAAGTGGTGACTGCGTCAGGAGAGTTCCCCCGTGGTGAAGATCGTCGAGAAGCTGCTGCGTGCCGGTGAGGGCCGGACGGTCAAGAGGCTCGAGAACATCGCCGGGCAGGTCAACGCCATCGAGGAGGACTTCGAGAAGCTCTCCGATGCCGAGCTCCGCGGCGAGACGGCCAAGTTCAAGGCCCGCCTGGCCGCCGGCGAGACCCTCGACGACCTCCTCCCCGAAGCCTTCGCCGCCGTGCGCGAGGCGAGCAAGCGCACGCTGGGCAAACGTCACTTCGACGTCCAGCTCATGGGCGGTGCGGCGCTGCATCAGGGCAAGGTCGCCGAGATGAAGACCGGTGAGGGCAAGACCCTCGTCGCGACGCTGCCGTCCTACCTCAACGCCCTGACCGGCAAGGGCGTGCACGTCGTCACCGTCAACGACTACCTGGCTGAGTACCAGTCCGAGCTCGTCGGCCGCATCCACCGGGCCTTGGGCCTGGAGACCGGCTGCATCCTGTCCTCGATGACGCCCGAGCAGCGCCGGGTGGAGTACGCCAAGGACATCACCTACGGCACCAACAACGAGTTCGGGTTCGACTACCTGCGCGACAACATGGCGTGGAGCCCGGCCGAGCTGGTCCAGCGCGGGCACAACTTCGCCATCGTCGACGAGGTCGACTCGATCCTCATCGACGAGGCCCGCACGCCGCTGATCATCAGCGGCCCGGCGGACCAGCCGACCAAGTGGTACCAGGAGTTCGCCCGGATCGCCCAGCGCCTCGAGCGCGGTGAGGACGGTGACCCGATGCGGGGCATCGAGCCGCGCGGGGACTATGCCGTCGACGAGAAGAAGAAGACGGTCGGCGTGCTCGAGAAGGGCATCGACAAGGTCGAGGACTACCTGGGCATCGACAATCTCTACGAGTCGAGCAACACACCTCTCATCGGTTACCTCAACAACGCGATCAAGGCCAAGGAGCTCTTCCATCGCGACAAGGACTATGTCGTCATGAACGGCGAAGTCCTCATCGTCGACGAGCACACCGGTCGCATGCTCGCCGGCCGCCGCTACAACGACGGCATGCACCAGGCCATCGAGGCCAAGGAGGGGGTGCAGATCCAGAACGAGAACCAGACGCTGGCGACGATCACCCTGCAGAACTACTTCCGCATGTACGCCAAGCTCTCCGGCATGACCGGCACCGCCCAGACCGAGGCCGCCGAGCTCAACGGCATCTACAAGGTCGATGTCGTCCCGATCCCGACGAACCGGCCGATGATCCGCATCGACCAGCCCGACCTGGTCTACAAGTCCGAGGTCGCCAAGTACGACGCCGTCGTCGACGACATCGTCGAGCGCCATGAAAAGGGCCAGCCGGTCCTCGTCGGCACCGTGTCGGTCGAGAAGAGCGAGTACCTCTCCGACCAGCTGCGTCGCCGCGGGGTCCGGCACGAGGTCCTCAACGCCAAGCACCACGAGCGTGAGGCCTCGATCGTCGCCGAGGCCGGCCGCAAGGGCGCCGTCACCGTCGCGACGAACATGGCCGGTCGAGGCACCGACATCATGCTCGGCGGCAACCCGGAGTTCCGGGCCGTCCAGGACCTCAAGGCCCGCGGCCTGGACCCCGAGGAGACGCCCGAGGACTACGAAGCGGCCTGGGACGAGGCGTATGCCGCGGCCGAGAAGGCCGTGGCCGCGGAGCACGATGAGGTCAAGGCTGCTGGCGGTCTCTACGTCTTGGGCACCGAGCGCCACGAGAGCCGCCGCATCGACAACCAGTTGCGTGGTCGGTCCGGTCGTCAGGGTGACCCGGGCGAGTCACGCTTCTATCTCTCGCTCCAGGACCACCTCATGCGGCTCTTCAACGCCGGCATGGTCGAGCGGGTCATGAACACCGCCGGCCTGGCCGAGGATGTGCCGATCGAGTCCAAGATGGTCTCGCGCTCGATCCAGTCCGCGCAGACCCAGGTCGAGGCGCAGAACTACGAGATCCGCAAGAACGTCCTCAAGTACGACGACGTCCTCAACCGCCAGCGCACCGTCATCTACGACGAGCGTCGCCGCGTGCTCGAGGGCGAGGACCTGCAGGAGCAGCTGCGCCACTTCGTCAACGACGTCATCGAGGGCTACATCGACGCCGAGACCGCCGAGGGCTATCCCGAGGACTGGAACCTCGACCGCCTGTGGACCGCCCTCAAGGGCCTCTACCCGATCTCGGTCACGCCCGAGCAGCTCGCCGACGCGGCCGGGGGCCTCTCCGGTCTCTCGCCCGAGCGGCTCAAGGAGGAGATCCTCTCCGACGCCCACCACGCCTACGACGCCCGCGAGGCCGCGCTGGGCGAGGAGGTCATGCGTGAGGTCGAGCGCCGCGTCATGCTCTCGGTCCTGGACCGCAAGTGGCGCGAGCACCTCTACGAGATGGACTACCTGCAAGAGGGCATCGGCCTGCGCGCGATGGCCCAGCGCGACCCGCTCGTGGAGTACCAACGGGAGGGCTTCCTGCTCTGGCAGGCGATGAACGAGTCCGTCCGTGAGGAGGCCGTGGGTCTGCTCTTCCACGTCGAGGTCCAGGCCGAGGAAGCCCCGGCCGCGCCCCAGCCCGTGCACGTCTCCGACATGCTCTCGGCTCTGGCCGGTGCAGCCGGCGAGGAGTCCGCGACGGACAGTGATGGCACCGAGCCGGTGGCTCCATCAGCTTCTGGCCACGGCGTGAAGGTCACCGGTGCGGGGCTCGAGGCACCCAAGGCCCGGAACCTGCACTACTCGGCACCCAGTGAGAGCGGTGGTGTCGAGGAGCACGACGAAGGACCAGGTGGCCAGGGTGTGCAGCTCTCCCAGGAGCAGTTGACCAAGACGCCGAAAAACGCTCCCTGCCCATGCGGATCGGGCAAGAAGTTCAAGATGTGCCACGGCAAGGCCTCCTGACCTCCTGACCCTCTGACGGCGCCGGGCCCCGGCCTGCCCAATGGCACCCCTCGGGACGCCGCCATTGGGGGATGACGTCAGCCGACGTGGAGGGCCTCGACTCGCCATCGCCCGTCCTGCCCGACCAGACGCAGTGCCATGGCACGCACGCGAGGACCGTCCTGCAGGACCACCGCAAGCTCCGCGACCCCGTCGGCCGGCTCGCACACGCGCACGCTGCGTACAGCGATTCGGGGCCGTGGTGACTGGCCGCTGGCCGAGGTGCCCGATCGTGAACGGGCCACCAGCGACCGACGGGCGATCACGGCATACACCTCGGGGGTGGTCCAGCGCAGCAACTGCGTGGGTTGCCGCAACCCCACCAGCACCTCGGCGAGCACCTGGGCGAGTCGACGGCCCCACTTCAGGGGCTCGGGCAGCTCGGCGCGGGCCGTCGGTTGAGGTCCGAAGAGGATCCGGTCCGGCACCAGTTCGAGCGCGAGGGTGCCCTGGATGTGGCGAGGGGACTCACGGTCTGCCCGGGATCGCGCGATCGCCTCGTCGAGCGAGACGACTTCCGGTCTGTTGGTGGGTTGGGAGGTCGCCCGCACCGACGGAAGCCAGGTCGACATTCCCGGTGGCGGCACCGGGCTCATCGCCGTCACCGCTTCCCCGGGATGGTGAGCTCTACTCCGGGACGCAGGAGGTTGGGGTCGGGCCCGATGACAGCGGCGTTCGCGGCATACCACTGCGGCCAGGCGGCCGCGATCTCGCTGTCCGGCGCGCCAGCGGCGAGATGGTCTGCCGCGATGCTCCAGAGGGTGTCGCCCCGTAGGACCACCACCTTCTCGTCGGCCTGTGGTCTCGCCGCCATCGCGGGGCGGGGGTCGAGCATGGGCTGGACCTTCACTGTGGGGGCGGTGGCGCGGAAGTTGGCCGCGGGCGCCGGAACGGTCCCGCCGGGCATGACCGAGGCAGTGGGTCGGAAGCCGACGTCGCGGACGGCCCCGATCGCGGGCGACGGAGTTCCTTCGGCCATGGCTGCGGCGACGGGCTGTGGAGTTGCTGCCGACGCCATGGCCGGCAGGGCCGAGGTCGTGACAGCCAAGCCCAGGGCGATGGCCACGGCGCGTCGGACCACTGCCGGGGCCATGCCGTGGCCCACCCGAGAGCGCGTTCGACGAAGGCCGTGGAAGACCTGGCTGGTGGCCTCGAGAGCGGTCAGCACCCAGAGGAGGGTCGCCACCGCGAGTGCCGCCGCACAGCAGCCGAGCATCAGAGCCTCCGCCGGGGACACCGGGCCAGCGCTCGCCAACCGCGTCCATTCACCGCGGACCCACCAGGCGCCGAGCGCCAGGAGCCAGGCGGCGGCGGCCAATCCGAGCGTGACGCCGATCAGTCCCGTGAGCAGCCGAAGCCAGCCGATCTTTGGAGAATGAATCGACATAGAGCGATTTGATGCAGTTTGCATGGATATGACCATAAGTGAGATGAGTCAGCCGTGCAACCGTTCGCTGCTGGGACGGGTTGACCGGGTGGCTCCCCGAGGCGGAGGCGTGGCACCCTTCGAGCCATGGGGGAGCAACGGTGGGAGGACCTGTTCGCGGATCTGGATGCCCAGATGGCGATGCAGAACCGCCTCGAGGCTGATGCCGAGACCGCTGATCGAACGCGTCGTGAGCAGGCCCTCGTGGGCTGGGTCGACCGCGTCATCGGCCATCGCACGCAGCCCCTGAGGCTCATCCTCGACGGGGGCGTGCTCATCGAAGGCGCGGTTCGCGACGTCGGGGCCGATTGGCTGCTTGTTCGACCGCAGAGCGGTGGTGAGGACCTCGTGCGTACCGCCGCGGTGCTCTCGATCACCGGGCTCGGCCGACGCGTCGGGTCAGATGTCACCTCGCGCCGGTTCGGCCTCGGGTCAGTCCTGCGCGAGTTCGCGCGCGATCGGGCTCCCGTGGAAGTGCTCGACCGACGAGGTGGCCGGTCGGCCGGGACGATCGACGTCGTCCATGCCGACGCCCTCGAGTTGGCCCGTCATGACCTGACCGAGGCTCGGCGGGCCGAAAATGTCCTCGGGCGGGTGATCATCCCCTTCGACGCCGTCAGTGTCGTCCGACGTCGGTGAGCGAGGTGGTTGGGATCAGGACCGCTGCTCGGGCTCGACCATCTCGCGCGTGCGTGCGTACATCCGCTGGATGTAGGCCTCCAGCTCGACGGTCTCGACCCTCCACTGGCCACGGCCGCCGACCTTGATCGCTGGCAGGTCCCCGCTGCGGACGAGGGCATAGGCCTGGTCGCTCGAGATGTCGAGGATCTCGGAGACCTCGGTCAGGGGGATGAAGCGGCGGGCCACCCGGGAGTCTCCTTGTCAGGTGTGGACAGTTGGTCCAGTCTGCCACTGCTCAACCCTCCGTCCGCCGCCGTCCACAGGCACGACACTCCGGTGATCGGATCGAAGCGTGGTGTCCACAGGGCGGACCGCCCGTCGGGCGAAGCACCACCGGCTGGGGCAGAATCGCCTCAGGCGTGCAGGGGGTGCGCCGGGGAGGAACACGCATGTCGGACGTCACGACCACTCAGGCCAACCGGCTCCGCCGGCCGACGTGGAAGGACTCCCGCCTGCTCGTCGGCTTGCTTCTCGTCCTGCTGTCGACGGCCCTGGGTGGCTTTGTGGTGTCCCGAGCCGAGGACACCGTGCCCGTGTATGCCGCGAAAGCCGACCTCGTGCCTGGTCAGGCCCTCGGTGACGGAGACGTGCAGCGGGTCGATGTCCGACTCGGCGACACCATGGGGCGCTACCTGAGCGCAGAGGGCGATCTGCCCGCGGGCCTGCACGCCCTGCGTGCCATCGGTGGGGGTGAGTTGATCTCCCGGTCGTCAGTGGGTGACCGCGAGCGCGTCGACACGCGTGTCGTGTCGGTGCTCGTCGACAGTGTGGCGGCGAACTCGCTGGCCCAGGGATCCTTGGTCGACGTCTACGTCAATCGGCCCACCGGAACGACCGGTCCCGGTGGTCGACCCGTGCTGGCGGGCCCGGAACGCCGGCTCGAGCGGGCCACGGTGGCTGCGGTCCCCGAGGAGGGCAGCGTCCTGGGCGGCATCTCCAGTCAGGTGCCGATCCAGCTCATTGTGCCGACCTCCGCCGTGCAAGGCCTCGTCGAGGACATCGATCTGGCCGCCAAGATCACCTTGGTGCCGGTTCCGGGTGATCGCGCCGGAGCACAGGGATGACGCTGACCCTCCTCACGGCGGTCGACCATCGCCACGAGGCCCAACTGGTGGCCGCGCTCGAGGTGGCGCCCGACATCCGGGTGGTCCGCCGCTGCGCCGACACTCCGGAACTGCTGTCCGTGGCGGCCTCGGGTGCCGCCGACCTCGCGCTGGTGTCGGCGACCTTCCGTGGTGTGGATCGTGACGCGCTCAGGTCCCTCGCGAGTCATGGGGTGCGCACGATCGGCGTCTGCGCTGCCGATGACGAGGTCGCCGAACGAGTTCTCCGGCAACTGGGGGTCCCCGACATCGTGGACCCCGGGGCTTCGCCCGACTCAATCGCCCAGTCACTGCGTTCGCTCGGCATCGGCGAAGGGCTGGCGTCCGTTGGTGCCGGTGGCGCGTTCTCTCGAGCCACCGACCCGGTGGACCGACCAGCACCCGATCTGGTCGGTCCAAGCGGTGCTGCGGCCTCCGGGTTGCGACCCATTGGTGTCGGAGCAGGACTCGATCCGACCCCGCAGTCAATCGCACCCGAGGAGTCGGTCGGATCCGGCGATGACGGTCCGGTGGGGCGGGTGGTGGCCGTGTGGGGCCCGACCGGCGCCCCCGGCCGGACGACCCTCGCGGTGAGCCTGGCGGCCCTGGCCGCCTCGGAGGGCAAGCAGGTGCTCCTCATCGATGCCGACACATGGGGCGGCAGCATCGGGCAAGTCCTCGGCCTGGTCGATGAGGCGCCCGGCATCGCGGCGGCTGCCCGGCTCTCCGAGCAGGGAATGCTCGACGTGCCCAGGCTCTCGCGGGTGTCTCCTGAGGTGGCCCCCGGCCTGCGTGTCCTGACCGGCCTGCCCCGGCCCGATCGTTGGCACGAGGTCAGGGCGGCCGCCATGGCGGACGTCCTTGCCGTCGCCACCCGATTGGCGCAGGTCGTCATCGTCGACTGTGGCTTCGCGATCGAGGACGACGAAGAGCTCAGCTACGACACCGCCGCACCCCGGCGCAATGCCACGACGCTCGCGAGCCTGGCCGCCGCGGACGAACTGGTCGTTGTCGGGTCCGCCGATCCTGTGGGCCTGCAGCGACTCGTCCGCGCGGTCCAGGACGTTGTCGAGCATGCCGACGTCACGCCACGGGTCGTCGTCAACAAGACCCGGCGTTCCGCCTGCGGCCCCGACCCGGAGCGCACCATCACCGAGTTGCTCGGGAGGTTCGCAGGGCTCGACGTGGTGCATTGCCTGCCCTGGGCCCCGGACGAGACCGATCGCGCCCTCTGGGAGGGCCGCAGTTTGAGCGAGGTCGCAGGAGACGGACAGCTGGTGACGGCCATCCGGGCCTTCGCCGGCGGGTGGTTGCTGACCCAGGAATCGGCCGTTCGACGGGGACGTCGTCGACGTCGCTGAGCCGTCCTCGTGCCGCAGTGGCCCGCTGTCTGACACCATGGCCCCGTGCCTGACCGACTCACCTCGCTCGATGCCTCCTTCCTGGTGATGGAGGACGCCTCGACACCCATGCACGTGGGGTCGGTCATGGTCTTCGACTCGCCACCTGGGGGTTTCGACCACGACGCCATGGTCGACCTCATCGCCCACCGCCTCGCCTTCGTGCCGCGATACCGCCAACGGGTCAGAGGCGTTCCCGGCGGTTTGGCCAACCCCGTGTGGGTCGATGACGAGCACTTCGACGTCGGCTATCACGTTCGGCGCTCTGCCCTTCCTCGACCGGGCACCGATGCGCAACTCGAAGAACTCGTGGCCCGGATCATGCCGCGCCCCCTCGACCGGCACCGGCCCCTGTGGGAGGTCTATCTCGTCGAGGGCTTGGCCGAGGATCGATTTGCGATCCTCACCAAGACCCACCATGCCCTCGTCGACGGCTACAACACGGTCGACATCGGTCAGGTCATCCTCGACGGTGCTCAAGACGCCGAAGTGGCGCACCCTCCGGCCTGGCGGCCCTCTCGCGAACCCACGGGGCCGGAATTGCTCGTGGGCGCCATCGCGGACTCGGTCCGTGGACCTGCCGAGTTCATCGAGACGGTTCGATCCGGTGTCTCTGACGTCAAGGCTGCCGGGGGCCGGGCAGTGTCCGTGGCGGGTGAGGTGATCTCGGCCATCGCTCGCGCGTCCCGGTCGGCCCCCGAGTCCCCCCTGAACGCCAAGGTGGGGCGGGCCCGCCGGTACGTCATGATCGGCACGGACCTCGAGGACCACCGCCGCGTGCGAGCGCGGTTGGCCCAGGGCAATGTCGCCGAGGACATCACGGTCAACGACGTCGTCCTGGCCACTCTGGCCGGTGCCTTTCGGGCGTGGTTGCTCACCCGGGGCGAGCCGGTTCACACCACGACCACCATCCGTGCGATGGTCCCGGTTCGACTGGACCGAGCCGACGAGCCCGGCAAGGAGCTCACCGCCTGCTTCGTCGACCTGCCGATCGGCGAGCCCCGGGCAGCCATGCGCCTGCACCAGATCTCCTTCGCCATGCGCCAACAGATGGAGGGCGGCGGTGCCATGGGCGCCGACACCCTCGCCGGCCTCGCCGGCTTCGCGCCACCGACCATGCACGCCATGGGGGCTCGCCTCGCCGGCGCCTTCAACCGGCGCCTCTACAACGTCGCCGTCACCAACGTGCCGGGTCCCCAGCGCCCCTTGTATGCCGCGGGCGCGGCGATGGTCTCGAGTTACCCGGTGATGCCGCTCAGCCCCGGCCAGGGCCTCTCGATCGGTCTGACGTCCTATGACGGCGGCGTCTACTACGGGCTGTATGCCGACCGGGATGCCTTCCCCGACCTCGACGTGCTCGGCCACGGCATCGTGGATGGACTCCAAGAGCTCCTCGACGCGCCCCGTGCCCGTGGACGGCGGTCCTGATGGCCCGGTCGCGGGTTTACCTGCCGTTGCGCCGCGATGGCCTGCTGACCCTGCAGGCCGGCGCGCTCCCCGCCGGCGCCGAGGTCATCGCTGTGGCGCCCGGAGCCACCGAGGAGCGCGAGCACGAGGCCTGGCTGCAGGCAGCCGATCTGGCCGGGACGTGGGCCACAGCCGATGGCCGCCGTCGGATCGTCGTGGCTGCGGACGTCGACGAGACCGCCGTGGACCCGATTCCCGGTGACCACCCCATGCCCGGTGTCCTCACCGTCGCTCTGCCCTTGAAGGCGGTCGTGAGCTTCCACGTCGACGAGACGGTGGGCTCCGAACTGGGCGACCTGCTCTGGCATGACGTGACCGAGATCGAGGCTGTTCGCGCGCTCGTGGACGCACCCTGAGGGAGCATGCACCGCGGGGGTGAGACGATGAGCGCATCTCATCGCCGAGCCCAGGAGTGACCCTTCATGGATGCCGTGACCAGCACCCCCGCACCGATCAACGAGCCGGTCCTCGACTACGCCCCCGGAAGCGCCGAGCGTGCCGCCCTGGAGGTGGCGCTCGCCGAACTGGGCAACGCCAAACCGACCGAATTGACCCACGTCATCGGTGGCAAGCGGGTCCAGGGCAAGGGCAAGGCAGCCAAGGTCGTCCAGCCGCACGCCCACCGCAAGGTGCTCGGCACCCTGCGGGACGGCACCAAGGCCGAAGCCGGGGCCGCCATCGACGCGGCCATGGCCGCTGCCCCTGCCTGGCGCGACCTCTCCTTCGACGACCGGGCCGCGATCCTGCTCAAGGCAGCCGACCTGCTCGCCGGCCCCTGGCGAGCCCGGATCAACGCCGCGACCATGCTGGGACAGAGCAAGACGGCATACCAGGCCGAGATCGACAGCGCGTGCGAGTTGATCGACTTCTGGCGCTTCAACGTCCACTTCGCGCGGCAGATCCTCGCCGAGCAACCCCCCGCGAATGCGCGGGGCATCTGGAACCGCACGGACTACCGCTCGCTCGAGGGTTTCGTCTACGCCGTCACGCCCTTCAACTTCACGGCGATCTCGGGCAACCTGCCGACCGCGCCGGCGCTCATGGGCAACACGGTGGTGTGGAAGCCGAGCCACACCCAGCAGTTCGCCGCCTCGATGATCATGGAGGTCCTCGAGGAAGCCGGGATGCCTCCCGGCGTCATCAACATGGTGACGGGTCATGGGCCGGCGATCACTCCAACAGTGTTGGGACACAGCGAGTTCGCCGGGCTTCACTTCACCGGGTCGACCCGTGTCTTCCAGGACCTGTGGCGTCAGATCGGGGAGAACCTCCCGAGCTACCGCCACTACCCGCGCATCGTGGGGGAGACCGGCGGCAAGGACTTCATCATGGCCCACCCGTCCGCCGACCCGGACGTGCTGCGCACGGCCATGATCCGTGGTGCGTTCGAGTACCAAGGGCAGAAGTGCTCGGCCGCCTCGCGCGCCTATGTGCCGCGCTCGCTGTGGAAGATCATCAAGGACGACCTCGTGACGATCACCGACGGACTGTCGATGGGTCCGGTCACCGACCTGTCCAACTTCATGGGCGCGGTCATCGACGATCGCGCCTTCGCCAAGCACAAGGCGGTCATCGACCGGGCGCAGGCGACCGCGGGACTCAACATCGTGGCCGGCGGCACCTACGACGACTCCGAGGGCTGGTTCGTGCGGCCGACCATCATCGAGTCCAATGATCCGACCGACCGGATCTTCACCGAGGAGTACTTCGGTCCGATCCTCTCGGTCCACGTCTACCCCGACGGGCAGTTCCGCAAGGTGATGGCGCAGATGGAGTCGTCCTCGCCCTATGCGCTCACCGGGTCGATCATCGCCCAGGACCGCGCGGTCATCGCCGAGGCGATGCAGGCACTGCGCTTCGCGGCAGGCAACTTCTACATCAACGACAAGCCGACCGGTGCGGTGGTGGGGCAGCAGCCCTTCGGGGGTGGTCGGGCCTCCGGCACGAACGACAAGGCCGGCGCCCCGCAGAACCTGCTGCGCTGGACGTCACCACGCTCGATCAAGGAGACCTTCGTGCCGCCGACGAGTCACGCCTACCCGCACATGGGGTGAGCAAACGACCCGGAGGGTGTGCCGCGTGGTCACGCGGCACACCCCTGCGGTCATGATCGACGAGGGACTGACCCGTCAGCCCTTGGAGACCTTCACGGTGCAGGTCGTGTTGGGCAGCGCGGGAACCGAGGCCAACGACCACCTTGCGCATGCCGAACGGACGATGCGTGGCAAGGACTCCGCTGAGAGGCCCCAGAAGCAGGCCGTCAGCCGCGCAGCCGCTCCTTGGCCATCTCGGCGACCGCGTCGATGCCCGCGATGATTGCGGGGGCGGCGGCCTTCTCGATGGTGCCCCCGATGAGAGGGACCTTGGCCTTGAGGTCGGCCCTGACCTCCTGGGTGGCCCCCTTGGCGCTGGGTGTGAGGTCGAGGGTGCCGGTCAGGGCCACCGGCACGCCGTCGATGCGAAGCGTGACGGTCCCGTGACGGGCGCCGTCCGGCCCTGCCGGTCCCCAGTCCTGGACCTCGTCGAGGATGAGCACGGGCCCAGCGAACTTCTTCGCGACGTCGGGAAGGTCGTCGGTCGGAAGCGTCCGCCGGGTGGTCACCACGGTGTGGTCGCCACGGGTGGTCACCTGGTGCGACTGCCCGCCCACCGACATCTGGTTCACTGTGGCCGCCACGAAGTCGGGGTCCGTCAGGACGGCGAAGACCTCGTTGGGCCCGTGGTCGTAGTCGGCGCGGGTGCGGATGTCCATGGGCGCGATCCTCTCACCCGCGCCGCAGTCGGGCGGACTCCTCGGCCACACGAGTCATCGAGCCGCGGAGCACGTCCTCGAGGCGAGCTCGTCGGCGCGCGGCATCCCGGATGAGGGACTGCAACTGAGCCTCGAGAAGGGACAACTCGTCATCCAGGTCGACCTCGTGCTGCACGTCGACCGTCCCCCTGATGCCGGGCTCCGGGCGCAGGTGACGGTCCTCGAGCACCAACCCGCGGGCCGCCGCCCGGTCCAGGACCGCGCGCAGCGACGCGTGCGTCGTCGAGAGCTCGTCCGCGTGGGTGCGCAACGCCTCGCCGACTGTGCCCAGCTCAGCGGCCGCCGTCGTGCGTGCTCGGTCGAGGGAGCACCGCTGGCGATCCAACTCGCGGTGCACCCGGTCGAGGCGGCGGGGCAGGTCGTCGGTCACGGGGGGCTTGGGTGGGTCGAGAGCGGCCAGACGGCGCTGGACGACCCCAGCGGCCGTGGCGAGGCGGGCGATCGAGCCCGGATCGCCCGGTGCCGTGTTGGCCAGCCCCCGCGTCATGGCAGGTCCCCGTCTGCCAAATTGGTGCGCAACTCCGTCTCAGAGGCGAGCTCGCCGATGGCCCGCAGGAGATCCACGACCTGGTCGACCCAGTCGTCGACGGCATGCTGCGACGAGGCCTCCCCGAGGACCGGAATCATCGAGAAGAGCTCCTCCTCGGCGTCGGCTCCGGCGGTGATCAATGCCTTGAGCCAGGCGCTCGCGGAGCGTGGCCCCGCCGTCAGCGCTGCCTCGAGTGACGATCCGGACGAGGGAATGCCTGCCTCCACCAGCCGGATCCCGGGGCCATCGCTGGTCCGGGATCGCAGGTCATCGGTCGAGGGCACGTCCACACGTTAGCCCTGCGGGTCGGGGCGCCGGGGGTCGTCCACAGGGGCGCGGGGAAGTGGCTAGGCTCAGGTGTGCGGCACGACGATGTGCCGCGCCCGGCGCGATCAGTCACGAAGGAACACCCACCGAGATGACCGAGCAGACGACCATGACCTCCCGCGAGTCGATCCTCGAGCGGATCGCCGAGTCCTACGAGAAGTTGGGCGGAGGGGGGGACGCGGCTGACTTCGTGGGCCGGTTCTACCGACACGTCGCGACCGACGAGTTGAGGTCCCGTTCTGCGGCAACGCTCGCCGGCGTGGCGGCGGCCCACCGTGAGCTCGCCGAGGTCCGCCAACCGGGCACTGCCAACGTGCGGGTGTTCAACCCCACGACCGACGACGACGGGTGGTCCAGCGCCCGTACGGTCGTCCAGATCGTCACCGACGACATGCCCTTCCTCGTCGACTCGGTGACCAATGCCATCGTCGGCCAGGACCTCGACATCCACCTGCTCGTCCACCCGCAACTCGTCGTCAGTCGTGACGCTGCGGGGCGTCTGGAGTCGGTCGAGCACGCCGAACCGGGGCAGGGTGTGCGTGTTGACGCCGTAGGACGGATCAACGAGTCCTGGATGTTGCTGACGATCGACCGCGAAACCGACGAGCAGACCTTGGCCGACCTCGAGACGACGATCCGTGGCGTCCTCACCGACGTGCGCGAGTCGGTCGAGGACTGGCCCAAGATGCGCACCCGCTGCCTGGTCATTGCCGCCGAGCTCGAGGGGACGCCCCCGGTCGGGCTGGACGCCGACGAGGTCCGCCGCGCCACGACCTTCCTGCGCTGGATGGCCGACAACCACTTCACCTTCCTCGGCTACCGCGACTACGTCCTCAAGGACCTCGGGGAGGGGGAGGCGGTCGTCCCGGTGACCGGCACCGGGCTGGGGCTGCTGCGCAGCGACCCGCCGATGGGCCAGGAGCCCGATGTCCTCACCCCATGGGCGCGTGAGCTCGCGCATGAGAAGAAGGCCCTGGTCATCACCAAGGCCAACTCCCGCTCGACAGTGCACCGGATGACCTACCTCGACTACGTCGGCGTCCGCCAGTTCGACGAGGCCGGCGAGGTCATCGGCGAGCGTCGCTTCCTCGGTCTCTACGCGTCGACGGCCTACACCGACTCGGTGACTCGGATCCCGCTCGTGGCCGACAAGGTGGAGGAGGTGATCCGTCGCTCCGGCGTTGCTGCTGACTCGCACACGGGCAAGGACCTCCTCGGCGTCCTGGAGACCTTCCCCCGCGACGAGCTCTTCCAGTCGAGCACGGACGAACTCTTCGACACCGCGATGGCGATCACCCAATTGCAGGAGCGCCGCCGCACCAAGCTCTTCCTCCGCGAGGACGACTTCCGACGATTCGTCTCCGCGCTCGTCTACATCCCCCGGGATCGCTACAACACCTCGGTCCGCACCCGCATGGCGGACCTGCTCAAGGAGACCTTCGGGGGCGAGAGCGTCGAGTTCACCGCACGCGTCTCCGAGTCCGCGCTCTCCCGACTCCAGTTCGTGGTTCGTATGCCGCTGGGCGAGCGGGTGCGCCACCTCACCGCAGCGGAGCAGCACCGCCTCGAGGAGCGGCTCGTCGCGGTGAGCCGCACCTGGAGTGATCGCCTCGGTGACGCGCTGCGCGAGCGACTGGGTGAGGTCGAGGGCAACCGCCTGGTCGACTCCTTCGCGCGGGGCTTCCCCACGGCATACGAGGAAACCTTCACCACCAGCCAGGGTGTCGCCGACCTCGCCCACCTTGACCGCCTGAGCAGCGGTCAGGGTACGAGTGTGGCGCTCTACCGGCCGTCTGACGCGAGCCCCGACGTGCGTCGTTTCAAGCTCTTCCGGGCCGACGCGTTGTCGCTCACCGACGTGCTCCCGATCTTCACCCACATGGGGGTCGAGGTCGTCGACGAGCAGCCCTACGAGGTGACCCGGGTCGACGGAACCCCCCTCGAGGTCTACGACTTCGGGCTGCGCGTCAAGGACGCCACCACCTGGGAATCGCTGTCCCATGAAGGCCTGCGCGACCTCTTCGAGGGCGCGGTCCTGGCGGTCTGGGAGGGTGAGGCCGAGTCCGACGGCTTCAACCGACTCGTGCTCGGCGCCCATCTCACGTGGCGCCAGGTCGTCATCCTGCGCTCCATCGCCAAGTACCTCCGCCAGACCCAGACGGCCTTCTCCCAGCACTACTTCGAGGACGCCCTCGTGGCCAACCCTGCGGTGGCCGCCGACCTGGTCGCCCTCTTCGAAACCCGCTTCGATCCGGCCCGGTTCGCCGACGACGAGGCCGGCCGCAAGGCCCGCGAGGCAGTCTGCGACGAGATCAGCGCTCGGGTGCTCGATGCCCTCGACGCGGTGTCCAGCCTCGACCACGACCGGATCATTCGCGCCTTCCTCGCCGTCGTGAAGGCGACCCTGCGGACCAACTTCTACCAACCCGACGCCGAGGGCCGACCCAAGCCCTATGTGTCGCTCAAGCTCAACCCCAAGGCGATCCCCGACCTGCCGGCGCCGCGCCCGGCCTACGAGATCTGGGTCTACAGCCCCCGGGTCGAGGGCGTGCACCTGCGCT